>JGI24721J44947_10000818_pt1 | contig 43096 bp, 28 predicted proteins | sample YelNatPaOPGAMG01_FD_44947 | JGI IMG/M metagenome (IMG submission 44947) | reverse complement strand
CCAGATGCTTCCTGTTCGTACGTATGCATACGCCCGTTTATGCACGTGCATCACTGACACGCAGCTGAACAATGCGCTTCCAGATGCTTCCTGGTGGCATGCATGCGTGCATGCGTGCATCGACACGTGTCCTGGTGAACTTTCTCTCTCACGTCGGCAATAAATCCTCGGTTTCAGCACGTCTCGAGCAGCCTAACGGGCTTGGGCGCGTTGGAAGGATGCCTGCATTCGATGACTCGTTGAGGTTTCGCTCGAAGGAGCTTGCTGGTGACGCTCGGCTTCGTTGCCGGTGTGCTGCGTCGCTAGGGTCCTCCGAGAGCCTTTCCAACTACTGCTGTCTTCAGCGGTGTCGTAAGGAGCTCCACTAGGTTGCGACCGCGCTTGGCGCATGTGTGGACGCTGTGATGCCGTCGACGCAGCAGCACGAGCCTGTGATACGTCCTTTGGGTCCAGCTGGTTCCCGCGAGCGCTAGTGCGGTGACTCGACTCCGCGCTTGGGCGCCCGCTGCCGCGCCAATGCCGCACCCTCGAAGGCCTCGATGTGCGGGCTCCGCGCTGTGGACGACGCCCATCAGGGTTGCGCTGGGGCGTCTCGTCAGAGCGCCGCTGCGCTGCCGCCCCGGTTTGGTGATCGGGCGCTGTCTTGTGACGACTGTCCGGCTGATGCGTAGCGGCCGCAGCCTCTGTGGACACATCTAGGTGCTTGGACGACGCTTTCTCGATGAGCGCGCCGTTTGTGGCGCGCTCCTTGGATCCCATACGGGACGTGGCCGGTACACTGCTCGCTGCGGGTGGCGCTGTTGCCCGCTGGCGAGCCGCGGCGCAACGCTGACGACTGCGGAGGTGGCCCAGGTAGCTTGTTGCGAGCGTCAGGATATCGGTGTGCTGTTGATCCTCGGTCGCGTTCTGCTCGTGCTCGATTAGTTTGGTTAGTGCCTTTTCCATACGTTCAGAAGCAGTCTGGTTACGCGACGGGAACTCTTCTACCATAACGTTCAACGCCCGCAACATATTGCCCAGCGTCATGTGGCGGTGCTCTTCCAACGAATCGGTTCGGGATGGCGCATCCTCAGGGCCTGGTGCGCTTGCCGTCGTCGTGGACAGGAGCGGCGACCCCGCGTTAGCGTCCTGCATTGAGGGATCGTGAACCAGCGACTCGGGCAGCTTCTCCAGCGCTTCACAGACTGTGTTGAGCATCTTTTCGCGCATGATTCCGTGCCAGAGGACGTACTGCGCCCATTGACACGGAGTACCGCCACGCCCCTGAAAAGTCACCCTGGAACAGCGATATCTTTGCCACGCATCGGGTCCGTATCGAAGCCATCGATCCGTGAGACGCAGCGCCTGACGCACGAAGCGAGCGAGGCGAATGCACTCTAGGCGGGTCATACCCACGATCTGCAGAAAAGCTGTCTTGAAAAGAAGTGTAAGCAGGAGCAGCACATTGAAGGGCGTCGGATTTGGATCCTGCGCAAGCAACTCTATCCACGCAATGGCACTGTTGTAGGCAGCTGGCTTCATCAGGACCCACGGCAGGAAGCAGCGCTCGAGGAGAAACTCGGCAACAATCTGTATGCGCATATTCCGCTGCTCGGGGTCGTTGTCCGCGTTGACGATGTCGTCAAACGGTCGCGTGCCCAAGGCGCAGGACTTCGGGCCGTCGGGCGGCTGTTCATTGCGCCAGAAAGCGTGGAGCCATTCAAGCGAGACGAGCTCGGCAAAGCTCGCGACCCCGGCTTTGCGCAAGCGATCTTGATGGTGAGTGTCGGCTTCAGCTATCATAACGCCAAGCCGCCGCTCAAGCACGTCGACTCGAGATGTTTCGGCCAGTGGTGCCGACGGACGACTGTATCCCCACATGCGACACAAGCACAGGAAACTTTCCATGCAAAGTGAGTCGCCGATTTTCTCGAGACCCAGACTCGGTGCAGATGATGAACGTTCAGCGGAACAGGTCGATGCAGATTCTGTACTAGACAACTGTGTCACCGTTGTCGAGGCCGCGCGCTGCCTCTCTCCGAAACTGGCCAGTTGGAGAAAAGTCGCATGCAGGGCATCTAGAAGCACGGTAGCCGTCCGCAGCGGCCACTTGCCAGCCGCGAGTTCCTGGAGCAACTCATGTTTGGCAGCGTCGAGTGCCACGAGCAGCGCAAGCGTAGGGGAGCTTGCGTCTGCCGTCTCTGGCTCAAACACCGTCTGCAGGAAACGCCATGTCTCGGCGTTTGTTGGCTGCTCAATCGCTGGCCTTGCCAGCGATTCTAGACCACTGTTGTTGAGCATCTCATCATCCCATGGTTGAATGCCGCCCATGCATTCCAGGGCTCGCTGAATGAGCGCGTAGAATGCGTAATCACCCCGGATGATGCGCCTTTCAGCCAGCTGTAAGAGCGCACGCCAGCAGTCCTGCAGCACTTGCTGCAGAGTGAACGCCGGATCGACGCTTTCGTCGCCATGGATCTCGTTCTCATTTGACGGCAAAAGTGCAGCAAGGTGCTCTACCATGCGCCGACTGAGCTGTACAACGAGTTCAATGGTGTTGAGGAACCAGCTCGCCAGACTGCCACCGCTTTCTTGAGAGCGAATGCGAGGTCTTTGGGTTCCGTTCTGTGCAGATCCCGCTAATTCCTCGACGAACAGCGCGAAGAAGACATCGAGCGCGAAAGCGAGCGCATGCACTCGCTCCCCGTCTGAGGCGGAACTGAGGTCCGTCCGAGCTCGCAACAGCCACATAAGCATCTCCACAACAGGCTCCACGAGGTTATCGTAGCTTTGAACTTGGTCCAGGATGATGCGCGCTACAGCCCACGGTTCACTGTAGAGCATCGGCTCGAGCGACTTGGCAATGTAACCAATCGTATCGCCGGCGAGTCGACGTAGCAGACGTCGACTCATGCTTCGGTACAGGGCATGCCAGAACGGGATCAGTACGGAAGCACGTGGCTCAGCTGAGCTCGAAAGACGCACGCAGGTCGCACAGGCATTCAGGTACAAAGCATAACGGTAGGCATAGGGCAGCGAGGAAAGTGCAGCGTTAGCATCTCCGAAGAGCCAACCTGGAACCGCCGCGCTCCCCTGGGAGAACAGCACAGCAAGTAGAGGCGAGCAAGGAAGAATTCCGTCACCCGCCCAGAAGGCGGATACTGTGGAATCTACCTGTGCTTCATGCGCATCAACAGCAGGATCAGCACGCTTCACTGCTCTCGTACTGCTCACAATAGACCACGTCGCCTTGAAAAGCTCCGGACGCTGAACGAGATGACCACCGAGCAGGCGCCAAACACGAAGAAGCAGTGCTCTGGTGTCGTTGGCATGGTTGTTCTCGTCGCTGGGCTCAGCCGCGGCAGCGTCAGCGCCGGTCGCCATCACGACGCGGGATCCGTTTCCCGTAACTTGACTAATATGACGCATGATGTAGGCAAACAGGGCATATCGAAGCGGAGCAGCTGCGTAGACAAGCTCCCGCCGGCAGTGCCATAGGGTAGCGTTCTCGGTCAGGTCTGCCAGCCACACACGCTGGATCCAGGTTTCGACCAGATGCAACTCATCATAGTCGATCAGTGCAGCCAAGAGAGCAAGTTCGCCAGCTATTGGTGCAAGAATGCCTCGCATGCTCAGGGCATCGTAGACGGCGTCGACCGCTTTGGTAGCGTTGTCTGTCTCGCGCGAGGCCGTAGCCGCTGATGCCTGCGAACCCCGCTCCGATGCTGACGCCTGCTCTCTGCTGCAGTCGCGTTCAACCAGGCGCACGCGCGCAAGTGCTTTCGTTTGGGCAGTGATGAAGGCTCCCAGCTCATCCCAGGGCTTGCTTTGGACAGCGCTCGCTGGGTCTATGGGCGCTGCCCTCGCTGAACGCGCATCTGCAGCAGTGTTTTGTTTTGGCGGTGGCGACGCGGTTGTCGATGTCTGCCCACTCGTTGCTAGCGTTGCGTCAGTTCCGACGTTGGCGGCGTCCTCATAATCCGCGTTCACCACATGAGGCCACAGCTGTTCCAGTGAGACGATTCTCTCGTGAATGAGACGTGCGGCCACCAGAAACACTGCCTCCGGTAGGCGCTCTTCGGGCACCGCTTTTTGGTACGTCACACAGGCCGCAGCGGACTGCAGCTGCTGGAGCCGGAACCCCAAGAGCTGCGCAGCGTTACGAGACGGGACACCTCGTAGCCAGTTGATCAAGGCCTGTTCGATCTCGACTAGCGTCCGGCAACGGATACAGACACCGGAATCGGGCAGCGAGTGACGTTGCTGCTGCTGCTGCTCCTCTGGCGTTCGTGGCTGCGGCAGTTCAGCTCCAGGGCCAGCCGCAGGCCCCGAGTTGAGCAGTGCAGCCTTTCGATGCTGCCGCAGTTTCCATTCATGGATAGCGATCAGCATTTGGATGCCCAAGTCGTATGCTCGGTTTGTTTCTATGTGAAAAGTCGATAGATGCTCGTTAACGATCGCATCTAGGGCGTGATCGGGTTTCATGTTGCTCGATGCGTCTAGTTTGGTGTCAGTAGAAAAGGCATCTGCGTTTTCCATCCAGATTGTGAAAGCACTGAGCAGACTTGCAAAACCTAGCGGCTGTTCCCGGAAAACCTGGTACACTGGTTGAGTATAATGTATCCGGGTATGAAGTCGCCGCACTGACCGCGTCCACTGTGCCGGCTCGTCGAGCTCGCTCACCAAACCGGTTTGTTGCCAGCTCTCAGGCGGGAGCCAACGCACGAGAACCGCCTTGCTAAGCAAGTTCCGATGCAGAAGGCGCCGCAGGAGCTGGGTCCACCGCGTTCGTGCGACATCTGGCCAAGTCACGACGCTGCGCTTGGGTTCTGCTTCAAAAGAGCTAGCGCTCGCGAGATAGAGACACCAGAGCGCCTGGGCGAGTGCTGCGTCAATTCCTGATTCCTGGGACGCATCTTTTCCCAGCTCTTCCACGAAATGCTCAGTTTGGGTCGCAGCGGCTTCCAGCTGGGCTTGCCAGTGCGCATCCTCAAGTTCAGAATCTCCCGAATCATGCAGAGGCCAAGAGAGAAACGGGAGCAACGGAGATAGCGCACGATCAAGCTGCTCGGAAAGCGTTTCTTTCGGCGTCTGCAATACGGCAGCTCTGGGCTGCTTCTGCTGAACTGGCAGAGGCTTTGGCTGCTTCTGTGTATCCGATGTGTCTGACCCCGTCAAATGCACCTGCTCCGTTGTTTCATCATCGTGCCGGCCTCCGCGAACACGTTCCGTCGTCCGTGATCGCACCTGACGTCGCACGGGTACAGCGTCCGACACGCTTTCCTCGAGGTGCACGCCCAAACGTTCAAGCTCAGTTGTCCTGCGCTTACGTGGCGGCATGTTCGAGTTCGCAGGCGTTTACAGCGCTGTCGCTCGATGGACGCTACCTGCCTCGTCAGTGCGAAACTGCTTTAGAGAAAAGTATTCGTTTACAGGGCGCGCACTGGAGCAGTAGACCATGCCGTGGCGCGCTTGCCCTGTCTCTACGATTGCTTCAGTGAAGGAATATCAATAAATGGGTAGAAAGAGACCGTATATGGTTTCCGCGCATGTGCGCTATGTACGCTCGTGTCGGAGATTCACCTGGTCCACGGAACTGCTCGATTTGTTATTCTTTTCGACTGCTTACTGTTCTATTTGAGATAGAAAACCTCGATACTCGATATGCATCCGTAGGAACTTGTGGATTTACATGCCGTTTTAGAGTTCTCGGTTGTCTGTTCGGGATGGCTCCTTCACCGCTTTTCAGGCGGTATTCGACACGGCAACGNGATGTAGATGGCTTGCGATGACATCGCACCACGGTTCGTAGACCATCAATCTCATGATCCAAATTGTATGCAAAGGCTTCCACGCTTCCCAGCTCCTAACTTGTCTCATGATCAAATCATGCATGCTTCAATTATTCCATAATTTTATTCCAATGCAACCTTTGGAGCTGCGATGCGCGCTCTTGGATCGATGACGGACAAACGCAACGTCGTTGCTTGGCGACTCATTCACTAGCTCTTGCCGAGCATTCAGTGAAGTTTCCACGTCAAATCATCGATTTCGCTCGAAGGCAAAATCATGATTTCTTTGGGGCCAGCTACTAACCGAGATGTCACCGCAACACGATACCCCGCGCTGGATATGCTATCAGCGGCAAACTGCCATTTGTGATCACATGAACAAGGATTCTGGACTCGGACTTTAGTCATCGCAGCGATCGATTCCGCTGGAGTATGCATCATCGCTTGTTACGATTCGAGCGTGGACGGATCGGAATCGCTCGAGTTCCTCGCCAGCCCAGGATTTCTTCTTGGTACTTGTTTCATTACGGACAGCATTGCGTCCCGCAACACGTTTCCTGTTCGTTCCTCCAATGGTTCGTGAATGCCGCCGACGCTCCGTACGAAAGACATAGAATTCGCTTCATGAACTCCACATCGCCGGCCAGCTTCGCTTCTTCTCCCTCCTGTCTGCTCATGGTATCCATCGGATGCATTAGCGCCACGTTTGCTCGGACACCGGCTCACTGCAAAGGGGAAAACTGATAGATCGAAAACTTGTAGAATTNGTCTCTTGGTGATTCTGAACGAAATGAGAAGAAGAAGAGTGAGGGCCTGTACGTATGAGCTGAATGATGCTACCCGGTAGCTTACGAACCCGTGTTCGGGGGCGTCGCGAATCAACTCGATGACAGCGGCGGAACGAAACCCCGCAACAACGCTTCGAACGATCCCATACGAAGCGACAAATCAGAGCCCTAAAATCACATATGTATCCGCAAGTCTGTACTCCTGTCCATGGAATTCCAAAGTTGTATCTCTCAAACATGTTCAGTAAAAAATTGCAGGTCAGGAACAAAGCGAGCAGTACCCTGTGGGAAGTTTCATCTGACTTGAGAGAAGCCGCCGCATTCCCGGAACCAAGATGCGTAACCTGGCATTCTGCGTCGTGAAAAATGACGTCACTTTGGAAGCTCATCGTGCAGCACTAGAGCGTTTCGGCAACGTTGCAGCACATGCAGGCAAACGCTCTACTTTCAATTCTGTGATCTAGAGCGCCGTACCCGTTCCGCCAAGGTCGAAGGAGAACGCTCCTTCCGTACGGTGCGCGTGCAAGCTCCTCGATCCACAGGCCTTCACAGAGCGCAACGCACACACACACACACGAGGCCCGGAACTCTTGCAGTGAATCGCGCTCCTGTTCAGTGGAGCGTCAGACTGGCAGCCACTATCAGCATCCGTCCCGGAAGCGCGTCCGATAAACACCGAAACTCTCGTGCCATCATAAGAGACGCTGCCTCGGAGTCCCGCGACTTTGGTTTTTTCAACCTTTTACGGATGCTCCTGGGCGACGCTCGTTGCATCCGCCGCGAGCGCTGCTACTAAGTCTGCCTTTCGTTTCAGATGTCGATGAGGAACACCCGCACGATCGAGGCGTGCTCGCAGCTCTCGAACGGTAAGCGCCTCTAGCTCCTCTGCATCCGAGTGCCGCAACGCTTGCGAGGAACTTGCTTCCGCTGAGCACGAAGGCTCTGTGAATCGCTCTGTCGCCAGAGATCCATCCCCAACAACGTGAGGTTGCCGCTCTGTTCTTGACGACTCAAGCGTGTGCGGTAGCAGCTGCTCATTCAGCTTGCGGGCATCAGTTGACGTGTTTGCAGCATTCTGAAGCAATGCATTACGATCACGAGCGGCTGTGTCGCCTTGTGAAACCGACCTGCTTTCCTCAGCGAGCTGATGATGCGACTGATGCAGTTTTTCATACTCCACAGCAGCTTGCGGAACGGTGGCCGCAGCGAACAACTCGGATTTCCCGGGCTCGTCCCCGGACTTGGAACGCTGACGCTTCGCTGGGTACGCCGACTCGGACGCTGTTGGGCTTTCTTCTTCTTCTTCTTCTTCTTCTGTTGCTGCTGCGGTATGCTCCGCACGTTCATCTAATAGCAAATTAACCCCTTCGCCATAGCACTGACGATGGAACGCAAAGCCGGTTTCCGTATCCATGACCGCATCACGCCAAAGCCACTGATCTCTCTCGGCATCATAGAAAGTCTCAAGTTCTTCGTGACATACCGGACAAACCGCGTCCTCAATAATGGCCGGAATCGCCTCCGATGTTGAAGCAGGCGCAGCAGAGCCGTCGGCAAGGCGTCGCGCTCGGTCACTGCTCACCTCCGTCGCCATGCTTGCCACGTTATCATGACCGGTGCCTCGCAAGTTCGTTTCCGTATCCGAGGAGGCTGGTGCTGCAAACACGAGCCCCGCTTCCACGAACGCGTCGCGAGAGGGAGCCAGACCGCCACTTACTGCATCAGCTGGCGGCGACTCGAAACCGGTACCAGGATATCCACCTGCATGTTGCATCCACTCAGTCGCATTCATGAACCAGTTTCGCGACATACCACCGCGTTGACGGAGGCGTGTCCGCTGATTCTCCGCGAACACCCAGTCCAAATGATCCCGGAGCTGTGCCCGCGTACGAAACCGAATACCCGTACCATCCGCTTTTAATGGGAGCCTGTTGTAGAGCTGTTCAACAGCGTGCGATGGTGAAATTCGTTTGATGTCACAAAAGCTAACACAGCGCTCACGCCGTTTCCGTCGTGGACGCTCGCTTCCCGAAGAGACACTTTCAGCCTCGTCAGTACTCGGCGGTGCGCCTACCGCACTCGTGTGGCTGTGCGTTGAGGCGGTATGTGTTCCGCCGCCCCAGAAAGAGACCGCTGCCGCTGTGCCCGGCACTGACCAGTTCAGGGAATAGCCTGGTGCAGCGGAGTGCTCCATGGGGTTCCAGTTCGAGCCTGGAAGAGGTCGCTGCAACGAAGCCGGCGGAACAGCCCCGTACGGCAACGTCGAAGGCACCGCCGCAGAAGGCGGTACCGTTTGCTGTATGCCGCCGATGAGCGCACCAGGCATATCGGGGGTCATGCCGGGCGCCCGGCCTGCACCCATCCAGGAAGCTCTTTTAGCCTCAGCGAGAGAGCGGATGGCAACCTGCATCTGCATCCGCAACTGCTCCAGATACTGCCGCAAAGACCAGTCGCGGGGACCCAGCACGCTCAGCTGCGCCTGTACGAGACGATCAAAGAGAGTTACATCCTCTGCTGGTGGTAGGATTCCTTGCTGGACGAATTGAATCAAACGCTCCGAGGCGACTTGGATGTCAGCGTTCGGTCCACTGGCATCTGGCAAACGGCCTGCTTCCACCATGGAACTCGACGACGGCGCCAGCTGTACGCTAGACCAAGCACTGGCCGTGGGTGTGCCGGTCGACTGCAACGATGCTCGCTCCGGAGCACCAGGCTCTGTGGACGGTGCTGAGGATGCCGGCACCGACGGGGCATCTCGTTCGCGTTCGAATACCTGCTCTGTGAACGCTCGTCCAAAGTATCGAGCATCTTGCCACAGGTTTACAAGCTTGTCAATTCTCGGGGCAAGTGCGGTATGGGTTTTCCTTAGCTGTCGCAACAGCGCCGCCAGACCTTGCTCCTGGAGATAGCTCCGATACCGCTGCGCAGCGTCTAGGAAAGGACCGACTCTTTTGATGATCGAGTCGATCAGGTAGAGCGTTGCGAGTAGGGCGTCTTCTGAGACTGCTACCGCGCTATCCTTTGCCCCCGATACCTTGTCTAGGGATGATGTTCGCGAGTTTGCTCGTTTGTCCGACTGTAGCGCGGACGCGCCTCGCTCTAGGCGCTCTAGCAGCAGCGCTGCAATCTCCCGAGCTCCGTCTTCGTTCTCGAGTGCTATCCAAGCCAAAGCATTAATCATAGGAGCAGCATTCGTATCCAAGTCCTTGAGCATTTCACGGAAGGCCTCAGCAGCAAGCGGTGTCTCCAGGGCTGCCGCCGACTCCCCCGTGCTAGCCATGGCGCCCGTAGCTGTGTACCCGCGATCGCTACCCTGCTCGCCTCGAAGCCCTATAAAGAAAAGTGATTCTCACGTATGCAAGGCGTCTATGGACACATGTGCTCTCTTTTGTAACCGACAAGCCACAAGCTGGGTCTTCTTGCCGCTGAAAGAACAATCGTGAACCAGTCGCTGCCCAGCCGTCAGTAGACAACAAGCCTCGCTGTGAATGCATCAACTTCGCCGCGAAGCGTCCGTTCAAGTGTATACTCTAGGTTCCTTCGAGCCAGGGTGTGCGAGCAACCCGTTTCGCTTCCTCGACGTCCAAGCACTTGGATGACAGAGGTTTCGTTGTTCGCTGATCCAGCAAATTGAAGCTGGTGTGGGCTTTTGGCGTCGTCGTTTCAGAGACGGAGGCTGGTTGTACTCCGGCACTTGGTATGGTAGGGGTAGCGGAGTCGCCGTGCGTTGACTTTAACTGCACGGCACGTTGCCTGCTGGGACTCGGTAACCCGCACCTCATCGATGTACTTCGTGAGGCGGCACTGGAAAGCGGCAGCGTGAATGTGTTTCTGGAGCGTATTTCGGGAACGTTTGGAGACAAACTTGCGGGTACGCTCGATGAAGCACTCGGCTGGCGACTCTGGGTTGCTGCACAACGAGAGGCGGGAGAAGTGCGTGTCCAGTGCACCGAGGCGAAAGCTGACGCATTGGGCGCGGACACCGGACAAACTGGAAAGCGTCAACGCAAATCTCGATGGCAAATAGTTCCGAGTCAACCGAAGAGCGTGAAAGCAGGTCCATGCAGTTGCAGTGGCGTCGACTGGACTGGATTTACGCTTGGCGCGCTGAACCAACTGGATGCCAGCGCGGCATCTACACTGGCAGCTGCAGCTGCGGCTGCTGGATACCCGCAAACAGTATCGTCGATCAGCGGTTGCCATAGAGAGATCCCTGATGAAGCAGAGCGTTCATGTGTCGAGCTCTATGAAGCCGCACAGGATACCGCTGGGCGCTGGTCTGTGTCTGCTGCTTTCCGCTGGGCTCCTTTTTTGGACACGCTGGGGTTACGCGAATCCACGAGCCGCTCTTTAGAGCACCTTGTGACCGAGCTTTCTGGCGATTCGTCGTCTCGACCTCGTCTCTGGGAAGCGGCTGTTCCAAAGCTGTGGCGCACACCTGGTGAACTTTGCCGTGCATCAAGAAACGGCAGCGGCTTGCTGCTGTGGTGGCTTCAGCACGGCAAAGACTTGGTTTCCTCGGACTCTTTGTCGCTTACTGAGGGCATCGAACGGTATGTGGAGCACGGTAGTGCTGGCTTCGGTGCAGGAATTCGTTCAACAACAAGGACTTGTGCGCTTACGAGTACTGCTGCACCTGACGAGAACACTGCATCAACACGTTCCGCGGCTTGTAGTGGACAGAAATCCGTCGGTGGTGACGAGACGGCCTCTCCAGATGACAAAACAACGTTGCAAAGTGGGAAGAAACGGCAATCACCGGCTACTAATCCAGCACCAGCAGTAGCAGATGCGGCGGCGCAAAGAATACTCGGAAAAGTGACAACAGGTATTGGATTAGAGAACGTAGACGCAACAAAAAGAATCGCGTCCCGGTCAAGGGATTCGAGTCATGATCGGATAGCCTTTCCCCCGAATATCGTGCCTATTCGCTGCACTTCAGTGCCTTCTATTGCCGACAGTGAACCTGGCGACAGACTGCACATCTCGAGTCATCGCATGGACAAGAGCACAGACAACGCAGGCGATGTCTACGAGCCACGCGCTTTGGGGCAAATCCAAATACCCTCAGTGCCGAACGCATCCCGTCTACCATGCGCAGGTAATAGCATCGTGCCGTGTCCTCCAAACGCCTCCATGTGCGCAGAAGCGGAACGCAACCGAAGCTCAGAGCCTGCAGCAGCATCAGCGGCTACATGCGAAAACAGAGTATCTGAAATGACGCGTGCTGAGGTTTACGGTCTTCTTGATCAGGATCCAGAAAGCACCATGACTAGAAATGCAGTTTCACGTGGCATCGTGCACGAGACTCATGGAGGCACTGCTTGGGTTCCCGGGGCAGGCAGTACCGCACTGCCTATCGCCCAGTGCGAAGCAGTGCTTCTTGACCTCGTTGAGCGCTTCCCTGTTGTGCTTGTTGTAGGTGAAACTGGATCAGGCAAGTCCACACAAATCCCGCAGTTTCTCTGGAAGGCAGGTTGGACTCGTCGTCGTCATCGTCATCGCTTTGATGGCGGTGAAGCGAGCACCCAGCTCGAAGAACCCGGTGGACGTGTTGTTGGCAGGTGGATAGGATGCACACAGCCGCGTCGCCTTGCGGCAACTCGGCTTGCAAGTCGCGTTGCCGCAGAGATGCAAACATCCCTGGGCGGTCTAGTCGGGTACACCATCCGCTTCGATGACCGCACTGGCCCAGAAACGGAAATCAAATACATGACGGATGGGGTGCTGCTGCGGGAAGCGGCTATGGATCCAACGCTGTCTGCATACAACGTTCTCATCGTTGACGAGGCGCACGAGCGCTCCCTCCATACCGACCTGCTGCTCACAGTCCTGAAGCGCCGTCTGTATGACTCCAACGCGAAGGCCGCCCACGAGACGGTCCAGCAGCGTCTGTTGATTGCAAGTGCCACACTTGATGCCGGCCATTTCACCTCTTTTTTCGCCAATGCTCCAGTCTTGGAGATTCCCGGCAAAGCGTATCCCGTAGAGATACGTTGGGTACCACTCCCTCGCTGGCGAATGCCGAAACAGCGGACCAGCGGCGGTGGACGCTTTGCCACCGATTATCTCGCTGCTGCTGTGACGCTAGCCCTAGATATTCACTTCCGGGAAGCCGATGGGGATATTCTGGCCTTTCTTCCCGGACAGGACGATGTCGAGGCAGCTGTTGGGATCACTCGGGAACGTGCGGAAGCCGCTGAGCGTGCGCTCGATGTGAGCACCTCTCCGAAGCGTCGTCTCGTGGTGCTCCCGTTGTACGCGAACATGTCGCTCGCACAGCAACAGCAGGCGCTTGCGCGTTCAGCGCCCGGCACCCGCAAATGCATCTTTGCGACGAATGTTGCGGAGACCTCGCTAACAATCGATGGTGTTCGTTATGTGATCGATTCGGGTCTAGCGAAACAGAAAGTTTTCCTCCCGAACGGACTAGCGGGTGTAGAACGGCTGATTCTGAGTCCAATCTCACAGGCATCGGCTAGACAGCGCGCAGGTCGAGCGGGCCGCACTGCTCCTGGGCACTGTTTCCGCCTCTATTCACGAGGTTCTTGGGAGCAGGAGCTCTTGCCGCAACCGATTCCGGAGATTTCCCGAACGGACTTGTCGCAGTTGATCCTGAACTTGCTGCAGCTGGGTGTGATCGAGCGCGCTACTGAGCTGCTCGAACGCCGAAACGGGCGTCCAGTGGTGGAGTTCTTGGATCCGCCTCCTGCAGCGCGGCTCGTGCTTGCGATGCAGCATCTTTGGATGCTGGCTGCACTAGAGGATGCAACGGGTCAGCTGACTCCAGTGGGCGCACGTCTCGCACAGCTGCCTCTGGATCCGCGTCTTGGTCGCTTTCTACTCGCAGCGGTCGACCTCCGGTGCCTAGACGAGGCATTAACGATCGTATCGATGCTTTCCGTGGGAGCCGGCGAGAGCAGCACCGGGGGTGATGTGTGGCTTCGACCTCGCGATCCCGTGGAGCGACTCGCTGCCTCCCGCGCACAGGAGCAGCTCTTTGCAGCCGCTGGCGATATTCATCGTTTGCTGCAGGTGTATAGTGCGTGGACAGCTGCATCCTGTAGCACCGAATGGTGCGAGCAGCATTTCGTCCAGTGTCGGGCGCTTCGGCGAGCGCGTAGCATTCGACACCAACTGGAACGCATGCTGCACCTGGAGGCGCTACGAAAATCGCAACTGCAGCAAACACCTCGGCTGTCCGAGTGCGGTTTTGAAGCAGGTGCGTCCAGCCCGATTACACTGCCTCTAGAGCAGCGTATCACTCTAGCCTTCTTGAGTGGATTTTATACGAACATAGCACGTTTGACGTGGTTTCGTGGCCAGCCCTTCTACCTGGTGCTTTCTCCGTTCGCGCGACCTTGGCGCGGAGTCGGGCGCCGGATGTCGAAGAACCCAGCACCCGATGCCTCGCTTGCCTCGATACATCCATCGAGTTGCCTGAGGAATGTGACGCCGCCCCTGTTGGCCTTTGCCGAGCTCGTGGAAACCCAAAAGCTCTACCTTCGCTGCTGCGTCGTGGTTCCCAATGAACAATGGTTGCGACGCTTCTTCGCTCAGTCGCAGTGCCGCCACTGATGGATACTGACGGTACTTGGAGCGCATATATGAGAATCGGTCAACAAGCAGACTCGCTGCGGGGATTTCTGCTTTCATGCGCAACCGAAGCGTGTTGGGTTCAGGACGCAGTGCTCGAGACGCTCCAGGCAAGTCGCTCACTGGGAGATCCGGTTCGAGGCCCTGCCTACAATGTTGTACGGTGTTTTTGACCGCTGTTTCAGGGCAGGCGTTGTATAGCGGTTTCTATTTCTAGTATATTGGGGGCAAGCCGAAGGGTTGCGCACGCTTCCGTGCTAGGTACCCGAGCGGTAGCGTAGATGACGGTCGTCCCAGAGAGGCACTGTGCTGGGCGGCGCTCGAGCAGGTCAGCGCTGGGAAACGCTGCAACAGGGCCTCGTTTCGATTCGCCTTATCTCCAAGTAACGGTAAAGTGTGCTGGAAACGACTCGGCACGGCTGCGATGCATCGAAGCCTCGTAGCGATCGCGTCACCCTGGCAACGGAAGCATCCGTACGACGCTCCTGGTCGACGGTGCGGTGTTCATGGGCGAGTGGAGTCCTGCTCAGAAACGGTATGCTGTGCGTCCGCACTATATAGAAGGTAAACGCGTTCACGGCAACCGCTGGGACGAGCGCAGACACCAGAAGCAAGCGCCGTCAACAATAACACAAGCACACGTGCCCTACATGTCCACTGCTAAGCAGCTGCACAAGTTTCGGGTGTGCGCTCTAGAGTATCTCTCTACAGGCAGCACTCATGCTGGCATGTCGAATCCTTGTGCTTGACGCGTTCCATGGCATGATGCTGGCGCGCTTCCGTGGTCTCCCTGCTGGAGGGAAGCATCGCTCGTTTTCTGGACGGGTAGATGATGTCAAGTGCTGATCTCCAGCGAAGTTTGGGGTGCATTTCCGCATAGGCAACTCGGATAGCGCGTTGTGCGCATGAGAAACGAATCTTTGATGCTCTGGAGACCCCTGTGAGCAAGCGCCCATGCAATACCATAGACAGGAGATATTCTTGGCTGTCTGAATTAGGCCACGAACGCAATCCATTGGAAACGCTTGTGAGCAACAACCGATGCACTGCCTCGCACTATTCAACGATCAACGGTCGAATACGCATAAACTCTTCCACATCCGCATTGGATACCGCTTGCCGCCTTGCCTGCAAGTCTGCAAGCATGGGTTGTAGACAACGCACGAGCTCCGCTTTGATCTCTCCACTAAGCATGCGTCCGGTAGAGTAGGCCTCGCGAATATCTTCAAGTCGGTCATCATCCTCCAGGAAGAAACACAGATACTGGAATGCAATGTCACGCGCACAATCCCCTCCGTAGAGCCGATGCTCCTCGACGGTGTCTCGCCCGCCACTGAATGCGTATTTATTCACTTTCTTTCTTATCTGGGCGGCAGAGTCGCTGAGAAAGATCGCCGAATTCGGATCGCTGGCGCTCATTTTGCCTTCGGCCCCTTGGAGCGGCGGGAAGAACTTGCTGTGAATCAACGCAGGTTTCCGATAACCAAGTCGTGGAGCCACATCACGCGTCATCCGGAAGTAAGGATCCTGGTCTACCGCGCATGGAATCAGGCATGGGATCTGCTGCTTCGTGGGAAATAGGTGCGGAAACGACGAGCTAAACGCTGGGGCAGCCTGCACTGCTGGAAACGCGATTTTGCCAATGTTATCCGAGTGTTGAAAACCGAAAATGCCACGCACCTGGCTGAAGCTTACTGCTCGTTGAATACGAACTACATTCGGGTATAGCCAGCCGATATAGTCGGAATCAGCGAAAAGAAACGTTCGTTCGCGATCGAAACCACATGCTATGATATCCTTGGAGTTCTCACGGCCGAGTTGGATATAGCTTTCAAGCGGGTGTGAGCTTACGTCATGTTTGGAAAAAAGGAACTTTTCGTCGTCAGTGAGCTGGATGACCAGCGGGACTCGAAACGCGTCCTGTAGATACTTAGTGAAGATGAAGGGGATCAAATGTCCAAGGTGGAGCGCCTCCGACGAGGGACCGCGACCGGTGTAGAGGTAGAAACGCTGACCGTTTTCGTATGCGTCTAAAAGCTGATCCAGGTCTCGATGGGAGAAGAAGATCCCTCTGCGGAGGAAGTGGTGGGCTTTCTTGCCAGTGAGTCGCTCCACGCGCTCCACGAGTGTGCTGGTCAGTGGTGTTGTGCCGAACGTGGCGATGAGCCTGTCGTAGTCGACTGCACCGGTGACTTGCCAGGGTGTCACCACAGATCCATCACTAGAGGGTGTTCCTGTTGGTTTCTCTGTCATCGAGAACCAGGTCGAAGCCAGCAAGCGTCAGCGCGACTCTCGTTTGCGATAAACGAGCGCGTCCGCGGACACCAGTCTAGCGCCGACTGGCCCGTGTGCAGCCAGCGCACCGCTTGCCGTCGACTTTGAGCGGCTAGGTTGCTTGCTAAGAAGCAGGTTCGGTGCGTTCGCCGATACATGCCTTGAGTATGCAGGGTGTTGGTTAGTGCTTCGAAGCTTTACGTTGCCATTGCAATGCAGTTTCCAGGTTGAACCAAGTGGAGAGCGCGGCTGAACTAGACTGGCTGGATAGGGAAACAAGCTGAGGCACGGTAACGCCCGTCGTCATGCACTTGTGTAAAAAGGAGTCCGGCACAACGAATTGCGCATGCGAAGGACAATTGGAACAATTGGTGCGAACTCAAGTCGCAGTTTCCCCAGCGTTGCATACGGTGCGACCTTGTTCACGCGCACGCTTCGGCATCCAGCTCTTGAAGCAAGTTTATGAATGGGTATCGCAGAGCCGTTCTGCCTGCACGCGACAAGAACGGCGGCGCGTCCAGCGGTATCGAGTGGATATCCAGATCTGAACTCGCTGGATAAAGTCTCTTTTCCTCTGGATAACTTTGAAGAGGAAACCTTGAACGGATGGAGCATCTGCATCGGGACTGACGTGGGTTTCACGATGACGACTAGCAACGCTCGCACCCTCGCAGGATGTTTGAAGAAACACGTCCGGATATACAGCCGCAAAATGACGTGCGTTCTCGGATGCTTCCGTAACGTCAGGATCATCCAGTAAAATCCTATTTATACATAAATATCCAGAACAAGTTGCTTGCCTATTGATCTTGCAGGTCAGACGCCTCCCGCACAGCGATTCATCGATCGATCGTAACGTCAGGATCATCCAGTAAAATCCTATTTATACATAAATATCCAGAACAAGTTGCTTTTCGATTGATCTTGCAGGTCAGACGCCTCCCGCACAGCGATTCATCGATCGATCTGGTACGTCCTGCTACAGCCTGCTCTTGGACACCAGGTATGCTTCTGCCAACGCTGAACGGTCTGAAAGCAACTTCCTGAGACGCGTCTACCCTTGGAGATCGGGAAAGGTAGGTTTGTTCACGGCAAGTTGGACTTGGCTTCGCGCGAGAAGCGGTTAGCTTCTAGGCGTTTTTCTCTAAGGCTCGCAGGTTTCCGTGTGTGCAGAGAGTCAGCTTGTGCATCTGGCTTGGCTCGTAGCGAGTCGTAGCGACCGAGCCATGGCCAACGGGGCTGTTACAATGCGTTCTCGTCTCGAGAACCACGCTCGATCACTCCCCAGCTCTCGAAGAGAACGGTACTGCGGCCTGGTAAACTACGGTAACACTTGCTACGCGAACTCGATCATCCAAGCGCTTTACTTCTGCGAACCGTTTCGTCGGGAAGTTTTGACTTTCTTCGCCGAGCTGCAGCGTCGACGCGAACGCGGACGTCGAACCAAGTCTGGTGTGGCGCTGGGCGACCTGATCCCCGACAACTATCCCTACCGCAATAACCAAGCCGGGTATCGGGAGAACGTGCTAACAGCACTGGCGGATCTCTTTGCAGAGCTCCACGGCCTCAAGGGAAAGAACTCGAACGGTCCCGTTGTAAGCGTGTCTGTGGCGGCACTTGCTCGACATTCTCCGAACACAGGCGTGCTTGACGGCACAGTACTGGCTCCACAGACCGCCACGTACACCGGTCTGGTTGAACCGCGGAACTTCATCGCCCGAGTGCGACAAACGAGTGACCTCTTCGCAGGCTACATGCACCACGACTCTCATGAATTCTTGAATTTTCTTTTGAATCAGTGCTCTGAACTTTTGAAGGAGGAGCACCGAATGCACCTGTTGGCGTCTGAGCCTAGCCAAGGCGGCGTGAGCTCAGAGGAGCAGTTTACAACGTTCGTCGAGCGCATTTTCCAAGGCGAGCTCGTCAACGAAACGCGATGTCTGGGCTGTGAGACGATAACGCGGCGTGAAGAGCATTTTTTGGACTTGAGTCTTGATATTGAGCAGCATAGTTCTATATCTGCCTGCTTAAGAAACTTTTCTGCCCATGAGATGTTGCGTTCTGGTGACAAGTTCTATTGCAACGTCTGTCGAACGCTGCAGGAGGCCGAGAAACGCATGCTCATTCGCAGAGTGCCTCAAGTTCTGGCGCTGCATCTGAAGCGTTTCAAATTTCTCGAGGCGAACATGAAGCTCTTGTACAAGAAACTGAATTATCGCATTTCGTTTCCGATGGAGCTTCGCGTTTGCAACGTCAGTGATGACGCCGAGGACGTGGATGGCCTCTACGAGCTATTCTCTGTGGTGGTGCACGTGGGTGCAGGCCCCAGCCATGGACATTATGTTACGCTGGCTAAGAGCAGCGGCGGCATCTGGATGCTCTACGACGACGACCAGGTAGAGGTTGTGGAGGACTACTCCCTCCAGGAAGTGTTTGGCATCTCAGAGAGTGGCCAGAGCGTTACCGGTTCATGCTCTAGCGATTGCGGTTATATTCTGTTCTATATCCGGCGAGATGCGGAGTCGTCGAATGGCGCAAATGATTGCGAACACCATCCGGTCGCTTGAGTTTTTTTGCGCACATAGTTGTGACTGGCATTTCATTGAGGATGTCCGGCATCATGCGTAGGCTACTGAGCGACAACGCCCAGGTTCGTCGCATCGGTATCTAGGATGCGGCATCTCGCCTCGGAAGAGACGTGTATCATGCGGAACGTCGTGTTCCCTGCTGGAGCGCAGCATATCCAAGTTGGTGTTGCGTCCGCGTTTTTGCGGCTCCGAACCCACGGTCCAAGACGCATCATGTCGCTTGATCTGGATTCAGGTAGCGTTTCTTTCCAATGTTGTCCATGGATACCTCGATGAAAGCATTCACTACCGTGCTAGTGGTGACGCTACGTCCATATCGGAATACAATGGAACGGGTATCCAAAACTGGCGCATAAGCTAGAGTTTTGGCACCCTCGGGCTATCAGAAGCGATAGCATATGCGGGGCATTTTCCGAAGCTACGTTCATTGCCTCTCTCTTGTCACCGGCTTTCAATACGCCGGTGCCCTTGTCGCACCAGTTCTGCTGGCAGCACTCGAAGCATGCTCATGACAGTTTTAAAGGCCCATTACGATGTATCCGGCTGTTGCCGACGAATACCATGCACTGGTAGAAGCTGCGATCTACACTTCGTTTGAGATGCTCATCCAGTTCGCATACAGCATTGGTACGCCATTCGCAGTGGTGACACTTGACCGCGGCCAGGTGTTCTCTAGGATGTCCACCACCACGCCTGATTCTCTGAGGGCGATCCTTTGCGACTTCGAGGCGTGCTTCATCGCTCCGTACATGTCGTCGATGGATTCGGAAGGTTTGCCCTGATGCCATGGTTTGCGGCACCCGGTCGGGGCCTTACGATCGCGGGCTAGTGCTGCGTGATACCCTGGACGAGTAGACTGTCCGCTGGACGCGCACGTGCACGCTAAACCACTTGATAGAGCATTGCTGGAACGAATTGCTGCCCAGTACGAGTCGAGTACCGAAAGGAAATTCCAGGCTTGGGGAAAATCGAACAAAGTCGATTCGATGACGCGCCCTTGTTGGTAGCGTTGACACCCGCTCCGCTAGGATCGATCGCTGTGTCGATTTCAAGCTCGAGCCCAGCACCCTTTCGTATGCTGCGAGAAAAGACGGCAGACGGTGGAAGTATACAGTGTGAGACGCACCAAACAGATGCCGAAACTCGTTTCGTCAATTGTCTCAGCCAGTGGAGGATTTTCCTTTCGAACCGACCCGATGATTGGAGTTACCAAAATTTGAGATCTTTCGGTATGCGCGTTAGAAACAGTCGCCAAGTTAAGATGTCAATCATTTTCCTCGCAAATGCAGCTGCGAGAATTGCTGTACCTTACAGCTGCTACGTAACAAAAACATGGAAAACTTGAAGCATGCATGATTTGAGCATGTTGCACACAANGAAAGCAGTAGAGCGGACGCCTCTACCAATACANTGGATCATGTTCTCAATTATTTGACGAACGCTACGTTCAGGGCCTCGCAAGTGATGTCGATTCTGGCGATCTCTCACGAAATCCTGCGATGTCAAGTCGAAGAAGCCATTCGATAAAAGACAATCAAGAATACGAAAACTAGGTATGCATCCGTAGACCCTCATTGCTTCACTCCAATTGTGAACAATACGTATTCAAGAAAAGCTCATCAATGCAATACCACGAAAAGAGCAGAGCGAGCGCTTCGGGGATTCATTGCAATCTCAGACGTCTGTGGCTGACGACGCGTCGCTGCAGCGGTCAAGTATTCTGTACTGCTTTTGTTGCTGCCGCTGGTGCCTTGCGGGTATCCGTCGACGTGCTGTCGTGTCACGGGACAATGCAACCGAGGTGCTTTCGCGGGAGCTGCGATCCATATTCAGAAGTGAGGGTATCCGGAACACTACAACCGCTACTTTGGTGTCGCGGCGGGGAACGTACTCGTTGCCGGTCGCACTGGGTGCCGATCGGCAAACCCTGGAGCGCGGATAGGGCACTGGGCTTCGTCGGCAGCTGCGTCCAGTGTTTCCAGGTCGTTGATGCTTGGTACGGCACCTATCGAAGAAGCAGCTGGGCACCAGTAGACGCCAAGCTAGGACCTAAGCCCTGCGTCAAGGCTGTGCACCGAGTGAGGCGGCTTCAGGTGCGGCGCGGCGGTTTCTCAGCTTGGCGAGATTGTGACGTAGAGCCCAACGCGAATCGAGCAAGAGTGCACGCTGATCCTCCAGCACAAACCCTGGATGCAAGTGAAAGCGAGTCGACCTGGGGTCACGCTCTGTGGATGCTGCGCTCTCAGCTCTTTCGCGCTCGTGTTCGATTGCTGGGTCGCTATGTTTCGGCTTCGTGGCTCGCAGCGTATGTACTTCTTTTTATCTGGCTTGTTTCACCGCACTTTCCTGCAGCACTACGACTTGAGCGCCCCGTCCAACTGGGTATCCTGTTGCTACTCATCGCCGACGTTGCCTGGGGCCTCGGATGGCTCTTCCGCGGCGGCGGCTCGAAGCCGTACGAGCCNCTCGTACAACCCAGCGAACTGGACTGGAAGTGCACGCTTGGCGAGTACTTTCCAGCGAGGTCGCGAGCACAGCATGGTTTCTCGCTCGCATTCTGGTGGTTCACCCAGACAATCAATAATGGTGCGCTCTGGCTGTTATGTGCGCTCAATGCAATGAGCTGGGCAGGGGCTCCCATCGCGAGCCAACTGGCAGAGAAAATCGCATCCGATGGGGTTGCGGGGTCCAGGTACGGCGGAGCGCTGCCTCAGCTTGTACAAGTGCTAGCTTGGCACGGCATGTCTGCGTCTGTGTTGACGCTAACGTTTGCGTCGCTAGCTCTTGTGCTTTTGACGGCGCTCTTAGTGCATCCTACGACACGATACGGCACCAGTACGGGCGTCGTTAGCAGAGCCGCCTTTGGTCATCGGGGCGGCAGGTTGATATTCTGCTGCACGCGAATCCTGATAGCGGTGCTGATCTACAGCATCACTTCAGCGTTTGGAGCCGCATGTCTTGCAGAAGCGTTTGCTGGGATGAGCCCGTTGTTGACGGCGCTCGCACGGCATTGTCCTCCCTGGCTTTCGACGGTGCGCGTAGAACCAGCGATTGCTCGGTCAACGGGGAAACTGGTCTTCTATGTGTTGCAGCTTGTGCTGCTGAGCCAGAGCGGGCCACTCGCCAGGCAACAGACGTTGATGACACTGACGCCGTATTCGGAAGAGCCGCCCTTGTGGGGGCTTTTTCGATTGACCCCACAACAGGATGCNCGTTCAGCGCAAACGACNCTCAGTGTGCCGCGTTATGCTAGAAACGTTGGCAGGGCAGTTATCTTGAGCCGCACGGTTGCACCTGTGCTGTGGCTATCTGGGTCTTTCATAGCCGCGTCGGGCCTAGTGCCGGGCTTGGTCGCATCGTTACCGGCGACCGGATGGAATCGTTCTGTCTGGAGTGGTGTATTGGAACGAGCAGCTGCCTATGGCGTCTTCGATCCCTCGATGATGCTTCCGCTTACTTGTCTCGTGGGGAGCGCACTAGCCTTGCCCATTGTGACGTATGGCGATGTTGCAAAGGGAGCCAAGGACCAGACACACCAACTGATGGGCGTGGCGCTGGGCGTTGTTCCAACGATCTTTGCGATGAGCTATCTGAGTCAGTTGTTCTGGGGCGCTTCAACACTTGACTCTCTGGAGCGGCTGTTCGCCCCGTCCACGCTCATTGCGGACGCTTTTGCCTGGACGCGGCCCGCTGCAGCGCTGTGCTTTGCTGGAGCCGTGCTTCTCTCGAACAATGCCGTGCATCTAATGCCAGCACGCCGGTCGCTCGAGAAGTTCTTTGGTCACGGGTTGCTCACGCGGGCAATCACCGCAGTGCTTGCCATTGGGGCCACGTCGCTGGCCGCGAGCTCGCTCGGTGTCACGCTCTTTTTGGGTGCCACGGGTCTGCGACGGATTGTGCTGCCAGTGATGGGCGCTTTAGCGGGAACGCTGACGGGGATCATTCTCGCGGACTATTTCCTGCTGCGGCGCACCAGTTTGCGCTTTCTGGATCTCTACCGCGAATGGAATTCAACGTACTGGTATGATATCCGGGGAAAGGGCGAAAATGAGGTCGCCTACTTCGCGTATAAGCTCACGCTAGGGATCGCGGCGATAGGTCTTACTCAGTTTCTAGGGGCGCAGCTTCTCAGCACGATGCTCGATCACCTTGCTCAGGTTCATGCTTTTTTCCTCAGGTGGTTTTCGGCAGCGATTGCTTATTCGATAACTCGTTTCTTACAGCGCCTCGCGAGCATGTTGCTTCGTAGGCANCTATCATGGGTAGATGCGGCTTGGAGGTGCGCTTTTCTTTTCAGCTTCGTGTTTTCCGGGGGATGCTACTACCTTATTTGTTTCATGCAGCGCCGATGGCACATCCCATTCGCGGCGCTCTTGCGCATTATTTTTCTGGGAAGCCCGTTCCCATACCATGAGAATGATTCGACAGAGCGCACAGGAAAAAGCGCAAAACGCCTTCCTGCTGAATGACCTAGTTCTAGGACGGAGCGACGGACGAATCCATGCGCAGCGCGCCCTAGGTGACTAGTTCAGCAAGTGCCTGGATCGTGGTTTCGCAACAACCTGAGCAGGGTCGAAAAGTGGAGATCTCCCCTCGTGAAGACTGACTGCGCACCTGACATGAGCATCGTCACCAGCGCGCCCGTGTCATCTGATATGCTTGAATCGTGGCGAGTCGTGCGGATATGTTGGCTATGCGGAGGGCACGTGCCCGCGGCTCATTGCCGCCAGCTACTCCAGGCTGAATGTGACAGGCAGACTGCTTACGCCGAGCAGCCGCCCGTTCCTCGGATGCTGGTCGATGACTGTCGCACGGGTGACAGTAGCAGCCGCAACGGATTCGAGGCTCCCAAGCGACACCGCCGGATGGAATCTAATGCAGGACGTCGCGGATCGCCATCCCAAGTATGGCGTGAAATCTATGCGGGTATGAGCCGACGACTCGCCTGCAGAGACGCGTTGACTATTCGCATGGCAGTGCCGGGCAGCGAGCTACGGATCGTTGCTGGTTCGCCTTCGATAGGTGCGCAACAGCCTATGGCCAGTGCAGTCTGGCGCCCGCAGGCGGCAGCAGCAGCAGCTGATGCTGGGTGGTGTCCAGTGTCGCTTCCGAGCGGCGCGCTTCGGCCGTGAAACCCACCCGTCTGTGAGATATTCATTGCCGTAGACAACTTAGGGATATATGGTTCTGCAACAAGCCCCGCGCGTCACTAGAATAAAGCATCATCCGGCTGCGGCTCGTTCAGCGGCATGTCGGCGGTGGTATCTGCTTCGCTTTCAAAGTCGGGTCGCTGCAGTTTTTGCTCTAGTGCGACTCGTAGGTCAGTATTTCGTCGAGCACAGAGCAAAACGTCGGCTGCAAGGAGCCGCTGTCTTTTAGCGTGCCTGGCAAACGCAACCAGGTCGGGCACTAGTGTCTGGGTCACATACGCTCGAACGAGTTCCGCCACCGTTCGTAAAGCGGTATCCTCGAAGCGCACGGCACCCCCGCGGTTTCGTTCTACTTCCTCAGCGAGGTGCAGGACGTATTCTAGAACCTCCCGCGTTTCCGTTAGATCAGAATTACAACCTAATTCGGGGGTTTCCATGAACAACGCGGTTATCAAACGATTCTCGTGGGTGCTGTGCACCGCCTCTGTCTACCGTGCGGGACTGCCCGAGAAGCGCATCATGCGTGACTTGCTGCACGCATCGATCGACAACACGCAGCTCTGCAGGATTTTCCCGCCAAGCTGCTGTGCGTTCGCTTACCGATGATGCGCTGCAATCGTTTCATTGTGAACTGGTACGTTCGACTGATGAGACTGCTTCTGTCTTTGGATTATTTGATCCATGTTCCATATGAAGCATCAGCTTTGTTAGCACAGCAATAGCGTCTTGCAAATCCATGCCCAGTGCTAGAATTTTCGGTTGTCGTTTCAGAGTTGCTCGCTCGAAACGTTGCTGCTGGAATTTGTTCCATACCCGGAATCAAGATGATTTTGAATGCTTTCCAAAAATGCTTTTTAAAAAAACGGAAATCGTTGTGCTCTACATACTTCAAAGTCTCCATTGTTCTCATTCTCTGGTGTGGAGCATGTTCAAAACACGAAGTGTTGTGGTTTCTTATCTTTAATTTTCAAGATTAATCGTGGGCGTATCATTTCGCGCTTTTGTACTGATGCGGAAACGAGCTTGACGTCGTGCCTTGACGACTTTTTCACAGACTCATGCCGAAATCTAACTAAATTATTTTGTATAGAATTACCTGGGTAACTCGAAAAACAAAGTCGCCATAATTTTTGGTCATCGTTGAAACAATATCCTACATCAGGATAGAAGCGCTCACGGAATATGCTCCGGGGTGCTCCTGCCTCGTCTTTTTGCACGTAAAATGGGTGCTGGCCTCGGATTGGAGTGATCGCTGCGGTCGTTTCCATTGGAGCGTGCGTTGTCGCTCTGTGTGACGGAACCGTGGACAGATCGAACTTGCTCGACTTGATCTCTGGCGTAGCTTCTCTTTATGGTACTCTCTCCGTACTCGAGAACATCGCGTTCTATAAACGCTGCATAGCACGGCGCGGCGAGCTCTTGCACGTATATCGAACAGGATACTCGCCGACAGCATCGCCCGGGAGAAGCCCCTGATCGTAGATACGGCTCTGGGCGGAGCAAAGCAGGGCATCGAGGCAAGCCCTCTGAATCTCTCAAGGGCATGTACTGAGCGATACATGAAGCGTCCGGGCCCCGCAGTTTGCGCTCTGGAAAGCAACTGCGTTGTACATTTGAAAACTGCTGAGCACAGGAACGTATCACCGCTGCGACGAGCACATCGAGGCCGCATGCCGAGAAGATGGACATGGCAAATGAAGCATTGGTCGGAAATACCGTCGATGAATCAAACGCATCGTCAGTAGTAGGTAGAAACCGTGAAATCGGGACTCGAGTACCGCCATCAAGATTTTATGACTGACGAAAAAGAAGCTCGCGTAGTAGGAGAGACTGGTATCCTCAAATCCGAGGAAAGAAACAGGAAGAGGGAGCTTTCGCATAAAAATCCTGCATTGGATGGTGCTGATTATACTAGAGAGAAAGAGCCAAACCTTGGTGATCACGCACAAGCTCGGCAACTGGAGCCATTCTATAGTATTCGAGCATGGGTGTCGAGCCCGCTGCCATCAACGTTTTAGCTCAGGCGTTCGATTGATGCCTCGGACCAGACGCATTCGATCGGGCAGCTACTGCTCATAATCATAGGGTACAGCGTATGTTTTCCCAAGAGGCCTCGTCATGCCCGTGCATCCAAAAGCCATGCTGCCCGGTACGTGTCTGTCTTGGGGGCAGAATCTTTGCAACAGACGAAACCCGTTGGTGCGCGTTAGCCTTGTGCACGAGCCCCGTAGGATGCTCATCTTTTGCCCATACCCTCTGATATTCCACAACCCCATCTATGCCTTGTCTTTCCATGTGCAACAGAGGCTATTTTTCATGACACTGGTTTTGATCACGTCTGAACAAACAGGCATCTGCCTCGCCGTGCAGCGCAGTTGGAATCTCGCGGCAGCGCTGCGACTGCCTGCTTCGCTGCGCATCGCCTGCCGTGCTGCNTTGCGTACTTCGAGTCGCGTGGTTAGCGTCATGGCCTTGAACGACGCATGCCTGCGTAAGATCGAGTACGGCGCTATGCTAGGTGGTGCTGTTGGAGCTACCTTTGGCGCTCTCTTCGGTGGCTACGAGGCCTCGCGGTACCGAAGTGTTTCTGTTGCGCAACGCGTTGGTTTGGCGGCGCGGGCGACCCTTGGTGGAGCAGCTGTGTTTGGCTTCTTCCTTGCGGTAGGAACAGCGATTCGTGGTTGCGGTGGCCCTGATCGTTTTTAGGATGAGCAACGTCTTTGAAAGCGTGGTACAAGGTCGCTGCGATTCGCTAGAGATTTGCTGGTGGACAGCAGTTTGTGACGGGAGTACTTTTGAGCGCTCTCGGTAGAGCGTCGTACAGCTTACCTTGGCACGGTCTATCCGCGCTAGAGAAGTCGTTANTTGCTCCTCTTTTTGCATCTTTTTACGTGCAAAACTCGACTGACCCATCGCTGGTNTTTTGTGGCTTCGCTGCACGTAACAGTCAGCTCGTANGGCGCAGACGGAGACGAGCGCTGGCTTTCAGGGGCTGCTGCACGGCAAGCTGNGCTCCCTGCTGTCGCCACGGCTGTCGCTTCTGTGTCCCTGCTGATTCCGCACGAGCTTTTCTGGACGTAAGAAGGGCTTTGCGTTGTCCCGCGACCAACTGAAGCTGCTGATGAAACGACGGATTCGATTTGGTTTCTCTCGGACAGAGTCGTATGCAGCACCTCCCGTTGCGGTCGATTACTGGTATCGAGGATGCTTTTTTGCCGGCGAGCCTGACTACTGGAGCCACTTTGGAGACAGACGCACCACAGCGGTCGATTCGTGGCGTCAAAGGTGTCTTGACAGCGGCGAACCTCGATCGGATGTTGCTCGATCAAGCTGCGGATCCATCTTTTGACCATGGTGGGTTGTTGCTGGCGTCTTGCACGACCGCGCTCGTGACCTGGGCTTTTTTGATCAAGAGCGAAAGCGAACAAGCTTTGCGACGGTTTCGTGGAACAGGTTTTCCCTGCATATGCAATGCTGGATGTCTCCGCGAAACGGATGCGCTATAAAAGTCTGCCTGTAGCTCGTAGCGTACAGAAATCGACAGCAGATCGTGCAACGGACTCTCTTTACGTATCATTCACGGTCAGCTCATCATTTGTGCGCGTTTCGAACGGTAATTCCCCATCTGTGCACCTACGTCACGCACGCTGTATTATGCGACGCCCGGACCTCACCGAAACATCGCATGAACGCTTGCAAAAGCTTGACGGTGTACCATAGATCTCGTACATGCGCCATTTCCCGAATCGAGTGCATAGAAAGACTTGGTGCACCTACATCAACAGTTCGTACGCCGGTACCAGCAGCTACAATGGGTCCAATGGTGCTGCCGCAAGGCATATCGTTCCGCACAACGTACTCCTGCAGCGGNATAGGTGAATCACAGCATTCGGCAACAGCGCGGAGGAGATGCGCGCTCCACCCGTCAGTTGCATACCGCTGGTTTGCGTTGACTTTCAGAACAGGGCCATGGCCTAAGAGCGGCTGATGGCCACTCTCATGCTTTTCCGCGTAGTTTGGATGGACAGCATGCGCCATATCGAGACTGATCAAGAATGAGCGGCGGANCGTGTATTGAACAGCGTCCTCGAAAGCGCCTGCATCCGTTTTCCCCGTCCATAAACACGCTAGAACACGTCGAATCAGGTCGCTGACAAGCGGAGACGCAGCGCCTTGCGCACTACCGCTACCGCACTCCTCATGGTCGAAAAGCGCAACCATGCAGACCGCCGACTCGGCACCGCTTTCCACCCCAGCCTCGGAATCCAGGGAGAGGAGCGCTTCGAGTGCCGCGAAACAGGAAAACAGGTTGTCTAGACGCGAAGCGAAGATGAACTCCCGCTGAACGCCACCAATGCTCGCTGGCTGTGCGTCTGCCAAACAGAGGTCAAAGTCATGAATAACGATACCGCCTGCATCACGCGTGATGCTCATCGGATCTTCTTTAACGGGCATGATGTCCTGTTGAAGAGTGTGAATAACTGCTCCCATAAGTGCAGTGGCATGGCGCTCTTGACACTGTGGCAACTTTGTTCTGTTCAATGCGGTGGCGGCAACCGGCACCAAATGCGTTTGTCGGTTCGGGGCGAAGCCCTGATTCACTTCTCGATCTAAGTGGATTGCCAATGATGGAATTCTCAAAATGGGTTCCCGTACATGAACGAGTGTGCACTGCCAACTGGTCGATCGGCTGGTGCCCTGTGCCGGGTCCGTTGGGGACGCACAGCGCCAGATGACCCGCCCAGCACACTTGAGGTCGCGATCGAACCAGGTGTACCAGAGGCCGCCCCCGTAGCACTCGACTGCAACTTTTTCATAATTTGCGTCGCTCACGCGACTTCGTGGTTTGACTCGAAGGCACGGCGAGTCGGTGTGCGCGCCAACGAGTCGGAGCTCACCGCCGTTCACCGCGTCGACGTGAAACGCTCGCCCCACTCGAAAGGCAACGATTGTTGACTCGTTGCGTGTCGTATAATAGCGTCCTCCGGGATGAACTCGCCCCAACCAGGAACAGTCCTCCCGAAGCTCAGTATAGCCAGCTGTTTCTAGAAGCAGTTTTGCGGTCTCGACTGCGTGGTACGGAGACGGTGACGCATCGAGAAAGCGAAGCAAGCGATCGGCGAGTGCGTCCTGCTCGGTTGTGTTCCCACCAGGCATTTGTCGTGTGCGGTTGTGGTCCGAGTTGGGAACACCTGGTTCAGCGTTCATTTTGCTTCTGGAGGACGACGGCAGCGANAACAAAAGCCTGTCTAAAGAAAAACGCTGCCGCCAGTGGTGCACAGTAGTGGCGGCGAACGCGCCCNGGACAAGCAGTCTCCAGCTGACGGGCAGACGCATCCCAGCCTTNCTGGGCNGGCCACCCACCACTGGTTTCAACTTTTTCTCATATAGTTGGACTTTGAGAGGTTGTCCAACAAAGTTCTCTCTTGTCTGCTGTGGAGGTCTTTTCTCAATCGCCGCGCATCTCCTTATATTGACGGCGGCGTTAAAGTCTCGGTTCACAAACCGCATACGTTTCTTGCCGTCGTTGGTTGTACTTACGAATGCGAGTAGCCCTCGCACTTTTGTCCTCCTCTCCATTTGCACCTCCGGCAGCGGTCCGTACTTTGCTATGTCTTCAGGACTCCCCTGGCGCTTTTCCATCTCGACCCTTTGAAGTGTACACTCCAGCTCACGGTGTGTATCGGACGTTCGGAACTCATCTATCCGTATCGTAACAAAACGCCGTGCATTCTCCTTGTACGTTCTTGTCGTTGGAGCTGGCGGAGTCCCTTTGTGGGTCTTCCAGCGCCCCGCTCCGTATGCTACTACGAGCCTCTGACTTTCAAGCTCCCTCAAGGCACTCAACTCATTGAAAAATTCGCGAACGCCCGCTGCTGACCACAATACGGATTCATACGCAAACGAGCCCACCGGGGCTCTGTATACTCTTCCCACAGCGCCTCCCAAGGAGCAACATGAACATCCATGCATTTCAGAAAAGCTTCAAAGTCCGCTGCGCGGCTCGTCACCTTGCTCATAGCTTCCAGGTGCTTCTTCAATCCAGCATTCTCTATCTCGATTTTCTTCCTTGCATTCATTATACCGGATTCTCGGTAGTATCTCGCTCTCGAGAACCTCAAACGACGCATGTCGTTCTGACGTAATTTACTGTGCGTACCGTATTCCGCACGCTGGGGTACTGCGATGGTTATGATATTTGTGTTTCCGGGGTCCGCGCCAACGACAAAGTCGTTATTCTCTACCTCTTGCGTCGCAGGATCCTCCTCTTTGTTTTCCTCATGCTTCGCCGCGCCAACGACAAGGTCGTTATCCTCTACCTCCTGCGTCGCAGGACCCGCCTCCTCCTTGTCTTCATCCTTCGTGACGGGCGCAGCCGAGGGAGCGACTGGCCGGGCTCTCTTCAACCGCCGATAGTGTATACACAAGGCTACTCCATCGGTTTCAATCATCAAAGTGAACGACTTTTGCTTGCTCACTCTCAGACGTTTAAAATTGAAGATATTCTTCCAGTACGTCTCCCGGTTCTCGCCGGTGAAGTCCTCCCTGCTAACGTTGAACTCCGAACAGATCTCCTTCATGATGCCATGAAGGATTCCGGAGTCGATAGTCCCAAAATGTGACTTGATATTGGACAATGGGACCACGTTGAAGCGCTTCCCCATTAGGAAATCCTTCCGTCTCTCCCACTCTTCATTTGTCTCTTCACGCAGCATCACCGCTGCCTTGCCTTCGAGCTCTCGGTCCAGAAACACGAAATAGCACAGAATGAGGCGATCGTATCTTTCCTGATCTTTGCTCAACTCTGATACCTTGTCTGTTGGATTCGGTAGCCCCAGTACCGCACGATGCTCTTGTATAACCGTACGGATCGCAGAAGCTTCATTCGTGCTCACTTTTGACGCCTTCTGTCGACAAATTCGACCTCATCTTCACGCTTGCGATCTTTCATGATGCCATTGATAATCGTCCATTTTCCATTGCGAGAGATGCGCGGGTAGAGTGCAACCACGGCGCGTATCATGAAACGTTCGAGGTCCATTGTCAAATGGTTCTTCAGGTTCGTGAGGTACTGCTTCGCCCCGTAGGTGTACATATCCCGGTCACCCTTGTAGCGAGTACCCTCGAAGCTGTAAAAGGGGTGTTTTTCGTGGAGGGCATGCACTAGCACATTTTCCCTCCGCGTGTTCCCTGCGCCAACCATCAGGTGTCGAATAAAGGTTGCCGAAAACTCCGTCTGGAATCTCGACTGTTTCCATGTGCGTCACATCGCGATACATCTCCCTCGCCAAATGCATCAGTCCTGACGACGCCCTGGCAATACGCTTGGAGTACGACTAGGCACGTTTTTTGATGGCGCCTCGCAACTTTTCCCTGTACGAATCCTTGATATGTCCAAGAAGACCGGCTTTCACCACCATCTCGTCGTACAGGTGTCTTTCTTGCCGCCTTCGACGTAGGGCCTCCCCTCTTCGGTCCTTCTTCTCTTCCTTTTCTTCCGGACTCGGCACTGTTTTTTGTTTTTTTTTTCTGGCAGCCGGCGACCCTGGGCCTCCAGGATCGTCGACTTGCTTTTTCATAACTTTCCTTTTTTAGACTTTTTTTGAAAAAGAACGTTCTTTGAACGCTTCTGTTATATACTGCGAAAAAACGCTTGAATACACTTGTTTGAGGTTTGAAACACAATTGAAATCAAAACTATACTTGGATATGAAGCTCACGAAAATCTGACTTTTACAGCTGAACGACACGCAACTGATCAAGATCGCGTTTCCCTTCAACGGCGGCGGCATGCGCGTCGTGCCAGTTGACTACTGCCAGCTCTGCCAGATGCACTCACTGACCGCGATGCGTGCACCGCGCGAGACGCTACACCGATCGATGAAGGACACGTGTCCGACGTCGCATTAGCACATGCAGGTTCTCACGGATGCACTGCATCGGAAATCAGGTGTCCGAGATCGGAAACGCACGTCGACGGATCTCCTGCGCTAGGCTCTGTCGCTGGTGCCGAAACTACTGCCCATCGCCGTACTACCCTAGCATACAAGGGGATGCTGGGGCCTGGCACAAAACTCAGCGATGACTCCAGCACACGCGTAGCCATCGTAGCATCTTGCGCTTTTGTGGGTAAGGCATGCATCAACCTAGTCATTAGGAGTTTCGATAGTTGTATTTATCGTACACAAAGTAGGCGTAGTCGTGTACCCGAGTACGAATAATATACGTTTATTCCCGATTCTTGTTATGCATGCCGCACGGACGCTGGAATGAGGAACAGATTTGAATTCTGCTTTTATCCGGCGTCATCGGCGGGCACTGATGACAGTTCAGTATATTGCCATGCTGCCGTCGTTGTCTAACTTATGGTGTCTGCTTCGTTCGAAGGATCCGGTGATCTTGGTAGAGGCATCGCACACATGTAGCGTGCATATGTAGCACCGCGTTCGACCGACGCATTTCGCCCGGAACGATCGAGGCACCAGCAGCACAAGGCGCTGCACCGACCTGAAGGACGGGCGGAGAGGCCCGGCAAGAGTAAATATTGTATAAAGTAGCATATTTAGGAATCTATATGATCCATTTTGCATACGCTGCACGAAACGCTTGTCGCACTTGCGAACGCTTTGCAAGCGCTATCCGACAGCGCGTTTCAAGGGCGAACGCGTGCGTCTCNACGTAAAACCCACTGTGTGGAGGCGCTAGGAGCGCTCTAGAATGCAGTCGCTCGTTGGATCCACTGCAAATAGAGACCCGGATGGCGTGGCAGAAGAGGCGAGACCTGGACACGTTGGTTTCGATCCGCAGCGCCCCTCGTTCTGTCTACAAGGGGAACGCGAGAAAATCGACGCTGAACGGGCACGGGCTCTCTTCACACCGCTTCGAGATGCAAGCATCGCAACAACCTCGGGAACAGAAGCTGATCCGAGCTTTGAACGAGTGTCGCTTTCGGGCAAGTCATTCGATGTAGAGGCGGCGGGCGTTGCTGCGGAGCATATTGCGCTGTTACGACCTGGTTCGGTGCGGTACCTACAACTGGCGGATGTGATTGCTGGCCAGTCCGAAATCGAGGCCCTGCAGGTGCTGGAGTTGCTCGCAGCAGCGTTCGCTGCTCATCAAGTGGTAGAGCTGGACCTCAGTGACAATGCACTGGGCGCTAAAGGTGTTCGAGCGTGCGCAGCGCTGTTCCAGCGCTCGGAACGGCTCGAAAGCCTGATCCTCTGTAACAACGGCCTCGCTGCAGACGCGATCAAGCTCATTGTGGACGCGTTGACGGGATCCGAAAAACGTGTATACCTCAAAAAACTACATCTCTTCAACAATCTATTGAAAGACGAGGGTGCCCTCGCTTTGGTGCCGCTTATCGAGCGAGCACCACTGTTGGAGGATTTCCGTTTCGCCTCGCTGCGGGTCTCTCGAGGCGGGAGCATTGCCGTGGCTGAAGCTCTGACCCGCGTAGCGCCAACGCTTAGACGCCTCGATATGACCGATAATGTTATCGGCAAGGACGGCGCGAAAGCGCTTGCCCAGCTCCTCGAACAACAGACGCACCTCGAGGAATTGTACCTGCGAGATTGCCTGCTCACCGATGCGGGTGCACGCTGTATTTTAGAGGCACTCATGCGACAGACGGAGCAACCGCGCCTTCGCGTACTGGACTTGTCAGGAAACGAGCTCATCGGCGCCGCAACTGGTTCACTGTTAGGCAAATTCCTTGAACATTGCGCCCCGACGCTAACACATCTGCGCCTCGACGAGAACGAACTGGGTGACGGGGGGGCACTTGCGATCGCCAATGCATTGGCCAGGGATCCGCAGCGTTTTCGACTCGTTGAACTCTCACTATATCTGAACGATATTGGCGGCCGCGCTGCTTTCATGCTCGTCCAGCGCTGTGTTCGGATTGCAAGTATGTGCGTCTTGAATCTGAACGGGAATCGTCTGGGATGCATCGCGCTAGAGCACATAGAACGACTGGTTGCTGGTACACCTCTTGCATCCAGTTTTGTGGATCTGGACGAAAACAATGAATCCGAGGACGAAGATGCCACCTCCGATATCTTCCAGCAACTCCGCATCGTGGAGGGATCAGACTCGGCCGAAGCCGAAGCCGAAGCCGACGCAATCACCGCACAGTTGCACGATCTGCAGGTCACCACAGCACCCAATGCCAGCGAGGCGTCGTGATCCTGAAAACAAAGCGAACGAGTCAGCTATGAACTGAACGATACACCTGGAGCGCACTCCAGCATTTCGCTTTACATCCCTTCATGGTGCGGGTAACGCACCGCCAGCGACGGCGGTAGCACAGTGCGAGCGCTGGCGCCTCGAATCCACGCGACTTCCAGAGAGGGAGAGGGCGCGCGCGATGCCGTACCCCTCGGCAACCAGAGCGTCCCGCTTACCAGATAAAGTCGCCAAGCTGATGCCGCTGTCGATGATGGACGTGATATTCACGGATACCCGATTCGGTGCCGACCATCAGTGAGGACCCGTGTCGCGCGAATCCCAGACCAGCGATATGTTCCTCCTGCTCTTGCCACGGTGAGCCTCTTCTGCTCGCTTCGTCGGAACGACCCGCGCTTGAGAGGTTGATGGTCTGTACTTGCTCGGCATAGGTTCTGGCACAGGCAATGTGTACGTATTTTTGATGCTCAGCAAAAACCAAAAGATCAACGTCGGCCTCTGCGGGGGAGAACTTCACTGAGCGGCATGCACTACGGATCGGGAATAGCGACTGGGTATAGTAGCGGACCAGCGGCTTGTTGAGAAAACGTGTATCCCATACACAGCACGTGCCGTCCTGGCTTGCGACTGCAAACTGCCGACCCGATGGATGCCAGGCAGCAGAGATGCCGGCATCCAGGGCCTCGCGCAGGGTGGTATGAAGACGAAACCCACCCCCCGTGCTTGGCGATAAGGAGTCGAAGAGGAAAACCTCAGCGCTATCGCCCACAGCGAGCAGTCGCTTCGCGTCCGGTGAGACAGCTGTGTAGTTGATATTTGTGGAACAGCGAATAACCTGGTCGGGTTCTAAGGTTCGTGCGCGGCGCTGTGATGCAAGCGTTGATGACGGTAATCCAGATGAAGCTGAATGTGCATCGTTTGTGGTGGACGCGACGTGACCTTCCCGCACGCGTTCCAGATCAAAGATTTTCACTGATTCATCATTCGTTGATACCAGCAGGTATCGCGGAAGAGCGCCTGACCACGCTGTGGTCGGTGCGTCCCATGATGTTGCCTCCAGATACCAAGACTGCGTTCGTGCCGCGTCTGCCGGTGTCGGCGCCATGGTAAGCGCATTGTTCACCACACCGGCTCGCAGCTCGCCACAGAGCAACGTTGTGCAGTGTACTGAATCCGTAACTTCTGCCGTCCGACCCAGATGCGGGCCCCAAAACCCGCTCTGTTCAACAGCCAAGTCGTACTGTTGGTATCCCCAACGATATGAACCCTCTAGCTCTCGAGTTATGTGAGCGGGTGTCCGCTCCACTCGGCGGTTGAGATATGAGTCGTCGTCGTCGTCGTCGTCGGTTAGATTTTCCCCCTCTTGCGGGTATGCGTCTGGTGAGCCATCATGATCAGCTTGGATGCCCTCGCTTGCAATGTGATTCAGGTGCCCAACTACCAGCTGACCACCTTGTCCGCCCACAGCAACGTACGGTTCCATGACGCATAGGCTTGTTGGCCAGAACGAATATTTTTGAAGTCTTTGCGAGCGGTAGCGCTTGTCTGTGGGAGCAGGCGACATCTCTCGCTCCGTTGGCATACTTGCCGATGGAGGACGCCTCAATGCAGATGGATGCGTGCTTGTTTCGAGTTGTCTACTCGAACGCTGCCAAGAATCTTGATTCAGCAAGGCGGTCGTGCGCCCAGAAGGCTCCAATCGAGGTCGCGGGTCCATCGCCTGCCGTGGATCTGCCGAGCGCCTTGATCGCGACCTTGCGGGCACCGTACGATAGTTATTCACTCCTGATTCTCTATCCTGGACAGATACAGGGCCAGTGCCGCCAACCCGAACGAGCCGAATACGAGTGTCTGCGCTAGGTGCTTCGCGGATCAATTGCGTAAGCATGCGCGCACTCTGCTCCAACTCCAAACGTAAAAGCTCATCGATCTGCGAACCCGCGAGCATCGTGGCGGCTTCGGCGCCAGTGAGTGGCATGAACAGCGGCAGAACACTCGCGTCTGGCTCGCTGTTCGCGCCTGCGGTGGAGCGTCGCGGACTGCGGTCACGTCGATCACTTGGAATCCTTCCCGCGGTGGCAGTACGCGTGGGCACGGGCAGGTATGCGGAGCTCACGTCGTTGTCGTCAGCATCGTCCCAGAGGTGAGATGCGTCATGAAACTCTGGCAGGTTGGCTCGCGCTGTCTCACCAGCATCTGCACGTCTCTGACGCTCTCGCAGTTCTCTCCGCAAAAGAAAAAGGTAGCGCTCACGAGCAAGGCTTTCGAGGGCATCTCGAACCCGGCTAGCTACACGTGCGCCAGCCGGGAGCGCCGCCGCTCGGACACTAGCTGTTTCTCCTTCTTGAGCTAGCGTGTGCCAGTACTTCAAGTCCAGCCGCCGAAGCGACCCCTCTGACACAAAGTACACAAACCGTCCCGTACCGAATGGATACGAAGGCACGTGAAGCAAGTCCCGCAGTTGCCAGTGCTGGATAGTACACGGCTCGTCGTAGAAGAGACAGGGCGAAACGGAAACAAAGTCAGCGGAGCTGTTAGCCGCGTTCTTGGTTACGACTCTCCAGACAGCACCAACTTCGGTCTCCGTCGGTGCCCCTGGAATCGTCATTGTACAACAACCTCGCAGGTACAAGAGTTACCAGCGAAAACAATGTAAACGCGTCACACTTGACGAGGCCCCAAGTAGCACGGCCTCCTCCGCAGACTCCGGAAGGCCAAAGCGCCTGCGCACAGCGCTGAAACACGAGCCGCGCACGCATCGCAGCGGCACGCATTGCACGCCTGCTGTCCTCGGCACGCATCGCAGCGGCCTGCGTGTATCCTGGATTCTACGACATGCGTCTGCGCGATGCGTCATAGCACCCCAGAATAGGCTGAGACTGGCACGAATGGCGACGGATAGCGCATCCTATCGTGGTAAAGGCACGGCAACGAGAGGTACAGAGACTTGAAAGGCGAATGATCTGGGCGTTGGGCAGTATATTTTTTGCGCGTGCATGCTTGTGTGCGGCTTGACATGTACGCGTTGCGGGGGTCTTGGGCGCGCTACGGCCTGCACTGGCTATCAGGTCCGAGCGCGGCAAATGGGAAACTGCCGGGGGAATATGCGTGGTGGTGCGGAACGATGGGCACGCTCTCGGGTGCTGATAACCATGGCGTCTGCGGGGATCACTGCTTTATGTCAGCGGTTCTGTGCGCCGAAACACCCGAGTGTTCCCGGTCTGCAGTGCGCATTCGTTCATGCGATGATACATGAGAATGTCGCATAATGCAGCACCATTGACGTTAATCATTTGAATAGCCAAAGCGTCCCGAGTCTATGTATATGACGCTCCAGCGTTCGTGGTGCGTTCAGTCATGCGGTACCGTTCCAGTACCTTGCACCTGGAGCGAATCCAAAGCCCTCTCTTCAAGCCGTTGAAGTGCTCGTTGGAAGTTGTTAGCGTCCTAGCAAAATACCCACACTGATGACGAAATCTGTCGAAATCACACCCTTGAAAACTTGCTCGATACGGATCCGTTGTGCGCTATGGAATCACGGAACATTTTCGAATGTTCATCGAGATGAAGTTTCGGTGCAGATAGTGCTTTCGTGTATTGTTTCTGGTAGAATTATACCATNGCCAGCCGCTCATTTTCGATAGNCTCGCCACCTGACGTTCGGGTATCATACCACGCATTATCTCGTGCAACTGGCTCTGTTTTAGAAGCTTATACTCTACCAGTTTCAGCGTGCACCCGCGCTCATGGTGCGTGCATGACATGCCGAACAAATCTGTGGGGATCATAGAGCATCGGTCATTGCAGTCAATGTATGCTTTCGCGGAACGAGCAGGCATGCAGGCCTTGCGCGCTACCGCAGGTCCAGCGTCGTGAGCTCCCTTCACCGAACGACGCGACATGTCGGTCGTTTCCTGTTCCACCTCGTTGAACAAGATGACGAACGCACTGTTCTTGACTTTGTGCAATCGTTACTGTTGGTGGCCAGAGCGTGGTCTCATGTACACGCCCAAGAAATCGCCCAATCATCCATCAAGACGCTCGTGTATTCTCTGAATCGTAGAATCACATCGATCAGTCGAACGAGTTATGGTACGCGATGGGGAACGTACAACGCCAACGGGGTGTGCTTCATAAATTGCTCGATTTTCGGAACGTATTCCTTGTTGAATTGTTTCAGAGGAACGGGATGTACGACGATTTCAGAATGGTACTTCAGCTCCGACACTTTTTCTATATCTCCTGGTCATTTTGTGGAAGAATCACTGTTATCTTCGTACGGCGCTTGCTTTGACTCGTTCTCTTCCTGGCCGGGTAACATGGGTGCATGCGCTTTACTACATATCCGTATTATTCCGTGGTATTTTTGCACAACGGGTGATCCCTCGCACTGAATCTCGCCTATTGCATAGGTATATCTACAATGGTTTAAATACGCTCTCGTCATCGTAACCGTCGCGAGTACGTCCACAGATCGGAACGCGGCGTGCCGCTTTCCTCATGCACGAGAAAAGATGTAGCGGAGTAGTTCAGAATAGGTAAAGATACAGAAAAATTCGTGTAGGGGCTGAAGTATGGAGACTAATACAATTCTCGGTTGATCCGCGAGCGTGAGAATTGCGTTTGACAACAGGGAGAACGGCTTTCTCTCGATTTATCTGGGGAGAAACAGCTAAGACGAAGAGCAGCTTAACGCCAGTCTCAGCCGCGCACTCCTTGATCGCTTTTTAGTGATGAAAAGGGACGTTCTCTAAGAGCAAGAGACAGGAATATGCGATGGGGTAGCCTCGATGCGTGCTTCAACGAAGGATGAGATGCCGCATGATCCACTTCTTTGAGGAGTTGTAGGCGGGCACACGACAGTATCGACAGTATGACTGAAGTTGTCGTCATTCTCGCTTGCTTCTTTTTAACGAGCAGAATTTTGACCCTTTTTGAGTACCCATGTAGAGTTCAATCGAATATCCCGAAAAAGATCTCATCGAGTGAGAAGAATGCGCGCCGATCCCGCAAGAAGTGTTGGCGTTGCAGCACGAAGACGTTCGTGTGTTCTTCCACCCGCAACGGTCTCTCACAGCAGCGAACTATCTTTTTTCGTCCGTTCATGTCTCTTCATCATTATGCATATCGACGGTATGGAATCTTTAATTATGTATCTTAATTGACAGTATTTTCTAGAGAACGCTTTTCGTGGAATGCTTTGACGAAGTCACCGTCCTGAAGATAGGAACTAAGAAGTTCTGCCTCGGGTGCACGACGTTCAGATTAAGGATGCTGAGAAGGATTGCTCACCTACCTGCCTAATCAAGAATGACCGACATGGAAAAGCATCGCCGATTTTCGGAAGCTAGCTGTGACAGCGTGCGTCTTTCGGCGAAACTTTTCCAGTCTATAGGATACGTCACTTTTACTGAATGTTTGCAAGAAATAGCAAACAAAAACAAATAGGATATGCAGGTATAGGTGCTCCAGAATACACTGCTCGGAATATAACAGTGGCATCCCGAACGGATCCATGCATCGGCGGCTGCATTTCCGGAATAGCACTTGCGAGACACGACGCGGCCGTGTTGATCAATGGTGAACGCTTTCCGTGTGCTTTCGGCCTCTGTGAATGGCGCACACGCTCTAGTGCGTCCAAGAAATGATGGGTTTTATGCAGGTCAACGCACTCAATGTCCCGCATAGGTGAGAGTCTTTACGGATAAGCGGTTTCCGTTATCGACCCGGTCAGGCGTGAACAACCCGATACGATTACGCTCCGCACAGTATTTTTACATGCTACCCGCATGTTTTCTAGATGGCCTGCCCATGCCAGTAAGCATGCAAAAAAGACTCGTATTCGGATGCGAATGTTTCGAGAAAGATCCACCACAAAAAAGCTTGAAGCGTTTCAGTGGCGCACTTTGCTACTCATGCACACGTGGAAGCTCGTCGAGACGAGTCTACCTAGGCCGCGCATTCTATGCAGAAACTCACCCTCTGATCAAGTTGCTTTCCGCACCATCATCAGATGGCCCTGTGCATGCAATGAAGGATGACGAAATACACAAAATCGGATGCAGACGGTATGCGCCGGTCGTCGAAAGCCAAACAAGCTCCAAACCGATCAAGTGAAGGAGTCAAGCTTGATCGCTCCCGCCATGCGCCCCGCCCTTACCTCGCAGTGGACACAAAGCACTCCGAGGAAACAGCATTGTTTCGTGACCGACGTGCAAACCAGCCCGCGTTGCTGGCGATCGCGTGCATGTGTAGCATACTGAGTCTTGGGGTACGCTTCCGTCCTATGCAGATCCGAATGGAACCGGGAGCAGTATAAGGACCGTGCCATTCTCGCCATATGCTCCGCCAAGGCCGGTATCCGAACATCTTTGCCAACCATTCGCGAAACAAGACCCCAGTATTGACTGGAGTCGCAGACCAGTCGGGTCCCCTAGGCGAAAACTTTGTATAATATGGACAGGAAAACTGCCGCGCCGCCTTTCGCACCAGCGCTGGTGCCTTGACACTCATGAACGACGCCTGATAGCTGTGCAATCCGACAGCTTGTTTGTGATCTACACTTTGGCATCTGCACGCGATGATGAGGTTTGCGATTTTACCTGCTCAAGCTGCGCCCGCAAGCGCTCCAGTTCCGTCTCCACTCGCAGAGCGCGCTGGTCCACGTTGTGAATCTCCTCCTCCATACCACTAAAAGTCTCGCGGACGAGCGCGTTTGCCTTCAAAATATCATAGTGCAGGCGCAGAAACCCAAGTCCACCAGTAACCGTTGCACCCAAACAGAAAGCTGCGAGCCTGGAACGAAAGCTTGCCATGGTAGTGTCAGTAGACAACTGCGTTGCCAGTGCTGCCGCGTTGCTGGCGACACGCCCGCCATTGCGTTGCGCGCTATGCCCACATGGCGTTAAGATCGGTGTGCTCTCGTCTTTCCACTCAAGTCTGTGACACTCCTGCTGCGCTTTAGAGCAGGGGATCGAAATCATGAAGCAATGTACAGTATAGAGCGTAGACGAATTGCGTGTAGGGTATATTTTTTTAATGAACAGTTCAAGAAAGACCGCATTCCTCATTCGGTTGAGTCATAACCCAGTACTCAGATGAATGACGAGCACAGAAAGAGGATATGCGCTCCGCGCCAAAAATCGATACGCTCAAAGACTGGGTGCGGTCAATGGCAGAAAACGAGTCGTCGATCACCTTGCAGAATGCAAACGTGTCGATAGTAGCCGCGACGGTAGTCTCTGTTTCTCAAGTGCGTGTTCGTGTGCTCTGAAAGACTGGGATACAGTCTCAAAAAAGGAGTCCTAGTTCACGCACGAACAGCTTTGACCGAAATCGCAACTACAACAAAGTTCCTCGAGAGTTGCCATCGATATGAAGCACAGCAACGTCGATTTCTTTTTCCAGACGATGAGAGTTTCTTCAGATGAAACGGTTGGAATGTATTTGGGTATTCGCGGAGAAGGAGCCATTTTAATATACGATGGAGCTCGAAGAGAAGGCTAGTACAACGGCACCAACCACTTTGTCGGATCATAGCAGACTTTTCCCTTGACGTCTAATAATACCCTTCTATGGGACAACGTGGTATTTCACCATTCTTCTTCCGTTTGAGCATTTGCAGATTATATCGGGCAAGAGCTGCTTTTCATTCTTCCGTAAACTCCGCGGTTCAACCCCAACGAATGAAAGTTTCATATCGTGAAACGAAAGGATCGCTCCGCTGGGCGCATTGCTGGAGCGCTCAGCAAACTATGCCACACACAGAGACATATTTTTGTCTTTCTTCCACAAGTCTTTCACCATCCAAGCAGGTCCTCACCTTAAGACATAAACAAGTGCATTCATTCTCGAGAAATAAAAAAACCAAGGCATGAGCTCGTGTGCAGTCTTCAGAAGATCGAGACGAAGAGCAGGCAACGGAGTTCTTCGATGATAGACAAGCACGGAGAGGCGACAGAGCACCAAATGGCATAGAGGGCGCGACTTCAAGGAATACTCGCTTTGGTGAGTCTAAGCAGTGGCAATAACCCCTTGAGTTCGAGAACCGAGAATTTAATGCAGCTATTTATATCAGGAAATGTGCGGTGCCTAGGACGAGACCCGCGGAGCTGATACGAGACAAGTTTGTGGAGCAGTCTCTCGAGGTCGAATCGTAAAAGGAGAAACTGAAGCCGATCGCAGGATCGGTCGAAAAAGGCTGGGAGTCGTCTGTACTTAGGTATTAACTTACCCTACGTAGTTGCGCGACCTGTTTGTTTCACTGGCATGTATGCTCTAGCGATAGCCCGTACGTTCCGCAGCAATATTACTGGGAGTGAAAAAACAGCAGGCAGTCATCGAACGTTCGGGAGCGTATGAATGGCAGGGTACGGTTAAGCTCAAGGTTCGGCGCTTGCACAACTCCATAACGGCGAGGGTCGTGCCAGTGATCCGACAGGGTACACCAGCTGGCAGTATGTGATTTTGTCATGCGCCCCGATCCTGCCAGGCGAAATGCAAGGGTAAGCCGTCAAGGTACATTTAGACGCAGCATGCGCGATGCCTCTACCAAGATCACCGGATCCGTCGAACGAAGCAGACACCATAAGTTAGACAACGACGGCAGCATGGCAATAAACTGAACTGTCATCAGTGCCAGCCGATGACGCCGGATAAAAGCAGAATTCAAATCTGTTCCTCATTCCAGCGTCCGTGCGGCATGCATAACAAGAATCGGGAATAAACGTATATTATTCGTA
>JGI24721J44947_10000802_pt1 | contig 43514 bp, 43 predicted proteins | sample YelNatPaOPGAMG01_FD_44947 | JGI IMG/M metagenome (IMG submission 44947) | reverse complement strand
TTGTGTTTGAATCAAATCTTTAGAAATATTAGTCGAAAATAGTTTTCATTATTTTCCTCTCCGCGTTCCTGAGATGATACAGGAGGGTCGGTTTTGAAAGATTGTAGTCCTTTCGCATCAGTTCCAGATCGTACGTCCTCGGCCATTCAAAGAAACCGTGTTTATAGGCCGTCTTGATGAGGGTTCTTTCAGTGGGTGTAAGATTCATTGAGGTTAAGATTCCCCACTTCTTAGGCACGCCTGAAACAAACTCGTTTCCCCTGACTCTATTATAAAAGAAGTCCTCTGTGTGATTCCTTTTTTCAAGAAATTCCTGTAATTTACCGGAAGATCTATCCGATAAGGATACAAAATTGAATATTTCTCGCCCATCTCTTGCCAGTATCGGGAAGATAGGTATTGATCCGCTTTCTATTATGGAACTCATCACACCATGACCATGTTTTACCCCCTGTATCATAATTATTTCTTTCTCCACGTATATTTTATGAGAAATGAAATCCTTTGTAATCAGGTGCTCAATGCCATCCAGATGAGTGGCATTTGCAATGGAGAATACGTAATTCAGATCTTTCTCCAGAGGGTATACATATACAGATATGACCGTTCCCTCAAGATCTCCGGCTAATGAAGCTAAACTACAGTTGCTGCTTATTGTGAAATTCCCGGAAATCATTCAACTTATACATTGCCAAGAGCCCTTATTAAGTTTTGCTATCTAGTCCATAACTTTCCACAGACGCCGTGCTGGATCCTTCTGTTAATTCTTCAACATATCCTAGTTCGCGCATAATTTCCTCACTGTTCGAACCGAGTGCCGGAGGATCTCTAGTATTAACTCCGCCACCCGGGAGAGAGGGTACTCTCAACTTAAATCCCAAATAATTTTCCTCTACCAATTTTGGGATAGCCTGTTCATCTCTGAGGAGTTCCCATGGCTTCTTAAGGGTAGAAAATGGGATGTTTATGCGCTCTAGAAGACTCACCAAATCTGCCTCATTCATTTTCGTTGTTTTTTCTGAAATAACAGATTCGAGTTCTGCTCTCTTCTGGAATCTCCCTTCGTTCTTTTGGAGATCAACCCTATCACATAAACCCAACCCAATCTCCCTGCAAAATGTTTTCCATTGGCTGTCCGTCGTCACTGCAATAAATACCTGTTTACCGTCTTTTGTGCCGAAGAAATTATAGATAGCCCATGCAAATCCTTCCTCGTTCAAGGGCTTGAGTTCTTTCCCGTTGATCTGGTATGTTGCAATGTGCTGTCCCATGAAGAACATGGCGGTTTCAAAAAGTCCAATATCAATTAGTTTTCCCTTCCCTGTTTGTTCGCGCTCAAGCAGAGAGTGAAGCGCCTGGATAACGCCGAACATGGCTGCACCCATGTCGACCATTGATCCACCAACCCGCATGGGTCTTCCAGTCAGACCAGTCATATACGCAATCCCACTGTGTATTTCTATTGGAAAATCAAGCGACTTCCGCCTTTCCAGCGGGCCAGAACCATATCCCTTTATGGAAACATAAATAATCCGGGGATTATGGTTTGATAAGGTCTCGTATGACAAGCCCATTCTCGCCATGGCTCCGTAACCCAAGTTGTCGATAATTATGTCGGAAGTCCCAACAAGCTTAAGGAATACCTCTTTTCCTTTCTCACTGCCCAGATCGAGTGCAAGACTTCTCTTGTTTCTGTTATAGAATGGAAATGCTCCTGAACTTGATTCTGTCAGCCTCCTTGCTATATCACCTTCGCCGGGTCTCTCTATTTTTATCACATCATAGCCAAGTTCGGAAAATATCAGACCTGCCGAGGGGCCAGCGACAATGTGACCTATCTCAATTACTCTTACCGTTGAATTCACCAACCATTTTGATTATCTGATCACTCGTTACACATTTTCCTGTCTGAGAGGAGAGATCCTTCACCTGCTGTAATACCTTACTCACAACCTCTTCGTTTGCTTCCATTTTGTAACCTTCCAAGACTCGTTTTATCATGGACTTTCCTGCATATACATTCAGACTCATTTTAGTGCCTGTGAAAACTCCAGAATAAGCAACATGGGTGCCAGCAGTGTTTGTTGATATATTTTGACCAATTACCGGAAAATTCAGTATGAAGAACTCGTTCCCTATCTTATCCAGCAGGAGTTTCAAGATAAGTTCATAGGCTCTCTTAAGCGCATTAACATCAATTCCGGTGGTTATGCCTTCCGATTCCAGCAGGCTGTGTATTGAGACGGTATCAGTAATTCCGTTCCTCTCCCCGATACCATAAATGGTTGTATCCAGATGATCCGCCCCGCCTTCAAAGGCAGCAAAAGCATTGGCTGTAGCGCCGCCCATGTCATTGTGGCAATGTGCCTCTATTTCACAGTCCAGTGATTTCCTGGCTTCAGTGAATAGATTTCTAATCCTTCGTGGAGTGCCTGACCCTGTAGTGTCCGGAAGTTGAACGATATCTGCCCCCGCCTGAGCTACGAGTCTTGCAATTTTGATCACCTCGCGGATGTCATTTTTCATAACATCAACCACTGCAACTTCCAGAACCTTTCCTTTTTTAGACGCATATTTGATTGCATCAATAACGTTTGGCAAATTCTCCAGTTTAAATGGTAAATGCAAAGAGATATTTGCCCCGGTTTCATCAATGCGATCAATATCTTCCCTGGTTGCGCGACCAAGAGCAAATGGTTCTGAAAATATATTTTCAGAGACTATCTTCTTGGTAACTTCGACCTCAGATACATGCGCAGGTGGATACGATATCAAAGCCCTTTTTATTCCTGCATCCCTTAAGATTTTCGCAATTTTAATTTTTTCATCCATGGTGAAAGCAATCCCAGGGGTCTGGAGTCCCTCTCTCAGTGTATCATCGGTAATCATACTTCCCCATACCCCATAAATATTATAATTGACCATCTAACCAGTTAGATTGGCGTTATCTGGCATGGGCGCTCAACACGCCCGCATTAAATATATTATACGCATAACTGTATGTGGAGTTATGAAAAACTCTTACAGCGTCCTGATCATAGGTGGTGGAAATGCTGGACTTTGCGCAGCACTGTCTGCAGCCGAACATACTTCTGATATTCTTCTGGTAGAAGCTGCTTCTAAACCTGAGAGGGGAGGTAACACAAAGTACACAAGAGATATCAGATATTCGCACGACTTTGACAGGTATACCACTGGCGAATATCAGGATGATGAGTTTGTAAACGATGTAATTCGTGTGACTAACAACAATACAAATGTGGAGCTACTGAAAATGGTTGTTTCGGAATCACGTAATATACCCTCCTGGCTTGAGAGCAAGGACGTCTTAATTCATAAGGCTCTGAAGGGAACTTTGCATCTCGGGAGAACCAATTTGTTCATGTTTGGCGGTGGAAAGGCCATGATAAATAGATATTATGACGCTGCCGATAAATTGGGGATAAAGATTGAATACAACACGAAATGTACGGACCTTGAATTTTCTGGAAACAGAGTTACAGGTGCCTCCTTAACCGGCCCTGAGGGAAACCGCACCGTTAAAGTTGGTTCTGTTGTCGTAGCCTCCGGGGGCTTAGAGGCTAACCTTGAGTGGCTGGGCGAATATTGGGGTAGAGCAACTGACAATTTTATTGTACGGGGGACACGGCATAACAGAGGTGAATTACTGCAGGTGTTGCTAAGGCATAAGACAAAAACCATAGGCGATTTAGGCCAATTCCACAGTGTAGCTGTTGATGCAAGGTCTCCCAAGTTCGACGGAGGCATAGTAACAAGAATAGACTCTGTCCCCTACAGTATTACGGTAAATCGCGATGGAAATAGATTTTACGATGAGGGGGAGGATTTGTGGCCAAAAAGGTATGCAATATGGGGTAAACTCATTGCGGAACAACCCGGCCAGTTGGCGTTTTCAATAATTGACTCCAAAGCCATAAACCTATTTCTTCCGACAGTGTTTGAACCAGTGAAGGATGACACCATTTCCGGGCTTGCCATTAAGCTTGGAATCAGTCCTGAAAATTTGTCCCAAACAGTGAGGGAGTACAACCTGTCATTGAAAAGCAAGTGCACCTTTAACCCTGGAATCCTTGACGATTGTTCGACCTCAGGGCTAGCCATTCCGAAAAGCCACTGGGCCGTCCCAATTGATTCGCCCCCATTTTATGGGTACTCCTTCAGGCCAGGAATAACATTCACTTATTACGGGGTGAAAGTAAACTCAAAAGGTAAAGTCATTTCAGATGATGGCAATCCGAACAAGAATTTGTTCGCAGCAGGGGAGATCATGTCAGGCAATATATTGTCCGAAGGCTATTTGGCCGGTTTTGGACTTACCATAGGAACCATATTCGGTATTACTGCTGGAAAGGAGGCGGTATCGGCTGCCAGAAGCTAACGCCCCCAAGATAGAGGCATATGATAATCTGATAAAAGAAGCGGCCAGGCAGCTTACAATCTGTAATGCATGCAGGTATTGCGAGGGAATCTGTCCTGTATGGGATGTGATCGAATACCGAAGAGAGTTCAAGACAGCAGATGTTGAGTATGTATCTAATCTGTGCCACGATTGCGGTCAATGCTTTGACGTCTGCCCCTATACGCCTCCAAACGAATTTTCCGTCGACATCCCAAAAATACTTGGTGAGATAAGGTTGGATACCTACAAGAGATATGCAACACCACAGAAAATGTCCTCGTTTTCCGGTTCCCGGATAGGGTTTACTCTTATGTCATTTGGATTTTCATTCCTGGCATTGTTTATTATTTATCTGAGTTCGGGCAATTACCTACGAATTTTCATGGCCATATCTGGACCAGGTTCGTTCTACGTAATATTCTCCAACGCCATCCTGGACATAGCTGGAACGCTGATCCTGTTTTTTGTGGTCTTGGCCTGGTTCATTTCCGGAAAGAAATTTCTGAGAGAGATTGGAGGGCCTTCTGATATTGGAATGTACGACTTAACCAGAGCGTTCTTCGATTCGTTTGGTGAGAAATGGTTCAGAGGTGGAGGGGCAGGTTGCAATTATCCGCACAGAGATGAGAAGGGATCGTATAAGAAGATGATGACTCATTCATTGGTGCTTTACGGCTTCTTACTTGATTTTCTGGCCACTACATCTGCCTTTGTTGAGCAGGACATTTTCCACGTGCTACCTCCATATCCAATCTTAAGCATGCCGGTAATAAGTGGAATAACTGGTGGGGTTATGCTGATAGTCGGGGCTTCCCTGTTCCTGATTTTTGATCATATCAGCAGTTCTGAGAAAGAGATAAGTATGACACCTATTGACAGGACGTTCTTGGTTGCACTTCTTCTCACAGCATTCACGGGACTTCTAGTCCTTGGGTTTCGGAACACAAGCCTCATGGGAACACTGCTTTTGATACATCTCTCCATGGTCTCAGTTCTTTTCATATCCGCACCGTATGGGAAATTTGTGCATCTTGTTTACAGGTTCATTTCCATAGGTCAGTATCATCTGGAGAAGAGGCTACACGGAGACTGAAGTAATAGGAGTGAAATTATTTAATGCTATTTGGGATCAATCAATAGGAAAGGAGGAACTGGAATATGGCGGGAAAGACATTGGCCGAGAAAATATTTTCGAGAACATCCGGAACCGAATCCAGAGCCGGTGATTATGTATTTGCAACACCTGACCTTATCTATATGCATGATGTCCTTGGACCCCTTGCAATTGATTCACTGGTTAAGATGGGAATAACAAGGCCTAATTACAGAGGCAAAATAATATTCGTTTTTGATCATATATTTCCTCCAAAGGACGCGGCCAGCGCCAACAATATTTTAACTATGAAAAAATTCGCAACCAATCTCGATATAGAAGTCATACGGGAGGGTGAGGGTATAGAGCATACCCTTCTGGTTGAGAATGGCAGTATAGCCCCGGGAATGTTTGTGATTGGTACCGACTCTCATACAGTTACTGCTGGCGGAGTTGGTGCAATGGGCATAGGCATGGGTTCCACAGACATTGCTGCTACCATGGCTCTTGGCGAAAACTGGTTCAGAGTGCCTGAGACCATTCGGACCACACTTCAGGGAAAACTTGGCAGGTTTGTTTCTGGCAAGGATGTGATTCTAGAACTCCTCAAGATTCTTGGCCCTGACGGGGCAAACTATAAAAGTATAGAAATCAGTGGCCCCGCGATGCCAGCCATAGGAGTTGACCAGAGACTTGCTATTTCCAATATGACTGTAGAGGCTGGAGCAAAATGTGGAATCATCGTATCCGATCAAGTTATAAGCAGTTATTACAATGAAATGAATATTCGCCCAAACCTAGAAACGCCTGACGAGGACGCACATTATGAGAGGGGAATTGACATCGATCTTTCCACTCTAACACCTAAAATATCTGCGCCATATTCCCCTGCAAACGTACACGACGTGGGAGAATTTTCAGGCACCAAGATAGACCTTGCTTATCTGGGTAACTGCGCAAATGGAACCATAAGTGACCTGAGAGAAGCGGCACAGATCCTGAAAGGTAAAAGCGTAGCGAAACATACAAAACTCATAATAGTCCCGGCTTCACGTAAAATATTCAAGATGGCCCTGGATGAGGGCCTTATTAAAATATTCTCAGATTCCGGTGCAATCATCGCACCGTCAACCTGCGGAGCGTGTGCCGGGCTCCACATGGGAGTACTTGGAAAGGGGGAAACCGCAATAACAAACACAAACCGCAACTTCCGCGGAAGAATGGGAGACCCGGAAAGCCNGGTGTTTCTGGCAAATTCGTTTGTAGTAGCTTTATCTGCGCTTGAGGGTCANATAACTAATCCGGAGGAGTCAATGTGACTGGAAGAGTATTTATTTTCGGGGACAACATAGATACTGACATAATTGCTCCAGGAGGATTCCTTCATCTGGGGTTAGATGTTTTGAAACTGCATTCAATGGAGGCCGTAGATCCCAATTTTCATGCTGAGGTTGGTCAGGGAGACATACTTGTCGCCGGGCGCAATTTTGGGGGAGGTTCATCCAGAGAGCAAGCTCCCCTGGTGCTGAAAGAACTCGGCATAGAAGTTGTACTAGCCGTGTCCTTCGCCAGAATATTCTTCAGAAATGCAATCAATGTAGGATTAATGATAAGCACCATAAGTGAGGAAGAATATCGCTATTTTCAAAACGAAGATACAGCCAGGTATGATCCAGTGAGAGGATTGGTAAATCTGGACGTAATCCATCAGGCCATTGAAATTAAACAACCTGGAGAACCTTTATGGAGCATAATCTCCGCTGGTGGACTTGTGAACTATGTGAAGATGAGTCTGAAGAAGCAAAATGACGGGTAAAATAAATCCCCGGATACCCTAATATGTGAGCCTTCTCATGTCCNNAATTTCAAGAAAAAATATTTGAATGGATATTCTTTCCATCCTTTGTTAATTGTACAAAAAAAAAGAGGATTTATGGATTCGTTCTAGACAGCGATTTCTTCCACATACCTCNNAGTGGATTTTGGACCCATGAGAACAAGAACANCTACAACAATTGCGACTAGTATCCATACAAACGCAAATATCCCTGGTGCGTTATGAGNTCCTATAAATGTCGCGATGAACAGCACCAGAATTGTTGTAGAAATCCTGCTTATTGAATACACAAATCCTGCCGCTGTCGTCCTGACTCTGGTAGGGAAAATCTCAGCATTATACTGGTGCAGGAAGTTTGAGAAGTTCCACAGCATGAATGCTGTTATGAATCCAAATATTATTGCCTCGTCCAGACCGTGTATCACTGCAAAAAATGTTCCAAATACACCACCAAGAATCGCGAATAATATAATACCCCATTTTCTCTCAATCTTATCGATGATGAATATGTTGAAGATACTTCCAACGAGGAAACCTGAGAATATCACTGCTGCAGCCCCCAGTGGATCGCTTNNCGGATATGAAACGNNAACGAGGCCAGGAGCGAATGTCACAAAACCATAGAATATTCCTGACTGAAAGAACATGAATATGGCCATCATGATCGTTGTGTTTCTTACATCTGGAGCGAAAATGTCCTTATAATTAGAGATTTTAACAGGGGCCTCAATTTTATCTGTACTGGGGGAAGCTCCTTCAGGCCGGTTTCTCTCTTCACCTCAGCTTCAATATCATCCATCATCTTCTTGGCCTGGTCCATCTTTCCATGAGTAGCCAGCCATCTCGGCGATTCCTTCAGCCTGAATCTTATGAGCCACACCAGGATACCGGCAGTGCCCATGAACCACAACGGTATTCTGAATGAATAATAACCAACTTCGTGACCGACCAAGCCTCCAAGCGGACCAATACCCTTTGTTATGGATGTTATATAGACTATCAGGGGTGCTGCAGTAACTGCTATTGTATAGATCAGGGCAAGCCAGGCTCCTCTTTTCTTCCGTACAAACATCTCCGTACCGTAACTATCAACCAGAGGGAATTCTCCACCTACTCCTATTCCACCGATCAAGACAAATGTACCAATAAGCTGCCATGAATTCATGAACCCCGCAATTATCATGCCAATTCCAAATACCAACTGGTTTGTCAAGAAAACAGCTCTTCTTCCGCGTGTGTCGGCGATTCTTCCAAACAGGATCGACCCTATAAATTCACCTGCAAAGAAAAAGGCAGGCACTGCATAGGCAGACAGGTCTCCCGTCAGTCCATAAAATGCGGCCACGAGCGTAAGAATAGCTCCATTTCCCAATAACATCAGGCTTTCCGCCCACTCTCCGCTCGCAAGCATCAGAGCGAATTTTGTGTGAAAAGCGCTGTACGGTAACCTTTCCAGTCTTCCCGCTATATTTTCTTCGTCACTACTGTTTACAGCCATTGTAAGTTTTAACCGCATTACACTATATTAACGTTGTATCTAACCGGTTAGTACCTCTATGAATCGCGGGTTCCTTAGTGGCGACACAGTTTATCTGAAATTCAATTTGCGCATTTTGAGTTTTCATTGGAATCATTACACCTGAACCAATACCTCCCTACCCTATGTAATCGTTTTCCCGCCACTGAATTTGGCAAGAACTATTGCAAGCAGTGCAGTCCTTGATGGTATCGAGAGAATATCCACGTATTCTGAGCTAGAGTGCGCACCGGATCCAACTGCCCCCATTCCATCAAGTATTGCCATTCCAAATGGAGCGAGAATATTTGCGTCACTTCCCCCACCAACGGAAACGTCATCTATAACAAGTCCTATGGTTTTCCCTACTTCCCTGACCACTTCCATCACCGCCTGTGTCTTATCATTCTTTATCATTGGAAGCCGATTAATTCCTCCAGAAACAGAAATCTTTGCCTCCAGATTGCTTGGCTTAAGATTTCGAAATGCATCGTCAACTCGTTTTGCCTCGGTCATGCTGCTTACCCTAACATCCACACCGATAGATGCATGATCCGGAACGACGTTTGTCGCAGTACCTCCTGAAATCGTCCCTACATTTATTGTGGTTCCCTTTGCAAGGTCCTGGATCCCGCTTATCCTCACGATGATGCCAGCGATCTCGGCGATGGCATTTATCCCCTCTTCCGGATGCAGGCCAGCGTGTGAAGCACGACCTGTAATTGCAATGTCATAAGTTCCGACTCCTTTCCTTCCGGTCTTGATCTTTCCGTTTTCGCTTGGCTCAAGCACTATAACAAGTTCGGAATTGCGTCCTGCATCCTCAATGAATTCCCTTGACAGCATGCTTCCGGTCTCCTCGTCCGGAGTAAAAATTAGTGTGATTTTAGATGCCGATAGGTTGTTATCGACAAGAAATCTTACTGCCCATACCCCCTGGACAATGCCAGCCTTCATATCGAGTACTCCAGGTCCTTTTGCCTTTCCGCCATCTGTGCTGAAGGGATTTATCTTTATGGCACCAACTGGGAATACAGTATCGTAGTGACACAAGACGAGAATGTTCCCTTTCTCTTCCTTCCCCCCGACTGAAAATGAGAGTATCCTGGATCCATCCTTCAGCTGGGTCGAAGTTGGTCGTTGGTTGGTTCTTTTCACAATTATTTCCGTGACCTTGTCAGCGCATGCATTTAGGAGTCCGGTGTTCCCCGACGGACTCTCGCATTCCACAAGATCCTTGAGGTCCTGGATCATCAGAGGCAGATTTTGGGCGAAATATTCCACTGCACGGGCTTCGGATTTACCATTCACAAACAACACCCTTTTCTATGGTATATTTCTCCATTATGCCTTCATCGGGAATGTATCCGGCACCAATTTCGCCAGAAGGAACAATTCTTCCTTCCTTCATTGAGAATGGATTTTTGACGATATCCCTTGCAAAGTACCTGGAATTCGGGGAGGTATCGCCTGGATAGTCTATGAAGGCGGACGCTGCAAGGCTCACATTATATGCCCTTCCAATACCCGTTTCAAGCATCCCACCCACCCAGGTGTGAGCCCCGAAATCCCGGGCAATCCTGACAATACTTACGGAGTTCCCCAGTCCACCCACCCTTCCAGGCTTTATGTTTATCACAGAGCAGGCACCTATTTCCAGAGCCTTTGTTGCCCTGTCCGGAGATGTTATGGACTCGTCCAGGCAAATTGGCGTGCTTATCTCCTTCGCCAGTCTGCTGTGGTAAATCAGGTCATCGTGATCAAAAGGCTGTTCGATATATTCCAGGTTGAACCTGTCGATCTTCTTCAGGGTATCCATGTCCTTAATGGAATAGTCAGAATTTGCATCAGCCGTTAGTGCTATGTCAGGGAACGCGTCTCTTACGGCAGAAAGTATCTCAACCTCCCTGCCTCTTTTTATCTTCACCTTTATCCTTCGGTATCCCATGCTAACTGAATTGCTGACCTTGGCTAAAAGACCCTCAGTGCTCTCCATGCCGATTGACACACCAACATCGGCATACCCCTTGCTTTCACCGAGGAGTTTATGAAGTGGCTTCCCCTCTTTCCTTGCCTCGTGATCCCATAGGAGCATTTCCAGTGCCCCCTTCGCCATATTGTGACCCTTGATCAGTTCAGCAGCCTGCATGAACTCATCCGGGCCCTTTGCTTCTAACAACATTTTACCGAGGTAAGATTTGATCACCGGCATTACAGTGGAGTTGGATTCATAGCTGTAGAATGGGTCCACGTCAGTAACGCATTCGGAATAGCCCGTTACTCCTTCCTTTTCCAGTCTAAAAATGATCGGTACCCTTTCTGTCTGCCTGCCGAAACTTGTCTCGAATGGATAAATCAATGGCATCCGTAATATGCTGTATGAAAGTCTTCCCTGCATGCTGCAGAATACCTGAATTAGATTATTAATAGTTATGATGGTAATAATTTTTAATCTTCACTCCGTATTGCCCAGCCATGAAAATCGCAGAGGTTCATGATCCAGATGAAGTCAAGCAGATTGTGCCAATAATAAAGTCAGCGTGGGGATTCAGGGAGCTTGACAGCCTTGTCAAGGACATTGTGGTCGCAATGAAATTCCATGGAGGAGTTGTCATCGGAGCATATGAAGGCGACAGGCTTGTTGGCATGAATTTCGGCTTTCCGGGAAGGAGAAACAATTATGATTATTTCTACTCCCACATGACCGGCGTTCTGGAAGGTAAGAAATACTCGGGAATAGGGTACAGCCTGAAGATGTACCAGAAAGAGTGGGCAAAATCACATGGATACGAAATGATCGCATGGACCTTCGATCCCCTTATGTCCCTGAACGCGAACTTCAACATACACAAGCTGGGAGCATTTTCCAGGACGTTTCTCACGAATTTCTATGGAGAGATGGAAGACAGCATAAACGCAGGCATAAGAACCGACAGGTTTGTCGCTGAACTCTGGCTCGACTACAAAAGGCCGGACTTGAAGGGAGACGCGGAGGTTGCTCTTGACAAAAACGGGAAAGTGAGCCCTGATCTGGCCAGAATAGCCGAAAATGGAATTGGTGCCATAGTATTTGTCCCGGAAAACTTCAATGCGGTGAAGAGATCTGGCACTTCTGAAGCTGCACGCTGGAGGGATTCCTCCAAGAAAGTTCTTGAATTGCTCTTTGGGTCCGGATTTGTGGCGGTGGATTTTCATTCCGGGGAAGATAGTTACTATATTCTTGCCAGGGACAATTTCCTTCCCCCAAAGATGAGAAAGAATGTCTTCATATGACCCCGGAGGCGGTATCCAGGACAGCGGCTGATGTCCCTGCAATGGGTAACGTCACTAAAAACAATAATGATAAAAGCTACCCACTTATTTCATGCAAAAGCCATGTCAGATTCCTTGATCAGACGGATGATACCTCCGTTCCTGCAGATAATGATTCTCCAGCTTCTCGCTAATTTCACAAACAATTCATATGCCCCTCTCTCCGTATTTATAAAAGGGACATTCCAGATAAATTCGGTTGAACTCGGTTTCATAACCAGCTCTGTTTTCCTGGGTTCTCTGCTGGCTGCAAACATAGGAGGTATAATGGTCGACCGGCTTGGTTCCATGACGGCACTGAAAATCTGTTTTTTCCTTCTTTCCGTCGGTTCACTGGTTGCATTCAGCGCACAGACGTATATTGTCGTGGTCGTGGGATACATCATCATAGGGTTCGGATACGGAATAGTCACCCCAGCCACAAACAGCGCGATAATCAACACATACTACCCCAAGCACGCCGTACCCATGGGGATAAAGCAGGCGGGAGTCCCCGTAGGGGCGGCCCTTTCTGCGCTTGTGCTCCCCATAATAGCCATACGGTTCTCCCTGAAGGACGCTTTCCTTGCAATGGTAGCTCTCGCGTTTCTGATCGCCTTGATCATAAGGAAATCGGGACCCATGCCCAGGCAGGAAAAGGCCAGAAGCCAGTTCAACCGTACATTCCTCAAGGCTTTGAAAAACAGGAATCTGGTAATGATCAGCATTGTTGCAATATTTCTCTCCCTTGGACAGCAGTCTATCTTCACGTATTTTGTTGTGTTCCTCAAATTCAGGGGATATGAAGTATTCTTCTCGGAACTTATGCTGGCAGTTATGCTGGCAGGTGCTGTTGCTGGAAGGGTGATATGGCCTGTACTCAGCCAGTACGTTTTTCACATGAGCCAGAGGGTTGTCCTGCTGGTGATTGTCGTGCTTTCCGGAATAATGCTCATACTTGTTCCCCTGGAAGCCTCGGAATGGTACTTTGCCTCTGTTGGGTCGTTTTTCCTTGGATTTTCCGCCGTTGCCTGGAACTCGACCTATGTCACAATAATATCAGAAGAGGCTCCAAGGGAGAGCGTTGGGGTTTACAGCGGGGCTGCACTGAGCATAATGTACATGGGCGTCATAATCGGCACCCCCCTATATGGATACATTATAGACTCACTGACATACACAGCTATGTGGAGGACGGCTGGAACGCTGCTGCTTCTGGTATCAGTCGTGCTGCTGGCTTATGAATTGAGATCGCGCAGGAACCCTGTTGAACAACCTACCAGATAATTTGTGCATGCTGCTAAACAATATTTTTTATGGAGTAAGCCCTGAAGATACGTAATGAAGGTTGAAAATGATGATTTCTCTGACCTGGTGACCTATTTCTCCAACCTTTTCAGCCTTAAGAAAATGAGAAGGATTCAGGTCGACAGATACGGCATTTACTATGAGTCCTGCGAGATCTTCAGCGGTGCCGACACGAATGACCTTGCAACAAAGAGTGGTTTTCCAGACCCGGGAGAGATCGACAGGATAAGGGCCATAAATTTCCTGGTTTCCGGCATTGACCCGGTTGGCGAGACAAAGGTCAGGATCTCCTGGGATTGTGTTGAAATGACACCGGACCCTGAAAGAATCATTGCCGATGATTTTATGAACCAGCTTGACAGGTCCACCTTCAGGTATTTTTAGGTCCATGCACACCTGCGTACAACAAACTTTTAAATATGAAATGCAGGATACAATTTCATGGACGAACAGTCGAGGCTGGGTTATGTTGGTAACATTGCCGCTGGAATTATTGCAGCGCTGGCAATTACTCTACTGCTTATCAACCTGAGCTTCTTTGTCATTGTATTTGCTGGAATCGTTGCTGGACTTATTGCACGNGGAGCAGCAAGAGGTGCCATAGCAGGCGTTGTTTCCGGAGCAATACTTTCCATTGCGGTTATAATATTCGCAATACTTGGGACCGGTGCAATACATATCTTCACGCCATACTCATCATATTCCACCATAATTTCAAGCGACCTTTCCCTTGTTTCATACCTTACCGGGCTGGGAAACACCGCGATGTACATCCGGCTGGTCGTATTCGGTGTTCTGTTCCAGGCACTTGGGGGTGCCATAGGTGGGTTCCTTCTTCCCCATTCCGTCTGGTCCAAAGTTTCAGGGAGCAAAGCTTAAGTTTTTCATGCCAATCTGATTATAATGTTTACCAGGAGAGGTGATACCGGAGAAACGGACANTGGACTGAGGAAGAGGGTGGGAAAGGCATCACCGCTCGTTGAATTTGAAGGCACACTGGACGAGGCCATCTCATTTATCGGCAATGCTNTTGTCATTACTAAATGGGATGATGTAAGGCGGGATCTTCTGGCCGCACAGGAAGATCTTTATGCTCTCGGCGAGGACGTGTCCGCAGAAGGGAAGGGAAGAACCATAAAGCCGGAANGGGTGGAATGGCTGGAGCAGAGATCACGGGAATACAAGGCAGAGGTTGGCAAGGTGAGGCTTTTTGTTGTTCCAGGAGGATCTGTCGAGGCCACATCCATGCACATCGCCAGAACAGTAACACGAAGACTGGAGCGCCTTGCAGTTTACCTTTCCACGGAGATGGAGTTTAACAGGTTCGTCATGATATACCTGAACAGGCTATCTTCCTTACTTTTCATGACTGCTCTTGTCTCAAACCGCCGGCTTGGAATAGAGGAGAAGATCTGGGACATCAGGAGAGAGTCCTGACAGCTTCCATGAGGTCATGCCTGTTCACCTCAATGAACTGCCCATATTCTAAGGAAAAATTATCCACAATCTCCCTGATCACGGCAGACCGGTCCAGTGGCACAAAACCCATTACGGATGGCTCCATCCCGCATGGATTCACCGACAGGAAGCCGTCGATGGGCTCCNGGGTAAGGTTAAGGGCAAATCCATGGTAGGATATGTTCCCGTCAATTGCCATGCCCAGTGAAGCCACCTTCACGTTTTTCCCCCTGATCCATATTCCCGGCTCCGCACCTATGTATGGATCATAGCCGAAGGACTTCAGGGTATTGATGATGACCGATTCCACCGAATGAACAAANTTCCTTACATCCTTCCTACCATCCCTTGCAACGTTGAAAATCATGTAGCATACAAGCTGACCCGGAGAATGGTAAGTCACGTCACCTCCCCTGTCCGTCCTGATGACATCCACNCCCGAAAAATTCTTCGGATCTGCCTTCCTGCCTATGGTGTAAACCGGAGGGTAATGCTCCAGAAATAGGAGCGTGTTACCTATGCTTCCTGCTTTCCTCAACTTCACCAGTTGCATCTGGAGTTCGAGGCACTCACCGTAGGGTATTCTACCCAGGTCAGTGTGCAGGTTTGAAGTGAAGTGGTTTTCCATATGCAGCTTCCGCTGATTCCTTCACGCCTTCGGATANCGTCGGGTGAGGATGAATGGTCAGGCCGATATCCATAGCGTTCAGCCCTGATTCCACTGCCAGTGAGATCTCTGAGATCATCTCTGACGCGTGTGGCGCAACAAGNCCGGCACCCTTGACATTACCCTTATCGTCATGGTATATGCGGTATCCTCCGATGGTGGCATTCATGCTCAGTGCCCTTCCGTTTGCGGCAACTGGAAAATAGGTTTCACCTGTGGATTTCGCGCCGGTGTAGGCAATCTCCGGATCAGAATATATTACGTAGGGCATGGCAAGGTANTCCACCTCACTGTCTATTCCACAAATGTTGTCCGAGGCTATATCGGCATCATAATATGCCTTATGGGCAAGCATGGGCTGTCCTGAAACATCGCCGATGGCGTAAACGTTAGGAAGGCTGGTCCGCTTCCTCTTGTCTGTCCTTATGAAATTCCCATCCATGGCAAGTCCGAGTTTTTCAAGACCGAATCCTGAAATGTTAGGCCTCCTTCCCACCGTAAGCATGACTATGTCCGCTGACATCGTNTTTCCATTTTCCAGTTCCACCGAATATTTTTCAGCCTTTGTGACGGCCTTGACCTTTGTGCCTGTGAAGACCGTAATTCCCAGTTCCCTGATCTTCCTCTCCACGGGTTTCACAAGATCCGGGTCGACCCCTGGCAAAATTGCTNGCATCATTTCTATTACAGTAACCTTTGATCCGAGTTTTGCCATCGCGGTCCCAAGCTCAATGCCTATATATCCGCCGCCTATCACAACCAGTGTTTCCGGTATGGANTTTAGATCAAGCATTTCCCTGTTATAGAGCACGCCCTGGAAACTGTCGAATTTGACCGGTGATGACCCCGTAGCTATCACGAGATTTTCAGCCTCGTATGTCTTATCCCNGACCAATACATGGGTGCTGTCAACGATCATTGCCTCTCCACGGACTATCTCGACAGAATAGCTCTTGCACAGGGTTTCCACACCCCCGGTAAGCCTGTTTATCATCCCCCACTTCCATTCCTGCCACTGGGCCATGTCCATTTTCAGGTCCATCTGGACCCCTTTCATTCTCTTCAGGTAATCAATGGAGCTGGCAAGTTCTATTATNGCCTTTGATGGTATGCATCCGTAGTTGAGGCATTCTCCCCCTATCTTGTCCTTCTCCACGAGAACAACTTTCTTCCCCTTCTGTCCAAGCCTGATTGCAGCCGCATACCCCCCGGGGCCTGCACCTATGATTATAGCATCATATTTCATGTTATCACCGCTTATTGCGCAAGGAATACTATGGGGTTCTCCAGATACCCCTTTACCTCGGTTATGAACCTCGCGGCTTCAGCCCCGTCAATCAGTCTGTGATCGCATGACAGGGAGATGAACATCTTCCGGGTAGGTTTTCCGCCTGCGTCCACAGAAGAAATTATCCGGTGCACGCCCAGAATTGCNACTTCCGGATAGTTGATGATGGGGGTTGACATTATCCCTCCAATAGTGCCCACGTTGGTCACTGTGAACGTCGATCCCTGAACCTCTTTCAACTTCAGCTGTCCTTTCCTGGCCCTGTCGGCCAGATCGNATATTTCAGATGATACTTCAACAAGGCTTTTCCTGTCAGCGTCGCTGACGACGGCAACGGTAAGTCCGTCCGGCGTGTCTATGGCAATGCCTATGTTATACTGCTTCCTTATGGTGTAGTTTTTCTTTTCTTCGTTGTATACAGCATTCAGGTATGGGTGCTTCTTGAGTGCCACTACGGNAGCTTTCACGAAAAACGGCGTGAATGAGACTGGGATGCTTTTCTCCTTGAGTCTGTCCCTGGCTTCTATCATTGGAGAAACGTCAATCTCCTCCATAACCGTAAAGTGGGGCATTGTCTGCTTGGATTTTGTCATCTTGTCATATATGAGCCTGCGAAGCCCCCTCATCTCAAGAACCTCGTCACCGGACGCTGTTGTTTCCGAGTGTTTAGCCTCTGCCGGTGCAGGTGCCTTTGGCTTTGATGCTACCCGGTCCAGGTCCTCAAGCGTTATTCTCCCGCCGTCACCAGTTCCGGTAACATCGGCCAGGCTAATTCCTCTATCCCTGGCGATGCGTCGTACCGCAGGCGAAGCTGTAGCTGTACCTGGTCTGGCCGCCTGGATTTGGGGTGATGGCTTCTGTGCAACTGGTGCCTCGACCGCTTCTGCCGGGGCAGCCGGCGCTGCGGATCCGTCATCCACCTGCAGGAGAACCGTGCCGACCTGGACAACCTGGCCTTCGGGAAACATTATCTTTGAAACCTTCCCATTCACAGGAGACGGGATCCTGACGGTAACCTTGTCGGTCATGATTTCAACCATGTCCTGGTCCTTGCTTATGGTATCCCCTTCCTTTACGTGCCACTTTACTATCTCGCCTTCTGTTACGCCTTCACCAATATCTGGAAGTTTGAACACATACATATGATCACCTGAACTCCATTACCCTCTTCACAGCCTTCATGATGCGCTCCTCGCTTGGCATGTAATAGTCCTCCAGCCGGTATGGGAATGGTATATCCGGGCCNGTCACCCTTAGTATAGGGGCATAAAGGTATTCTATTGCCCTTTCAGATATAAGTGCTGAGATCTCCGCACCCATTCCAAGGGTCCTCGGGGCTTCGTGTACAATGACAACCCTTCCGGTTTTCTTTGCGGAGGAAATTATTGCGTTGACATCCATTGGCAGCAGNGTCCTCAGATCAAGAACGTCAGCATTCAGGTTGTTCTTCTTCACTGTGTTAAGAACGGTTGGGACCATGGATCCGTAAGTGATTATGGTCAGGTCGTCCCCTTCCATGGGCCTGGCNGCTTCGCCTATCTTCACTCTGTAATCCTCGTCCGGAACCTCAATTTTTGCCGCCCTGTAAAGCCTCTTCGGCTCAAGGAAAATGACAGGATCCGGGCTCTCCACCGATGAAATGAGCAGACCCTTGGCATCGTAAGGATTGGACGGAGTCACCACCACCAGTCCCGCGGTATGGGCGAAATAGGCCTCTCCGCTCTGGGAATGGTAAAGCCCTCCCTTTATCCCGCCGCCGTAAGGAGTCCGAAGCACCATTGGAAGTGTGTATCCCCCTCCCGATCTGTATCTCATCTTTGCCATCTGGTTTATGATCTGGTCAAATGCGGTGTAGATAAAATCCTGGAACTGTATCTCCGGGATGGCCTTCACGCCCATGAGCGACATGCCCACAGACATGCCAACGATTCCGAGCTCCACAAGTGGGGTGTCTATGACCCTTTCCTCTCCATATTTGGCCTGGAGCCCCTCAGTAACCCTGAAGACCCCCCCATCCTTGCCGATATCCTCACCGAGCAGGATCACGCTCGTATCCCCTGCCATTATGTGATCGAGTGTTGAATTTAGTGCCTGTACCATATTCATAGTGCTCAAAGGATATCATCCTCCTCTTCCTTTATGATCCAGTTCTTTTCGGCGTAAACATCATCAAACATGGTACCGGGTTCCGGTGCAGGTATCTTTTCCTGGATGTCNAACTTGTCATTGACCATCTTTGTGGATTCTTCCTTGATCTTTGCTATGAGCGAATCGTTGAGGTAACCGAGCGATTTCAGCTGCTCCTCGGCAATGGTTATAGGNTCCTTCTCGCTGCCTTCCTCAACCGTCTGGCTCCTGTACTTTGAAGGATCATCGGATGTAGAGTGGGCNCCCATCCTGAAACTTATGGCATCAATAAGTGTCGGGCCCTTTCCGGATCTTGCCCTTTCCACAGCTTCCATTGTTGCCCGGTACGTTTCTATGAAGTTATTGCCATCCACCTTTACACCCTTCATTCCATAGGCGGCAGCTTTCTCAGATATCTCAACCTTTGTCTGCTTCTCTGTTGGAAGAGAGATTGCCCATCCGTTATTTTCACACAGGAAAATTACTGGCAGATTGAATACTGCAGCAAGATTCATTGCCGCGTGAAAGTCNGGCGTTGAAGTTGATCCGTCCCCGAAGGTTGCAACAACGACGGTGTTCTTCTTCTGGTACCTAAGGGCATATGCTGCGCCAACCGCAAGTGGCAGGTTTGTTGCTACCGGGCTCTGCACCGACATGAAATTGTATTTCTTTGCCGTATAGTGGCTTGGCATCTGTCTTCCCTTCGATTCGTCCTCCGCATTGCCCATTATCTGATCTAGAATGACCTCAATGGGTACGCCCCTGTGAATCATGAGCGCTACATCCCGATAATACTGGAATATCACGTCGTCATGATCGAGGGCCATTGAAAGCCCGACCTGTGTTGCCTCCTGTCCTATGGACGGAGTGTAGAAGCCTATCCTTCCCTGCCTCTGAGCCATCACTATCTTCTTGTCGAATGTCCTGGACAGCACCATAGCAGTGTATGCCCTGACAAAGACGTCCTTTTCGTTCTGTTCATTTACCATTTCTGTCATTATCCAACCTCCTTAATGTCCACGCTTCCGCTGCTTTATAAGATGTCCTGACAAGAGGCCCAGAAGCTACATAGGAGAAACCAAGCCTGTAGCCAATTTCCTCCAGCTTTCTAAACCTGTCCAGGGAGCAGTACTCCTTCACCTCAATCTGTTTCTTTGACGGCCGCAGGTACTGCCCAATAGTGAGTATGTCCACTCCGGCATCTCTCAGTTCCTCCATGGTCTCCATCACTTCATCATCCGATTCCCCATTCCCGAGCATGATGGAGGATTTTGTGATCTGCCTGCTGTTTCTTTCCTTGACATACCTCAACAATGAAAGCGATTGTTCATATCCGGCCCTTGCGTCCCTTATAACCGGCGTAAGCCGTCTGACCGTCTCCACATTGTGTGCAAGAACCTCCGGTCTTTCCGCGATTATGTTGTCAATAAGGTCCCTCTTCCCCTGAAAATCAGGTATAAGCACCTCTACATAAACGCCTGATTGCTTTACTTTCCTTATGACCCTTGCAAAATGACCCGATCCCTGATCGGGAAGATCATCCCGATCTACGGATGTTATTACAACGTATTTCAGTCCCATTGCACTGACGGACTGGGCAACCTTGTCCGGTTCATCGGCATCCAGGGGAAGCATGCCACCGTGAGTGACAGAGCAGAATCTGCAGCCGCGGGAACAGTTGCTTCCCATTATCATGAATGTTGCAGTGCCACTCTGCCAGCATTCTGCGATATTCGGGCACCTGGCCTCCTCGCATACTGTGTGAAGCGATCGTTCCCTAAGCGTACCCTTGATAAAATTATAAGTGTCCCCGGCGGGTATGCTTACTTTAACATACTCTGGCTTCACGCACTTAGATGCCTTGAAGATATACTAAACTATCGTAAAAGTTCAGGTGCCTCAGCTCAATGCCTTGAAGAAGCCGGTAAGCAGTTCTACAGCCTCTGTCAGCCTCTCTGTTTCCAGGGTAAAGCAGAGTCTGAAAGATCTTTCTGACCCGAAGTATTCCCCCGATGACAGAAGCACTCCCGTCTTAGAGAGAACCCGCCTGCAAAGGTCCACCGAATTTATCTTCGACTTGTAACGCATAAGGCAGTACGGAGCGGATCCGGATCCTGCTTCAGTGACCAGGCCGGTTTCGTCAGCGAAATCCGCAACTATCTTCCGGTTGACGTCCACAAGCTTCTTTGCCTTTCCATAGAAATAATCCCTCTTCTGAAGAATCTGCGCAGCGATCCAGAGAATGTAGGAGGAACTCCCTCCGGTAAAGAGGCTCCTGAGGTGGTTGACTCTGGCAATGGTCTCCTCGTCTGATATGACGTATCCTGTCCTCATGAAACCGAGCCCGTAAAATTTGGAAAGAGTGTTTGAAAAAATTGCACCTTTGCTTACCTTGATTCTCTGCGGTTTTTCATATGAGAAATCCATGAAAGCTTCGTCTATCAGTGCATGTGTGTTGTTCTCTGCTACCGTTTCCGCTATCTGCTCAATAGCTTCTCTCCTGTACCGGACCCCGCACGGGTTGTTTGGATCGCTGAGCATGAAAGAGGTTTCTTTTCCTGGAAAGTCTCCCGTTTTGATCCTGTTGATGCTCAACCCGACCATTTCCGCCACGGAAAACATAGGCTCATATTCAGGGACTGGGATGGATACCTTCTCATGATTCATCGCCATTATGGATGCGGCAATGAAGATAGCCTGAGACCCGCCTATGGTAGAAGTTACGTTCTTTTCTTCGACGGAATGCAGTGATGCAACCGTCCTTCTGAAAAGCCTTTCGCCATCAATATTTGCCGAGGCAAATTCAGCGAAATTTGTCTTTATACCGATGGTGGAAATGTCAACCTGGTTCATGCCGCTCTGACTCAGATTGTACTTTGTGCCCGGAACGTTTTCCATCAGCCAGTCATACAGATCAAAAGTGGAATCCTTCATGGTGCCTAATAGCTCTCATGTCCCTAATAATGTTACCACGGGCATTCACGCAACCGTCCAAGGAAAATCAGCAAAAACAAAAAGATATTTGATTTTCTGACAGACTCTCCTCGCTAAAGCTTCGGAGGTTCTCACTTTTGCACTTATTTCCGCATCAATTCTCACGATCAGGCAGGTTTTGTGGGAACCCATTACGGAGTTTTGAGGTCGTTCCTGCCCTGAACGTTGCCCCTCTGGGATATCAGTGATCCCTTTGCATGCATCCCTGTCTGCATGCAATCGAGATGTGTCTTTATCCTGTTCCTGTGTATGGGCAGTGGAACAGGGACGTTCTCAACCTTATCACCAGAGTCATGACGGATCAACCAGCGATCAAGGATTTAAGTGGTCCGACTTTCTCAGAGGGAAGTTTCGTATGCAATTTTAAATGCTTCCAGGAACATAAACATTTCACAATTTATCTCCTTCCTGAAGGTAGGAGCTTTCTTACTTATTTATTTGTAAAAAAAAATAGGGATGGTTCGGGTCACGCTCGCCTTCATTCCTTTGCCGGAGCAGGGGCAGCATTTCCCTTCTTTCCGGCATAGTTGAAGACAAGTGTTCCGACTCCCACGACTATAAGGTTAGCCAGCAGGGCAAAGAGACCTATGAAGAACGGCCCGAATTCAGTGTTTGTCTGAATTAATGTGGTTGTCCATGTAGAGTAGTGGTTGGCAACCTCCATGAAGTAAAATCCGAAGCCCAGTCCTACAAGCAATCCCAACGAAAGCGCATATTTGTGCATCTTATCCGTTATCAGCCCTATGAAGAGCGATGGCAGAGTCTGAAGGATTATTATCCCTCCAAGGAGCTGCAATTGGACTGAATATGTCAGTGGGAAGATGAACACAAATCCGACGGCTATGAAAATAAAAATCACAGCTGCTATCTTGGCGATCCATGTCTCGGTGCTACCCTTCAGGTTTGGCCTGAATTCCTTGATGATGTTGCTGGTAAGCAGGTTTGACTGGGAAATTGCCATTATGGAAGCTGGAACCAGGCCGCCGATAAATATTCCAAGGAATGCAAATCCGGTTAGCCAACTAGGTAAAGTATAGAATATTAGGGCAGGCACGACGTATGTTCCCCTGCTTGTCGGTAAATAATGTGTGGTGAGGAAGCTCATTGCTGAGGGATTTGCATAGACAAATACACCGAAAAGGGCGAGGAAGGCCAGACCAACACCATAAAGCGGCAGCAGTGACTGGCTTGTCCTGAGTACCTTTGGACTCTTTGCGCTCAGTGATCCAGTGACTGCATGCGGATAAAGATACAGTGCCAGAGCGCTCATCAGGAAAAGACTCCAGTAAGCATTGAATTGCGACGGCAGAAGAATATAGTGATGCCCTGTAGCCGATGCTAGAGTGAAAGCATTTGCAATGTTTGTGGTAGACGCCACCACGATAACCACAATTGCAACGCTCAAAAGTATAATTGCATCCTTGAATATGGCTGTAAGTGTAGCGCCTCTCAGCCCATTGAAAAAGGTGAATGCGGCAAGAATGACAAACGAAATTATCAGCGCAGTATCAGTAACCAGGCCTATGTTTCCTATTCCCTGCAACATAACCGTCAAGACGGATAACATTCCGACAATCTGCAGGCCTATATATGGCAACTCAGCCACTATGCCAACTATTGCCACAAGCACCGCAAGCAAAGAGCTCTTTGAATACCCTTTTATAAAATCAGCTGCTGTAACATAGCCATTTTTCTTGGATATCTTCCACAACTTCGGCATTGCCCACATTGCAACTCCAAATGTCAGTGCGACATATGGGACTGCGTAAAAGTATATTGCCCCAACACCGAAAACCGAAGAGGGTATAGCTATGAAGGTATATGCAGTGTAAAGATCAGCGCCAACCAGGAACCATACGATCCACACACTGAAATGTCTTCCGCCTACGGCCCATTCGTCCATCTTACGCAGGTCGCCCTTCTTGTAATTCCTTCCCCAGACCCCAAGGAAAACGAACACTACGAAGAGAGCTATAAATATCCCAATACCAAGATAACTCAACATATTTACTCACTCTCCTCTGTTCTGTTCCACATAAGTGCAGCGGAGCCAAACAAAGCAGTTGCAAGGAATAGCCACATTATCTGATACCAATAAAAGAAAGGCAGACCGCCCAAAGAAGGAGCGGATTTCGCGTATCCAGGCACATCCAGCAAAGCTATGAACGGTATTATGGTCAATACCGATACCAAAACTATCAAAGAGGATTTTTTCATGGCTTTCAAAATAAATACACGCCTATGCCGTATAAAAATGTTTGTTTGGGCAAGTTTTCAATGGGATTGCAAAAAATCAAAAAAGTTGAATGATTATAAAATAATGATATCAGATTCAGAGATCATTTCAGAAGCGCGAGTATTTTCGGAACAACCTGGTACATATCCCCAACAATGCCGTAATCGCACTCTTCGAAGATTGGAGCACTCTTGTCCTTGTTTATGGCCATTATGACCTTTGACCCTCTTATGCCTGCAATGTGCTGTATCTGGCCGGATATTCCAAGTGCGATGTATACCTTCGGGCTCACTTTCTTGCCTGAGATGCCTACCCATCGGTCCTCTCCAAGCCACTGGTAGTCAAGGCAGACCGGCCTTGATCCGGCAAACTCTGCGCCCAGAGCCCTGACGAGTGGTTCAAGCTGCTGAAGGCCTTCCTTCTTTCCCAGGCCTCTGCCAACACTCACGAGTATCTTTGCACTTGATATATCAACACCCGTCGATGCTTTGTTCTCGGTCTTTTCAACCTTCACCGGAGATTCCTGGAGTGCGACCTCTTCCGTTGACGATTTCGTTTCAGCAACGCTTGCCTCGGATATGCCAGGTGCAACAGTAAACAGTTTCGCCGATGACTCCTCCTCAAGAACTGTCTTGCCGCCATAGAAGTAGCGTCTCGTCCTCGCTTTACCATCTGTGACCTCGAAGCTGTTGATCTCGGCAACACACTTTGATCCCAGTGCGATTGCCAGGTATCCGGCAACTTCCCTTCCGAGTATGGTTGAGTCTACAAATGCATAGTCATATCCGGTCCGGAAAATTTCGGAAATCTTCTCTCCCACATTCCCTGCATTCAGTACTCCTGTCAATGAGTATATCCTTCCTGATCCGGAAGAGGTGAACTTTTCCTTCAGTTCGGACGGCACTGCCATATCGAGATCCATCTTCCCGCGAATATACGTTGCCGTCTGGTTTCCCTGAGCAACGCTGTCGGAAAACAGCAGGGCCTTCATCTCATCTCCTCCTTGAGAACCTTTGCCAGTTCCGGAACGCCCTTGTCAACATCCTCAAATATAATCTTCTTCCTCTCGCTTTTTGGGGCCCTGTTGGATAATATCTTTGTGTAATCTTCCGGAGGCAATGCTGCCTTCTCCGTGTTTATGGGTTTCCTCCCTGCCGCCAGTATCTGCATCACCGGTGGGAGCCTTGGCTGGTTTGTTTCCTGTGTCACAGAAACAACCACCGGGAGTTTTGACATTATGGTAACGTCCCTGTCCTCGAGTACACGCTTCACTCTGGCATTCCCGCCATCTATCTGTACCGATACAGCGTTTCCAAGGAGTGGTTCGCCGGTCAGCCTGGAAATCATTCCAGGCAGAAGGCCGGATATGGAATCCGCGGACTGGTTCCCCATTATGATTATGTCATGCTTTATTCCTGCTATCTTTGCCGCTAAAACCCTGGCGGTGTAGGAAGGGTTGTTTCCCGTATACCCGGTGATTACAAACCCTTCATCCACGCCCATTGCATACGCTTTCTTCATTATAGCCGGGGATTGGGCATCACCGAAAATAATCGCTGTGACTTTTCCTCCATGTTTTTCCTTGATCTGGACAGCCGCCTCCACTGCATTCTCACTCAAAGTTTCCATCCTTAACTGGACGTTCTTAACCATTGGCTCACCGGTAGATGGATCCGGTTTTATCAGTTCGAGGTCTGGCATCTGTTTTACGAGAACTATTACGTCTACCATTGAAACACCTATCCGTTATGGACATCGGATGTTAGGTTTTATACTTTTTCCGAATATTACTATGCCACGTGAGCTATTGCACCGAAGGGTTTCAGTGAACGCGGCAAATGGCTATCAATGCCGGGGAGGAAGCAGCCATAAGCCTGGTGCGGCATTACAGCCAGAATTTAACTGATAGCCAAAATTTCACCAATTATAATATATCATTATGCCATCAGAAATTATGGGATTCTTTAAAAAGAACATGAATTTGACCACAAGCAAGAACCTTAACGACGTTGTCTCTCAGTTCGGGAAGTTCCTCCAGAACCAGAAGTGGAAGGTATCAAGCAAGGTAGAAGGGGACAAGGCTGTCATTCAGGCGCAGAAACCGGGAATATTGAGGGATCTCGTTGCCGCTGACAGGGCACTCACATTCACATTTGATGCTACTGCACCTGGACAGATAGAGGTTACAACGGGCGTGGGAAAGATACTCAAGAACCTAGCCATTACTGCAATTGAGACATTGCTACTGTCAGAGATATTTGTTGTTGTTGACATTCCGGAGATTATGTTCACCGAGCATGTCGAGAAAGAATTGCTGACCCAGCTCCAGGCTATTGCCCAGTGAGATCTGGTCATTCTGCTGCCTTGATGTTTTCATTCCCGAGATCAATGGCAGCCAGTATCTTCCCGACTATTCCCCCTTAATATTGTCGGCTGTGTCAAGCCGCTCGGCTACAAGTTCCGATATGTCGTTGATCTTCATTTTCTCCTCCCTGTTCGTTACTTTCCTTGCATCATCAAGCATTGTCATGCAGTAGGGGCAAGCTGTAACCACGGTAGTGGCGTTTACCTTGTCAGCCATCTCAATCCTCTTGTGCGAGACCTTCTGCCCCACGTTCTCTTCCATCCATAGCCTGCCGCCGCCGGCACCGCAGCAGAGACCCTTTGTCTTGTTCATCTCCATTTCTTCGTAATTCTCTGCAAATTCCGTCAGAACGTTCCTCGGCTCCTCAAATATCCTGTTGTATCTTCCGAGGTAGCATGCATCGTGGTAAGTGTATTTCTCTATCAGGTCCCTGTCAAGCTGCTTTATCTTTATCTTGCCTGTGGCGAGAAGGTTGTTAATGAATTCTGTATGGTGGTGTACTTCCAGTTCTATGCCGAAATCAGTGTACTCATTCTTCAGCGAATTGAAGCAGTGAGCGCAGCCTGTAATCACCTTCTGAACCCTCTTCTCCTTGAACGTCTCGATATTCTGCTTGATGAGTATCTGTGCAAGGTATTCGTTTCCAGTCCTTCTTGCTGGATCACCGGAGCATTTCTCCTGCGAACCGAGTATGGCAAAGGATATTCCTGCAGCCTTCAGGATCTTTACGATGGAACGGGCTATCTCCTGGTTCCTCCGGTCGTAGCTTGCAACGCATCCAACCCAGTACAGGACATCAAATTTAGCATCAGGGGTCTTTGAAAGATCCACGACATCCAGGCCGTTTGCCCAGTCTCCTCTCGTTGATGGATCAACAACCCATGGGGCGCCATAGGATTCCATATTTCTCTGGAAATCCAGCACCTCCCTTGGAGCCTTTCCCTCGTTGAGCACGAGTGAACGCCTCATGTCTACGATCTTTGGCACATGATCTATCATGACAGGGCACTGTTCAACACATGCCATGCAGGTTGTGCATGACCAGAGGTCTTCCTCAAGTATGGGTTCACCTATGACCTTTGTGAATACAGACGATGTTGCAACATCATCATGGTTTTTCCTGAGTTCCTTTCCCTCCTTCATCACAACCTCACGAAGGTCCCAGATAATCTCCCTAGGAGAGAGTGTCTTTCCCGTAAGGTTTGCCGGGCAGTTTGCTGTGCACCTGCCGCACTCGGTGCAGGAGTCAAAATCAAGGTAATCTTTCCAAGTAAAATCTCTTGCGTCTGTGGCTCCGAATCTCGTCTCCTTATCGAAATCTATGGGAGTAAGCTTTGCGGGCTGATCATCCTTTGCAAGTAAGACGTTAAGCGGTGCAGCGAACAGGTGAAGGTGCTTTGATCTAGGGACGTAAACAAGGAAAATCAGGAATATTGAAGCATGTATGGACCATGTTATCCAGTACAGGTAAAGGCCGGCCGTCGGCCCAATCTTCGGGAATACCGATGCAAAGAAACTGGTTACAGGGGTGACGCCTGGTGGAAGGCCCTCCATTATGCTCCCGGGATAACCCGCACTTATCCCGTCCAGTCTTATGACACCGAGTATAAAATATGTAACCATCAGCCCACCAATCAGCGCAAGGATAAATGCAGCCTCAAACCCATTATGCCCCTTGTATCGCGGTATCTTTATCACCCATCTCCTGACTACAGCATAGATGACGTCAGCGATGACTACTATGGCAAAGAGGTCCACAGTGAAGAATATAACATTCTCAAACAGGCCTGGTGAAAAGAGCGATGCGGACGGATCTATGCCCCTCACGAAGAATTCCGATGAGTAGGCTGCAAAAGCAAGGAAACCCCAGAACATGAGAGCATGCATTATACCGCCGCTCCTCTCCTTGAAGAGCTTTCCCTGGAGTATGACGTTCCTGATGAAGAGGTATATACGCTTGGGAACTACGCTTCTCATCCTTATCTTCCTGATGGGCATCTTCAGTGCGTCCCAAAGTACTTCATAAATTGCATAGAAGAACAGGAATACAGCAAGCAAAAGTCCGACCAGCAGCACAACGGAAAAGAGATACATTCTGAAACCTCTGCGCGGCAGGAGTCCTCCTTAACCGCTTGCTTACATTATTTTACAAGCTGTATTAAAGATTGGCTTGTGTCAGGAGAGCAATCTATTAATATGCACTATCTCCTTGAAATTATGATTAGGTCGTAGAGCTGCAAGATGACCACCATCACGCTAAAGTATTTTGAACAATGAGAGATATAAGATAATGAAAATGTCAGAGGACGCATATCTTGTTTATTACAAAAGAACGGCCTTTTCGAGGTCCAGACCTAACGATCCGGAAAGGGATGTGTTCAATTCAATCAGAATGGATGAAGCGCTGGGACAGCTGATAAGGGATTCAGTCTCCACGACGGGAGTAAGGGCTGAAGAGATTAATGATGTGATTACTGGATGCGCTATCCAGGCAGATGAAAACTGGACATACGGAGGCAGGCAGCCTGTTCTCCTTGCCGGTATGCCGGTGAGCGTTCCGGCCATGTCCCTGGACAGGGCATGTTCTTCTTCGCTCAATGCCATAACAATAGGCGCAATGGAAATAATGACCGGGGTTTCAGACATCGTACTGGCTGGCGGAATGGAACATATGACGCATGTGCCGCTTTCCAACAACCCCCATATAAAGCCGAACATCAAGCTGCTGGTAAGGCCGGAATACCTGAAATATGACATGAATACGGGTTATTCCATGGGCCTGACGGCAGAGAAACTTGCGAAGATTAAGGGAATAGGAAGGGAAGAGATGGATGAATTTGCTCTCAGAAGCCACAAACTAGCAGCAACAGCCAGAGATGATGGGTTTTTCAAAGGTGAAATACTGCCACTTGAAGTAGAGAGCAACGGTTCAACTGTAAAGATAGACACGGATCAGAGCATAAGGGGAGACACCACCATTGAACAGATGCAGAAATTGCCACCTGCATTCAAGCCGGATGGCGTGATAACTGCAGGGAACTCCTCTCCCCTGAACGCAGGATCATCCCTTGTAATGGTAATGTCGGGCAGGAAACTCAAGGAATACGGCCTTAAGCCCATTGCTAAGATCAGCGCATTCGGTTGGGCTGCTGTGGATCCTTCAATCATGGGTGAAGGACCTGTTCCAGCATCAAAGAAGGCCTTGCAGAACGCAGGACTAAAAGCTGATGACATAGATCTCTGGGAGATCAATGAAGCTTTTGCTGTTGTAGTCCTGAATGCAATGAAGGAGCTTGGAATTGACCGTGATAGGGTGAACGTCAACGGGGGTGCCATTTCCATCGGGCATCCCCTCGGCGCTTCAGGCGCCAGATTGGCAGGAACTCTGACAAGGATAATGAATTCCAGAAACAAAGAAAAGGGGCTGGCAACATTATGTGTAGGTGGCGGACAGGGATACTCAGTAATATTTGAAAGGGTGTGAGAATATGGATTTTGATTTTCCGGAAGAACTGGCAGAAACCAGGAAGAAGATAAGAGAGTTTGGCTTGAGAGAGTTAACCCCGGAACTGGCAGAAAAATATGACAGGGAGGAGAAGTATCCCAACGAGATAAGGAAGAAGGCATTCGAAGCTGGCATAATCAACTATGAGAACCCTTGGGGGATGCTGATGGCAATTGAGGAGCTTTGCAGGATAGATCCGGGACTGGGAATTTCAGCGACGGTATCCCTTTTTGGTGAAGAGGTAATAATGCTCTTTGGCACCGAGGAGCAGAAACAGAAGTACCTCACCAGGGTAAACAGCGGGGAGCTTATCATGGGACTGGCTGTAACGGAACCGGGAGGTGGAAGTGATGTTGCAGGAATAAAGACAACCGCCACCCGATCCGGGGACAAGTTCATCATCAACGGCGCAAAGATGTTCATCACGAACGGCCAGATTGCGGATTTCATCGTAATGCTGGTCAGGACCTCGCCTCCAAACGGAAAGAGGCACCACGGTCTGAGCACGGTAATCGTTGATACCAAGGCAAAGGGATTTACGGCAAACAAACTTGAGGGAAAACTCGGGGTCAGGGCCACGAATACTGCAGAACTGGTATTGAACAACGTTGAGATACCGGTCGAGAATCTCGTCGGACCCGAGGGAAAAGGCTTCTACCACATAATGACGTTCTTCAACATAAGCAGAGTCTACGTTGCCGCCCAGGGACTTGGGATTGCACAGGGCGCGCTTGACAGGATGCTTCAGTACATAAGGAAGGCAAACGCCCTTGGAATTGCCGAAGCCAATTCAGAGAGTTCACAGTTCATCCTTGCCGAGGTTGCGGCCAAGGTTGAGGCAGCAAGGCTCCTGACATACAAGGCTGCATCGTACCTCTTTCAGTTCAAGCCGGATCCCATAATAACCAGCATGGCAAAGTGGCACGCTGCAGAAGCTGCTGTGTTTGCCGCAGAGAAAGCCATGGAACTCACCGGGACTACGGGCATTACAAGCGATCTTGAAAGGTTCTACCGGGACGCCAAGATACTGGAGATATGGGAGGGGACAAGTGAGGTTGAGAAACTGATTATTGCAAGGATGCTGACAAAGGAGGAGGGTGCACAGTGATCAATGAGGAATACAGGATACTTGGAGACACCGTGAAAGAATTCTCGGAAAAAAACCTTGAGGGTTCTTCCCTTAAGATAGAGAGGGGCGGACTTGGAGAGGACATAATAATGAAGATGGCGGCACAGGGATTCCTTGGCGCAAAAATTCCAGCCGATCTGGGAGGCTCTGGAATAGATGAAAANGGTTATCTCATAATTCTTGAAAACCTTGCCAGGGTTTCACCTTCTGCAGCCCTGAAAGTGTTAATCAACAACTCCCTGTTCTATCCGCTGGTTTCGGAATCAGGCGATACCGGAACTATTGAGGGAGTTGCAGGCGGAAAAATCAACGCCACCGTAGCCATGGAAGAGGTTCAGGAAGGCTATCTAGAATCGGGAAAACTATCCATTTCCGGAGGAAGGCTGACAGGCACAAAGACCAGTGTAATAAACAGCGATGCAACGGTAATTGTTGCGCTGGGTGGTGAGTCCGGAAAGGAACTGTTCCTGATAAAGAACGGAATATCAAAGGGCAAGAGCAGTCCGTCCCTTGGATTCAGGGGTCTGACCCTATCTCAACTGGTTGTGGACTCTGATGATTATATACCGCTGGGATCTGAAGGAATGGATCGCATGACTAAGGTCATGGATTCACTGGACCTAGAGATAAGCGCCATAGCCATAGGCATATCTGAAGGATCTCTGAACAAGGCTATTGAATACACGAAAGTGAGAAGCACGTTTGAACACCTGCTGAAGGACTACGAGCCGGTGGCGTTCTCTCTTTCCCACCTGAACGCGGAGATTGAGGGGCTTAGGAGTTTCCTTTTTGACAGGGAGGACCTCAATGCCAAGGAAAGGCTTGAACTCAAATTCCTTTCTGTCGATCTTGCAAAGAGATGCACTAAACAGGCTCTGCAGTCCCACGGGGGATACGGATACCTTCAGGATTTCGGCGTGGAGAAGTTTTACAGGGATGCCATGGCGCTCTCCTCTCTGTTCTTCAGGCGCGAGAGGGATAACCGGAGGCTGGCGGAAGAGGTGTTTCAGGGAAGGGCAGGGTTCATCTAACCCTGCTATCAATAATATCATTTTCACTGCTGTTCTTTCACTGCCGAATGCTGAATAACCTCTGGAATTTTGAATGTGAATATCCACAAAGCAGATGATAACATATATAGTATACAACATTTATATATACATATTTAGGCTGATATATACTATATTGGTGAGTTTTATTACTGCAGGCATGATTCGTACATTGATATGAGTACCGAAACGAAAGAGGACTTAATTAAGTCCATAGACGACGCAAAAACTACTGGTTTTCACTACAAAACATGGCTGATATCCGGACTTGGGTTTTTTACGGACGCTTATGACCTTTTCATAATAGGCGTCGTAACCAGCATTCTCGTCCTATCAGGCTGGAACAGTTTCAGCACGGTGGAGATTTCACTTCTTGATTCTACCGCCCTCCTGTCTGCGGTAATCGGTGCCCTGATATTCGGAAGGCTCCTTGACAAGCTGGGAAGGAAAGCCATATACGGTATTGAACTTATAATTCTGGTAATAGGCGCACTTGGTAGCGCTTTCCTGACACCAGTCAATGGAGTGTATATACTCATTGCATGGAGATTTATCCTGGGTATAGGCATAGGCGGGGATTATGCAACAAGTTCAACCATAATGGCGGAATACTCCAACACTGCAAGCAGAGGAAAGCTGGTTGGGATGGTTTTCTCTATGCAATCCCTCGGGCTGCTGGCCGGACCGCTTATCTCGCTTGGCCTTATTTTCTCCGGTATCGATCTGGCACTTGTATGGAAGCTCCTCCTTGCCATAGGGGCAATTCCCGCACTGGTAGTTGTATATTATAGAAGGAAGATGCCCGAGACCCCGAGATACCTGCTTAGGGTAAAGGGAGACGCAAAGTCGGCTTCAAAGAACTGGCAAAAATATACTGGCATATCCACGACTGCGGATGCGAGCACGGAAACAGTTAAAGAATCCTGGACAAGCATAATGAAGCAGAGGAAATTCTTGCTTACACTCCTTGGTACTGCTGGATCCTGGTTCCTCATGGACTGGGCCTTATACGGAAATTCCATAATGTCGAGTTCCATGCTTTCTGCTCTGGTCCCTTCTTCTGTGGTTGGGCTGGATCACCTCATAAGAACCACGGAATATTCTGCAATGGTGTTCGGATTTGCCGCTCTTCCGGGATACTGGCTTGCGACTTTTACCATTGACAGGATTGGAAGAAAGCCGATTCAGATGATTGGATTCGCCGCAATGGCCATCAGTTTTGGCGTTCTTGGAATATTCCATCAGCTCCTCTCTTCCACCTATGTGGCNGAGTTCCTGGTCATATACGGAATCAGCTACTTCTTCATCGAATTCGGACCAAATGTGACAACCTTCATCTATCCACCGGAGGTCTTTCCGACAAAGGTGAGAGGATTCGGTTCAGGTGCTTCGGCTGCCGGCGGAAAGACGGGCGCATTCGTGGGCACATTCCTGAACGTTATAATACTGTCATCGTCCATTGGTGAATCCGGTCTTTTCCTGATACTTGCATTCCTATCTGTACTGGGGTTGCTTCTAACGTTATTCCTCCTGCCCGAACCAAAGAGGATGGATCTGGATCAGATATCTGGAGAAAATGGACTCCTGGAAGGGGAATCCGTAAAAACAGGGATAAAGGCAAACTGACCATTTTATTTTCAAATAATTTCAGGCATGATTCGGGATTACGGTTATGCCTTCATTTCATATATTTTCAGCCACCATCTTAATGCAGGGCTTAATTGGCAGAAGGTTATGCCAGCTTCCAGGGCAAGAATGGGGTGTTGCCTACCCGAGGAAAAACTGCGATTTTTCTGTGCTCTCCTCCCTTCCAACCTTGACTTTCTTCCAGTCACTCTTCATGTGTGGTTTCCCTTTCAGCGCCTGAAGATAGTTATAGGCTGACAGAGCCGCTATGGCTCCCTGTCCTGCGGATATAACTGCCTGTTTGTAGGGTACGTCTGTAACGTCTCCTGCAGCAAATATTCCCGGCATTGAAGTGGATCCGTCCTTGTTGGTTATTATCTCGCCAAGCCCGTTCATGTTAACAATGCCCTTCAGGAATTCCGTCTTGGTAATGTACCCCATCTCGATGAACAGCCCGTTCACTTTCAGCTCTTCCGGGGGGGCATTCCTGTTCTCAAGGTCAACAGTAAGTATCTTCTCCAGCTTCCCGGATCCTTTGATTTCCTTCACAGCCCTGTGGTTCAGAAATTCCACATTTTCCCTCTCTCTGAGATTGTTTATGATCTCCTCGTCGCCTATGGGAGCCTTCCCCCTCAACACTACAGTAACTTTCCTGGCAAGATCAGAGAGCATCTGNGCGGCTTCCAGCGCCGGATCGCCGAGCCCCACAACCGCAACATCCTTTCCCTTGAAAAGCGGGCCATCGCATATGGCACAGTATGATACCCCCTTGGCCTTCAGTTCCTCCTCCCCGGGGACGCCAAGGTCCCGCGGAGTCTTCCCAAATGCCATTATAAGTGCACACGTGATGAAGCTGTTATTGGCGGTTACTATCTCGAAGCAGCTTTCCTCAGCATAGTTTATCTTTCTCACCTCGTCGTAAAGGAAGACCGTTCCATACAGCTCACTCTGTTTCTTTATCTTGCTCATCAGGTCAAATCCACTGATGCTTTCAAAGCCGGGATAATTTCCAATCTCGTTTGTGAGAAGTGCCTGTCCTCCGATATCCTTTGTAATGACCAGTGTCTTAAGCGCCTGCCTTGATGTATACAGAGCGGCAGTCAACCCGGCTGCAGCTCCACCAATAATTATCACGTCGTATTGATCATCCATCTCTATCCGTTACAGATTTTATATGCTTATTAAAAATATATGTTTAGCATGGCATATGGAAAGGGAGTGCCTAATTTCCATGGATGAATGCGTCAGATAGATAGGGATTGCTCTTTTTTTCATCATCAAGGGTGGTGAAATCCCCATGCCCGGGAAAGAGTGTGTGATTGCCGCTGATTTTTCTGAACCGGTCAAGTGATTTTCTCATGTCCGAAATTGATCCACCAAAGTCGACCCTACCAATTGTCCCCTTGAATACCGTATCTCCGGTGAACAGTCCAGCTTCAGACATGAAAATGGTGCTCCCGGGAGTGTGACCCGGGAATGCCAGTGCCTGGATCTTAGATCCGCCCACACGGAACTCATGACCATCCTCAAAGATTGTTGCCTCAATGTTACCGTCCATACCAGCCCCGGTCAGGTCAAGGGACATCTTGTCTGCGTCCCCAAGCAGTTTGGTGTCAGCTGAATTTATATGCAGTTTGAGCCCATATTCATTGAAAAAGTCCCATGCACAGAACACATGGTCGAAATGGCCATGCGTTGCCAGTACCAGCACAGGTTCAAGGCCGTTGGCAGAGATGAATTTGTCAACCAGCCCGAAATCACCTCCAGGGTCAATTATGGCACATTTTCTGCCGTCCTGCAGAATGTAGCAATTGGTACGGAGCATTCCTACGGTGATGCTGTCAATTTTTATCATTCCCAAACCTGCTTTATCAGGAAAGCACGAACTCTACTCTCTTGTTGTGGGCACCCTTGCTCTGTATGGCCCTGAAAGTTATTCTTCCTACTTCACTTGTGTTGGCCACATGCGTACCGCCGTCAGCCTGAAGATCAAACCCGGAAATATCTATTATACGAACCCTTTCTAGTGATTTTATGAGCTCCCTCCCGGGTGCGGTCCTTGCAAGGCCGGGGATACGCTGAGCTTCTTCGCTGCTGATCTCTCTCGCGTAGATGCTGTGGTTCGACGAGATGACCTCGTTGGCTTTGCCTATGATTTCTTCTGCCATCTCCCTGGTGATTCCCGGCAGATCAAAGTCCACCCTTGCCCTGTCCTCGTAAATCTGGCTGCCCGTAATGAGTCCCCTGTCAGAGTAATCCCTGTTTACCACTCCATCAATGATGTGTATTGCTGTGTGGTATCTCATATGCGCATACCTTCTGTTCCAGTCCAGAACTCCATGTACCTTTGATCCAGGTTGCGGAAGGCTGCTCGAGGAAATCCTGTGCATCACNTCGTCTCCAGCCTTAATCACGTCAGCTACATCGTAACTTATGCCATCGGTAACCAGAATCCCTGTATCGTTAGGTTGGCCGCCACCTGTAGGATAAAAAGCAGTTCTGTCCAGGGCTACCATGTCCCCTTCTATTGCAACAACCGTTGCGTCAAATTCCCTGAGGTACATATCATTGAGATAAAGTTTAGCCGTCAACGGGCACTGTATTCCGCTATGCTAAAATAATGTTTTGCAGCTTCACGCTGCCAAAAAAAAGTAATTGTGATGACTTATCCTGCCAGAAAAACGTTCTGCTCGGACTACTTGATAACAAAATATCCGGCACTCTTCTGCCTTGCTATCCTCTTCACATAGCCCTTGTTCGTAAGCTCCTGAAGGGCTGCCGCAACGATAGCCTTTCCAACCGAAGCTGCCTTCATGATATCGTCAGCTGTCTTCAGTTTGTCCTCGGAAGTCGCACCAACTTTCTTTATCGCATCATACACTTTCTTCGCATTAGGTGAAATTTCATCCATAAGCCCACCGGCAATCGAAGTAGATAAAATCAGTATATGAATGTTCCTAACTGGAACGTTAACAGAAAGGCAACCCTTTTCTCCGGTTTTGATCCCATCAGTTACCTTGTCACAGGCTTATTTCTTTACTTTTCAGTGTTAATTCGGCAATTGTAGAATTAANATTCGTTAATTTTTATATACTTCCGTCGGTTTGCCAGTGGAGTGGTTTAATGTCAGGAATAGTTGGATACGGTTCATACATACCGAAATACAGGATCAAGCCTGACGAGATCGCCCGCGTCTGGGGAGAGGATGCGGAGAATATCAGGAATGGGATATTTGTCCTGAGCAAGTCCGTGCCTTCACCGGATGAGGATGTCATTACGATCTCAGTCGAGGCTGCCAGAAATGCCATCAAAAGGGCGAAGATAAGGTCCGGAGATATAGGGGCAATATACGTAGGATCAGAATCACACCCTTACGCTGTGAAGCCAACTGCAACGGTTGTCTCAGCGGCCCTAGGATGCGACTTCCCTCTCTTTGCGGCAGATTATGAATTCGCCTGCAAAGCCGGAACTGCTGCAATGCAGAACGTGAAAGCCATGGTTGATTCCGGAGCCATAAAGTATGGACTAGCCATTGGATCTGACACTTCTCAGGGTGCACCGGGAGACGCCCTTGAGTACACAGCCTCTGCAGGAGGTACTGCNTTCATAATCGGAAGGGAGGGAAGCATAGCGGATATCAACCATACGCTTTCGGTCACGTCAGACACCCCAGATTTCTGGAGAAGGGAGGGCCAGCCCTATCCCAGCCACGGTGAGCGGTTCACAGGAGAGCCAGCTTATTTCAGGCACACCCTCACCGCATCGAGGCTCATGATGGAAAAAATGGGAACAAAACCGTCTGATTATAATTATGCAGTGTTCCACCAGCCAAACGGAAAGTTTCCCACGAGAGCCGCCAAGACCCTCGGGTTCACCGAAGCCCAGTACAAGGATGGATTGCTCACGCCGTATATAGGGAATACGTATTCAGGGGCCATGATGACCGGCCTGTCAGCGATACTCGATGTGGCAAAACCCGGGGAGAGAATTCTTGCTGTATCTTTTGGATCCGGTGCAGGATCGGATGCTTTCGATCTGACAGTAACAGAGGAGATACTGAAGATGGACAGGCACGCTGCCCCAACCATAAGTGACATGCTCGCTGACGTTAAGTGGATAGATTATGCTGTTTACGCAAAATTCAAGAAAAAAATAGTTCTGGGTGAAGATGTTGAGTGAAAACGTTTTTGTTATAGGAGCGGGAGAGACAAAATATGGAGAACTCTGGGAGAAATCCCTGCGGGATCTGGCCGTGGAGGCNGGACTCAAGGCAATCGAGAATGCAGGCATATATTCCAGAGATGTACAGATACTCTATGGCAGCAACAGCCTTGCAGGCATAATAAACGGCCAGGAAAATATTGGGTCCCTGATAGCAGACTTCTCAGGAATCGCCTCGGGAAACATCCCTGCTGTGAGAATAGAGGCATCCAGCGCATCGGGAGGAGCTGCCGTAAGAGAGGCTTACCTCGCTATCAAGTCGGGTGAGTATGATGTGGCGGTGGTAGGTGGCGTGGAAAAGATGACTGATATCTTCGGTAATGAGGTTCTTGACATGATGTCGTCTCTCCTGGACAGGGAGTGGGAAGCTTTCTTTGGAGCAACACCTGCTGCACTTGCAGCCATCTCTGCAAGAAAATACATGAAGGATTTCAACGTGAAGAAGGAAGCCCTGGCAATGATGTCTGTTAACGACCACGCAAATGCGTCCCTCAATCCGAACTCACACTTCAAGAACAAGATTACACTGGATCAGGCTCTTAATGCTACTTCTGTTGCTGAGCCTCTTAATCTTATGGACTGCAGCCCCGTTACAGACGGAGCGTCAGCAATAGTACTCGCATCTGAGNGTTATCTTAAGAAGAATAAACTTAATGGAATGAGAATTCTCGCATCTGCCATATCCCAGGACTATCTGGCCCTTCACAGCAGAAATTCCATATATACGCTGGATTCCACCAGGATTGCTGCAGACGAGGCTTTCAAGAGATCCGGACTGAAGCGCGAGGACATGTCGTTCGTGGAACTGCATGATTCCTACAGCATTTATGGGTTGATGGAACTTGAAGACCTTGGATTTGCAAAGAAGGGAGAGGCAGACAGGCTGGTGGAAGAAGATATCAAACTTGGCGGCAGGCTGCCAGTAAATCCCTCCGGAGGGCTGAAGGCGAAGGGTAACCCGCTGGGAGCCACAGGTGTAGGACAGTTTGTTGAAGCTTTCCTGCAACTGAACGGCAAGGCTGACAAGAGACAGATAAAGGACGCCAGATACGGGCTTCTTCAGAACATGGCCGGAACCGGGTCCACTTCTGTCGTGCACATAGTAGGAGGTGATTAAGATGGGTGAGCTTTCCAGAATATGGAGGGAGTCNGAGCATAGATACAGGTTGATGGGAAACAGGTGCGGAAACTGCAACCAGGTATTCTTCCCCATAAGGGATGTTTGTCCGCACTGCCACAGAGAATCCATAGGAAAAATGAAACCCGTGGAACTCAGCGGCAGAGGGGAGATAGTTTCGTTCACAATAGTGCACGACACTCCGCCTTCCTTTGTCAGGCAGAGACCGTATGCACTTGCCCTTATAAAGCTGGATGAAGGGCCGGTTCTTACGGGACAGATCGTGGATGCTGAAAACGACTCAATTGAGATGGGAAAGAGGGTAAGGTCTGTCTTCAGGAAAATCGGTGAGGATGGGAAAAGCGGCATAATCCAGTATGGGTACAAATTCGTGCTGGAGTGATACTCCAGCCATTTTTTTGCAAACACTTATCACCGCAGTGACATAGCTATGTCCATGTTGCCAGCCTCCGAATCTTCTGGCCGGGTTGACGGGAGAATCAATCATGGGGAAAAACATCCAATTATCTGGGCAATGGTCATCGTTACGTTCATTTCTCTGATGGCTTTTTTCATAACTTCAATTTCAGCATCATTTCTGCCATCCAGCCAGGAAACGTATGAAAACATAGTGTTCCCTTACTTCTTCGTACTCCTGCTTCCGGTTGTTCTGCCGGGTGTGCCCCTGAAATTGCTTTTAATTTTCACATTCCTTGTCCTTTCCCTATCCTTCGCTTACATGATAATAGAGACTCTCTGGGGGCGGAATAGAGATCCGCTGGCAACACCGGTTGGATTTTTCATAATTGCGGCATCTGCTGCATACTTTCTGGTTTTCGCAATAAGCCTGATTGAGGAGTATTCCGGGGTGGCCATTGGAGGGACTACCATATCAAACGAACTTGTTGGCAAGCCATTCCTCACATACTCGTCCCTAATCTTTGCCCCGCTTGCCGAGGAAACGGGATTCAGGATACTTCCACTGGGTTTGCTAACATTCTTTCTGGTNAGGTACAGGAGGAAGTCGTNTCACCATAGAATCGACAATGATCCTGGCCTTGGTTCGCAGATTGTACAATCATTCCTGGTTCCAGGAAGGTTCAGAAGAACAAACGGCATATATAATCTGACCGCCATAGACTGGACATTTGTCGCAATAACTGCAGGACTGTTTGGGCTTGCCCATGTGCTGTTCGGAGTATGGAGCGATGGCAAGATTATCACTGCAGGAATTGTGGGGGTGGTCCTCGCGGTTGGATTCCTGAAGTTCGGGCCTTACGTTGACATACCGATCCACTGGGTGTTCAACGGAGTACTCACGCTGTACTATGTCTACTCACCGCTGGAGTCAGCCACTGTGTTATTTGCATTATGGCTTATTGCTACAGGTATAGTTTCGATTATCTACGTGGCCGCGTACCTGTCCAGGCATGGACTCAGGATTTGATCACTCTGTTACCGGATATCCTATAGTTGCCATTAAGGGCAATCTTTATAGCTTCGACGATTGCAATGTGCTCTTCAAGGTGTATTCTCTCGGCAAGCGACTCGGGCGTATCATCATCCTTCACTTCCACAATCCGCTGCACTATTATGGGACCTCCGTCAACTTCGCCAGTGACGAAATGAACCGTGCATCCAGAGAACTTTGCCCCGCTTGCCAGAACAGCCTCATGGACTTTGACTCCATAAAAGCCCCTGCCTCCAAAACATGGAAGAAGAGAAGGATGAATGTTTATTGCCCGGTATCCGGAAAAGACACGATCCGGCAGAATACGGTTAAACCCGGCAAGTACAATCAGGTCAGGATTTGCTGATCTTATGGCATCTCTCATTTTACCGTAGAAAATCTCAGGATCGGCTTTTGTGAATGGGATCACGCGGAACGGTATCCCATTTGCTTCAGCCCTGCGAAGGGCATAGGCGTCCTTCCTGTCCGACAGCAGGATAGCTATACTTCCGCCGATAACTCCACCCTTTACAGCCTCCATAATCGCCTGAAAATTAGTTCCATTGCCAGATGCTAGAACAGCGATTGATCTCATCACATAGTATATTTTTTCCTCAAATAAAACCAATAGGTAATATTTTAAGTCCAGCATGCCATGAACCATAGAAAAGTGGAACCTGATGATTGACATTTGGACAGAGAAGTACAGGCCGAAGAACCTATCCGAAATAGTTGGACAGGAAGAGAACGTTAGGAAGTTAAAATCCTTCGTTGAACGCAGGGAATTGCCCCATCTTATATTTGCAGGACCTGCGGGGATAGGAAAAACGTCTGCGGCCCTTGCGCTGGCCATGGAGCTTTTTGGACAGGACTGGAAGCAAAACATACTTGAATTGAATGCATCCAATGAGCGCGGAATAGATGTTATTAGGGAAAATGTAAAGGATTTCGCACGCATAATGGCGTCCAACGAACTTGGATTCAAGATAATATTCCTGGATGAGGCGGACCAGCTAACACCTGAGGCCCAGGCTGCGCTAAGGAGAACAATGGAGGTTTACTCCTCTACTACAAGATTCATATTTTCATGCAACTACTCCTCTCAGATTATTCCCCCTATACAGTCAAGAACAGTAGTTATGCGGTTCAGGCCTGTTAAACCAGAGGAGATGGTAAAGAGGTTAAGGTTCATATCCGANCAGGAGAAACTCACCATTGACAATGAGTCGCTTATGTCCATAGCGGAGGCCTCTGAGGGAGACATGAGAAGAGCACTGAATGTTCTCCAGTCTGTTAAGGCGTCAGGAAACTCAGGAGCCATGAATATATTTGAGATACAGGGGATGGCCAACAAGGAGNCTTTCAGAAAACTTGCTGCAGCCTCCCTGGCAGGCCTATTCAACGACGCGAGAGAGATGCTTGATAAGATGCTTATTGAGGAGGGCCTTTCCGGCATCGACATTGTCAGAGGCATACACTCGGCAATCCGGAAAGAGAACATGCCGGCAAAGCAGAAGATTCAGGTGATAATGGCGCTGGGAGATGCTGAGTTTCGCCTCGTGGAGGGATCCAGCGACAATATACAACTGGATGCAATGATAGCAAGGATTTGCTATATAGGGCAGGAGATCAACTGAATTCTGCAGAAGGGCCGGTAGATCAGCGGTAGATCGCCTGCTTCGCAAGCAGGAGGCCTCGGGTTCAAATCCCGACCGGTCCATATTGTATTTTTGCTGCCTGGCGTTCAAAATGAATGATGGATTGTTTCTCCAGATATTCAGGCAGGAGGTCAAGAAGGTTGAAAGATTAAGACCATAGGCTTTAGCACTGTCCAGAATCTCGCCGTCAATGAACAGACTTACCCTCTTTTTTTGTGTCATTATGCGTATAGATACACACTGGAATACATGAAATTCATGGTTTTATTTCAAAGATGAGATTTTAATTTACGCAAAATTTATGTTAATAGATACTAGGAATTTAATATCTGATATATAGAAATTTGTAGAGTTTGTAGAATCGGTTTTAATTTGATTCTACACTTCTGGAGCCAGTAAAATAGCGGAATGTAGAACATGTAGAACATGTAGAGCGATTCAGCATGCATACTATACATGACATGAGGTTTGAGCATGTTAATTATTGTCATTGTCTCGCGCGCGCATGAAGTGTACACATGTCGTCCTACAAATTCTACANNTTCTACATTACTAGAAAATACTAGATTTCTATAATATATATTCTGATTCTACAAATTCTACAAATTCTACATTACTAGAAAATACTGACTCCAGAATCAATTCTCTACTCTTTTACCTCAACTCACTCTTATCTGGATAATATTACACTCGAATTTCGCTGTAAGCGTAATCACTTTCAATTCTGAGGCTGTATTATCCGTTCTGCTCAGGTGCTTACATGCTGATTTTCTTTTTCTTGGATTGATTCCTATCTAAATAGTAATACACTCGAAATTCGCTGTGACCGTGACCACTTGTAATTTTTAATCAGTATTATGGGGGCTCCTCATGTGGCCACCCACTGGCCACTTTCTGGACCTTACTATCGTATTTTTCTTTCTTGACCTCTTCCCCCAACGGTGGCCTGGATGGAAGTAGGGATAATGCGTAGGTTTTCCTCCTTATAGTCTATTTTCTAGGGTTCTCTGCTAATTCTATCAGTTATTTTGAGGGAAAATAAAATACGTGATTTCTACAGGTATTTCTTGAGATAGTTGGTAATTGCTCTGGAATATCCTGGAGATAGGTTCTTTGTTCTGAACCATTGTGAGAAATCATTCACATAGTTCGAGAATTT
>JGI24721J44947_10000786_pt1 | contig 43956 bp, 48 predicted proteins | sample YelNatPaOPGAMG01_FD_44947 | JGI IMG/M metagenome (IMG submission 44947) | reverse complement strand
CACCAGCCGCATGATATCCCGCTGCTCGGTCACACCCTGTCCCAAAAGCGCAATCCACCGGATGGACTTGTCCGGAACGTCCGTAAAAAACCGGAGGGCATCCTGTAACCCGTTCTTGCCCAAACACAACAGTCCCAGGTGGACCGTGTTTCGTCGGTACGCTTTCAGCAGGTCTTCGGGTGAACGGACGGGAAGAAAAGCCCACTCCTTTTTCAGGGCTGAAACTACATCCCCGGACAAAGGGTCACCCTCCGGAGCATAGATAAAGGCTTTCCGCGAAAGAGGATCAAATGTCTGAGCAACGGGAGACAGGGGATCCGGACACATCATATGCGTATCCTTCGGGATGACAGGCCGCCGGAATCAAGCGGGGCATGCCGGAAGCGCATCGGCCCGGGGGAAGACCGGAAAACCCCAAGCCGAATACCAGAAAACAATCGGACCTGATCTTCCCGCAACGCAAGATAGTCCGAACAGCACTCCTTCTGGGAGTAGCCATTTCATCCAATCATCATATTTTTGGATTGGATACTAAAAAAAATCATTATATGGTTTGTGTGAAATATACACCTAATTTTTCAAAATTCAAGTTAATGAAAAATAAAAAAATACACATGTTCAATGTGTAAAATTAATTGACACTAAACGCATCCTACTAAAGTAGGATGGCCGTAAAGAATCCCGACCACACCTCCGTTGGAAAGGAGCGCGCTACTCCCAATCAGGCAGTTTTTCCCAAACGGAGGACCGACTGCAGGCAGAAAGAGACGTCTTTCGTTCCCTCCGGGAAATCCGTTCCGGAACAATCTGTTGTGGGTGGAAAAACAAGCGGTCCCTCTATTCATGGACCCAGGCAGACAGGCGAGAAAGACGAATGGCGGGGGATACTCGGTTCCCTAGAAGCGATCACCCCTGCCTTGGCTACCGGAGGATGGAAGGGGTGGACGTTGGGCCGGAGCGATACAGACTGACACGGATCAATCCATTCTGACGCAGACAAAAAAGGAAGACGGGGAAAACCACCGTCTTCCTGATCGAATGCACGCAAGCTCAGACAAAGGGCTTTCAAAATCACGGCACAACAATCCCTGTTCCCGACAGAGCAAGGGACCGTTACGACCGGTATTGAATACCAGCCGCGGCGCTGGAGGACATCGCACCGTGCCGTGTATTTCTTCCGGGCAACGTTACTTCAGGGACGCTACCCCGATATACTCGGGCTTCAGGTTGGAAGCCGATTCTTCATGGACGGGTTGCTTGGAAACCCAGTCCGCTCCTCCGGCAACACAATCCATGTCTCCGCCACAACCGAGACTTCTCTCGTACATCACAGCTTCCCATGCCTGTTTTTCAGTAATCTGTCCGGCACTGACAAAACCCACCATGGCCGGCTGAAGAGGAGATCCGTTCGACACGACCCAGAACATCTCACCGGAAGTCCGGACCTGCTCAAACTGATGGTTTGTGAAATTCCGCGGACTGGGNTCCATTCCNGCAGCACCCGGGCCGTCACCCTTGCCTCCCACTCCATGACAGGTATAACAGGTGCCCGCTCCATTGAAAACCTCTTTCCCCTTGGCGATTATCGCCGCATTGACGGGAAAAGGGGGTTTCATTGCTTTTGCAGCCGCTATCTGGTCCGCGGGAACCCGCGGTTTCAGGATATCCAGCTCAGCGGAATAGGCCGTCACTGTCAGAAGGCTCACGGCTGCTGCACCCAGAACTGCTCCTGCCCACTTCTTCATAATCGATCCTCCCGAAAAACAACTGTTGGATTCCGATGTCATACAAGAAACCGGGCCTTTCCGAAGAAAAGACACGGCTCTGATGACAGAAGTTGGAAATTGGATTTTTCCGGACCGTTGACACCATGACCCGGCGGCANGTATCCCTCAGGAAAGACAGAATATTCCTTCCCCGCTTGGACCCGGAGAAACATCATCGATAAAGCCACCCTGAAAAAGGATACTTGTTAAGCGTATCCCCGATTCGAAAGTTGTCAAGGCGAACATGTCCCGAAACAACCCATCGTTTTTTTCCCAAAAGGGGAAATGTCCTCAATGCCCTGGACGGGAAGCGTCCGTGACAGCCTTTTTTCTGGCCGGAAGACCTTTCCTTTCGTGCTATTTCGGCGGTAACTACTCACCACCCTAAGTCGAGCATTCCTCTATTTCAGTAAAATTCTCTTGACTTTCAGGATCTTGAGGATCACTTTTGGTTCATGGATAACGATTCCCTGAACCGAGAATCTCTTTTGGACCTGACCCGGACCGACCCCGAACGGTTTGTCGACCTGTTCCTGGAACTGTATCGGGAAGTCCAGGTCTTCAAAGAGGAAAACCGTCTTCTGAAGGAGAAGATCAAGGTTCTTGAAGCTCGCCTGGATAAAGACAGTCACAACAGCCACAACAGCCACAAGCCTCCTTCCAGCGACGGATACCGGAAGTCCTCTCCCAAAAGTTTGCGCACCCCCTCAGGAAAGAAGTCCGGAGGACAGCCGGGACATTCCGGAGACACCCTTCTCCAGACGGATTCTCCGGACCGCGTGGTCGATCTGACGGTGGGGTCCTGTCCCTGCGGGGAGGACCTGTCCGGCGCGGTCTCCCACACCTACGAGTCGCGCCAGGTCTTCGACTTGCCCGAACCCCGCCTGGAAGTCACGGAATACCGGCTGCACAAGCTCTCCTGTCCCCGGTGCGGGAAGACGGTGACCCCATCCGCCCCGGAAGGAGTCACCGCTCCGACCCAGTACGGGCTCCGGTTCAAGGCCGCCCTGACCTACCTTCACCAGGAGCAGTCTATCCCGCTCAACCGGGTCCGGCAACTCTGCTCCGACCTCTTTGGCGCCGTGGCGAGCGAAGCCACCACGCTGGAAGCCTGCCAGACGCTCGCAGGACATCTTTCCCCCTTCCGGAACCATGTGGTCCATCTCCTGATTCGGGCTCCGTTCCCTCATGCCGACGAGACAGGACTCCGGGTAGACAAAAGACTCCATTGGGTCCATGTGGCCTCCACCGGCAAGGTCACACTCTACGGCCTCCACCCCAAACGAGGCAAGGAGGGAATCGAGTCCCTGGGAGTGGTGAACCGGGCCCAGGGAACCGTGGTCCACGACTTCTGGGGCCCCTACCTCGGCTATCCGGGAGAACACGCTTTCTGCAACGCCCATCTTCTGAGAGAATTGACTGCCATCGAAGAGAGCGACCATCATGCCTGGGCGCAGGCGGTCAGAGCGTTCCTGCTGGAGAGCAAGGCCCTCGTGGAAGACGAAACCTTCCGCTCCACTGAAGCCCTGAACACTGCCCGCCTGGCTCTCTTCCACGACCTCCTCGATCGTGGCTGGGAGGAAGTGGGTCCCCTGCCGCTGAGACCCAACGGAAAACGGGCCAAGGCCACTCCCGCCCAGAACCTTCTCCGGCGGCTGGAGGATTACAGCCGACAGGTTCTGGCTTTCTTCCTCCACCCGGGCACTCCTTTTACAAACAATCAGGCGGAACAGGATCTCCGGATGATCAAGGTCCGCCAAAAAGTCTCCGGATGCTTCCGGACCCCGGAAGGAGCCCAGGTCTTTCTGGCGATCCGGAGCTACACCTCCACTCTCCGAAAACAGGGCCGGGATGTCTGGGCCGGCTTGATCCAGGCCATCCAGGGACGTCCCTTCCTTCCCTCCGACGCCTGACCCTCCGGATCATCTCTTTCCACCGATCATTGATCATTGTTTCCGACCATCTGCCAGGGCAGGTATACCCTCCTGAGCAGATACTTTCGGCGTAGGAACTTGAATTTTTTCACGGCTCCGGATATCCTAGTTTTTCGTGTTGAAATTGATCAACCTCAGGTTATATTCCAGACGGAAGGACAGCCCCCGAGATGTCGAGTGTCATCAAAAAACGCCGCAAGAAGATTCGGAAGCACAAGTACAAGAAACTTCGCAGGGCTTCCCGTCACAAAAAGAAATAACGCCGTACGGTTCCGGGTTCCTAACCCGTCCAAAGGGGGTTCCTGCGCTTGAGCGAACGCAAGATCGCCATCGGATCAATTTTTGTCCTTTTCTTTCTGTCTGTGGGGATTCTCACTTACCAGGAAGGGGAGATTTCCGATCTTTCCGCCAAGCTGCGACAGGCGCAGATTGGAGCGGAAGCCCGGGCCGGAAAGCCGCTGTCATTTTCGGAAAAAGCGCTGCCTTCGACGTCAAGCGGGAGTTACGAACTGGATGTGTTCAAGGCCGTCAGGGCAGTACCTGACTTCCAGAACATGCTGCCTTCGGAAATCGGACGCGGCCTCGTCTGGAAGGTCAGAAGCCGGTCCCGAATCCATTTCATAGGTGGCAATCTTGTCATTCTGGAGCTCCAGAATGACAAGGGCAACATCTTGCCTGTCCTCTTTCAGATCCCCGACCCTTCGCAAATACCGACGTGGAGATACCTCTACGGATTCGTTCCTTCCTGAATCCCGCCCCGGAAAAAAAATCGTCCCCAGGCTTTGCCCCCACAATTTTCAGGGGGCCGGCTTCCTGGGAAGAACCATAATTTCCCCCGGCAAAACCCGGTGTTCATGCTCGCGCGCGATCCGTTCCATCTCGAAAGGATCCCTGCGAAGGGCTTCGACATGATCCCGCCTTCCGTCGATCTGTCGCAGAAGAACATCCTTGTGGCGGGCGAGATCGCGGGCTTCCCACCGATACCGGATCAGTGCGGCAAGTCCTGTATCGCTCGACAGTAGCGCCCCTGTCCCGTAAAGAACCATGGCGACTCCCGACACAAGGAGAACCCATACCAGGGACCTTGACCCCGGCGGCTCCTGTTTCCCTGTATGGGAATCCGGACGCTCCATCACCAATTACCTGAAGGTTCTCAGACCGGACAATCCGGCATAGATGGCCTGGTCTCCCAGCTCTTCCTCGATTCTTAGAAGGCGGTTATATTTTGCCGTCCGTTCTCCCCTCGAAAGGGAGCCTGTCTTGATCTGCCCGCACTCCATTGCCACACCCAGATCGGCGATAAATGTGTCTTCCGACTCTCCGGATCGATGGGAAATCATGGCGCCCATGTTGTTGTACAGGGCCAGCCGGGTGGCATCCACGGTTTCCGTCACCGTACCCACCTGATTCAGCTTGACCAGAATCGCCGTTCCCGTTTTCCGTCGGATGCCTTCCCGCAAATAGGTCGAATTGGTCACAAAGAGGTCATCCCCCACCAGCTGGACGCGGTTGCCGATCTCCTGTGTCATGCGTTCCCATCCGTCCCAGTCTTCTTCGGCCAGGCCGTCCTCGATCGATACGATCGGGTAGCGGTCGACCAGATCCTTGTAGTATTCGACCATCTCCCGGGAGGACAAGATCTTCCCTTCGCCCTCCAGATGGTATTCCCCTTCCCGGTAGAATTCTGAACTTGCCGAGTCCAGCGCCAGAGAAACATCCTCTCCGGGCTCGTATCCCGCCTCCCGGATAGCCCTCAGAAGAAGGAGGAGGGCCTCTTCATGGGAACGGAGGGATGGAGCGAAGCCTCCTTCGTCTCCCACCATCGTCGGAAGACCATCGTGATGCAGAATCTTCTTGAGTGTCCAGAAGATTTCCGACCCTGCCCGGATCGCTTCCGAACAGGATGAGGTACCATGGGGAACGATCATGAACTCCTGAAAATCAAGATTGTTGTCGGCATGGGCTCCGCCATTGATGATGTTCATGAAAGGCGTCGGCATTGTCCTGGAGGTGACGCCTCCGAGTGAGCGGTAAAGGGGAAGCTCCCTTTCTTCGGCAGCCGCCCTGGCCACCGCCATGGAGACACCCAGGATAGCATTGGCGCCCAGGACACCCTTGTTCGGCGTACCGTCGACCGCCTTGAGGGTTTCATCCACCAGGGCCTGGTCTTCGGCGGGCAGCCCGAGAACGGCTTCCCGGATGACGCCTACCACATTGGCGACGGCCATTCGGACACCTTTCCCATGGAACCTGGCCGATTCCCGATCCCGAAGCTCGATGGCTTCCCGGGATCCGGTTGAAGCGCCGGACGGAACGATGGCCGATCCCGTTGCGCCGCTTTCCAGGAGAACCTCGACTTCAACCGTGGGATTTCCACGGGAATCCAGAACTTCCCTCGCGTGAATCTCTTCAATCCCGCTCATGCGTTCTCCTTAGCCCCCCTGTTTTCCCGCCTTGGTCGCAGGCTGGTCAAAAGGGACCTGTCCGCCAAAATCCTGTTCGGCGTAGTGGTTGTGGCATTGGGCACAGGCCCGGCCCCGGATGGGCACCCCGTGGTGCGCATCCCGGTCATAACCGTGAACATGGCATTTGATGCAATTTTCGTTCGGAACCACGCCGGCAACATACTGCCTTGCCGGTCGGGGAGTCCCCCAGAAATGGACCGCAAGTTCGTGGAGCCCATCCATCTGGGCGGCAACGGCACCCGGAATACCGGCACCCGAATGACACATTATGCAGTCCGGATGATGCTTCGCGGCACCGGACGACTGGAATGTCCGGCCATAATACTTCATTTCATGACAGGAAATGCAAAATCCCGGATGGGCTTCCAAAAGTCTCCCCCCGCCGGAAAGGGCAGCCCCCAAGATCAGGAGAACACCTCCGACGTAAAGGAGTCCGGGAATGGATCGAAACAGCTTTGTGGCCACGCCGTGTCACCCCTTTTCCGGCCCCAAAACGCTATCGGTGCCCAGTAGACGGATCTGTAACGGTGTAGGAGACGAGTTTTCTGGACCAGTGCCACCGTCCGTCGTCAGCCCACCCTCCTTCCGCGATCAGCCCCAGGTCGGGCACGTAATAGTCATAGAGTATCTGGGGGCTCTTCCGGCGGATCAGGTCATAGGTGATCCGTTTTTTGACGACCCATGCTATAAAAGTCCCGGAAGGAAAAGTGACCCGGACCTTCCCCCAGACACGACTGTGAATGCGGTTCTGGCCGTCCTGGGTTTCCCAGACCTTTCCCTTGCGGAAAGGGAGGCGGTACTGGAGAAGCGGCGGCGTGAAGGTCCATGTCCTTTTGCCGAACGCGGAACTTGATGTGTTCTGTACGACCGACGACGAGCGGGGATCGTAGCTGAAGGTGGCGACGATCGTGCGCGGTGGGAACTTGACATACCGGATCGTCCGGGTGATCTCGACTCTCGGCCAACCGCCCGCAGGAGGAAGAGGGCGGATGGATTCCCGGACGCTGATCTTACCGCCAAGTCCCGTGAACACCTTTGTGATCGGACCCTCCGGAAAATAGGGGACGGATCCTCCCCACGCCAATCCGGGCAACATGCAGCTCAGACAAAGTATGCCCCCCAGCAGGTTCATCCATTTCATAGGCTTGATCCACAGACCCGTTTTCACCGGGAAAGATAATCTTTCAGCAGAAGGTTGGCTTTCTGGGGATTGGCCTTGCCACCCGATTTCTTCATCACCTGTCCCACCAGAAAACCGAATACCCTTTCTTTTCCTTCCCGATACGACCGGACCTCGGCGGGGTTTTCCGCCAGGACTTCCTGTATCCATTCTCCGAGCTTCTCCTCACCCGACTCCTGGGAGAGGTTGTGTTCCTTGATCACCGCCCGGGGGGAACGGAGACTTTCAACCGCCAATACGTAAACCTCTTTTGCCTGATTCAGGGAAATCCGCTCCTCGACGACCTGGGCGACCAGGTAGGCGACCTCCTCCGGACACAAATCTCCCGAGAGAATCCGGGCGCCCTTGCGGTTCCATTCGCGGAGGACTTCGGACAGGATGAAATTGACCAGACGTCCCGTTCCCAGCTCTACCGGCCAACCGCCTTCCTTGGCGTACCGGACGACCACCCCCCGGGCTTCTTCGAAATATCGGGAAAGGTCTTCCTCCAGCAAAAGGGCTTCGGCGTCCTCTTCACGGATCCCCAGCTCCTCCGACAGCTTGAGCACCCGTTCCTGGGGCAGTTCGGGCAGATTGGCCCGTTCCTCCGCAATCCATGTGGGGTCAAGAACGAGTGGGGGAAGGTCCGGTTCGGGAAAATAACGGTAATCCAGGGCTTCCTCTTTGGAACGCATCGAGAGGGTTTTACCGGTGGAACTGTCAAAGAGTCTTGTTTCGCTCACGACCCTCTCCCCCCGTTCCAGCAGGGCCGACTGGCGATCGCACTCATGGACGAGGGCCTTCTGGACAAAACGGAACGAGTTCATATTCTTGATTTCAACCTTTGTCCCGAACGCCGACGTTCCCTTTCGACGCAAGGACACATTGGCGTCGCACCGGAAGCTTCCTTCTTCCATGTTGCCATCGGAGATCCCGATGGCCCGGAGAATCTGGCGGAGTTTCTTCAGATAGTCGACAGCCTCTTCCGGGGTGCGGATGTCCGGTTCGGAAACAATTTCGAGGAGGGGAACGCCGGCCCGGTTGAGGTCGACATGGCTGGCGTCACGGATGCCGGCATGCAGATTTTTGCCGGCGTCCTCCTCCATATGGATCCTGTGAAGACGGATTTCACGGACACCTTCCCCGCTTCGGACGGACAGGGAACCTCCCGTCAGGAGGGGATGGGTGAACTGGGATATCTGGTACCCCTTGGGAAGGTCGGGATAAAAATAATGTTTGCGATCAAAGACGCTCCGGGTGTGGACAGTGCAGCCCAGGGCCAGTCCCAGCCGGATCCCGAGACGAACCGCCTCCTCGTTCAGGACAGGCAGGACACCAGGATGTCCCAGGCAGACCGGACAGACCAGTGTATTGGGAGCCGCCCCAAACCGATTTTCGCACCGGCAGAACAACTTGGAACGTGTCAGAAGCTGGGTATGTACCTCAAGTCCGACGACCATTTCGAATTCGGGGTTCATGCCGCTTCCCCTCCCTGTCGCTCCCCGGTCATCGGAGGCCTGCACACACCGACAGCTTCTTCCAGAACGGATGCCACCTTCAGGAGACGGCCTTCCGACCAGGCGGGTCCGATCAGCTGGGCTCCGACGGGAAGACCTTCCGCAGTGGGCCAGGAAGGGACAGACAACGCCGGCAGACCGGCCAGGTTCGCGGAAATGGTATAGATGTCGGACAGATACATCGCCAGGGGATCGGAGGACTTTTCCCCAAAAAGAAAGGGGGGTGTCGGAGTGGTAGGGGCGAAGACCATGTCCACCTCGTGAAAGGCGCGGTCAAACTCCTCCCTGATCAGGGACTGGACCTGCTGGGCCTTCCGGTAGTACTGATCCTGGTACCCGGCCGAAAGTGCGAATGTTCCCAGAAGAATCCGGCGCTTGACCTCGGGGCCAAAACCCTCTTGGCGGGTGTGTGTGTACAGATCCCTGATATTCGATGCCTTCAGGGATCGGTATCCGTAGCGAACCCCGTCATAGCGGGACAGGTTCGACGCCGCCTCGCTCGTGGCAATGATATAATAGACATTGATGCCGTATTGGGCCGAAGGCAGGCGGACAGGCCTGAATATCGCCCCGTCAGCCGCCAGGACTTCCCGTGCGCGTTCCAGGGATGACCTCACACCGTCATCCAGGCCATCGGAAAAAAACTCTTCCGGCATCCCGATAACCATCCCCCGGACCTCCGATGCAAAATCCCTTCTCATCTCCTCCGGATTCCGGGATGCGACCGTCATGTCCCGGCCGTCAGGGCCCGACAGGACGAGCATCATTTCGAGAGCGTCCTGGGCGTGGCGGGCGAAAGGTCCAATCTGGTCCAGGGAAGAGGAAAAGGCCACAAGACCATAACGGGAGATGCGTCCGTAAGTGGGCTTGAGACCCAGAACCCCACAAAAGGCTGCGGGCTGTCGAATGGATCCCCCCGTATCCGATCCCAGCGCCATCGGGGCCATATCCGAAGCCACCGCCACGGCGGAACCGCCCGATGAGCCCCCCGGAACACGCCGGGTATCCCAGGGGTTTCTTGTCACCCCCATGGCGGAGTTTTCCGTGGAACTGCCCATGGCGAATTCGTCCATGTTGGTCTTGCCGAGGATGACGGCGCCGGCTTTCAGAAGACGGTCGACGACAGTGGCATTTTCCAGCGGCCGGTAATTGGCCAGCATACGGGAAGCGCAGGTCGTGGGCATCCCCGCAACATGCAAGTTATCCTTGATAGCGACGGGGTAACCGTAAAAAGGCGACTGGGCGGGGTTTCTCGCCATACGGTTGTCCAGCTGCCGGGCCCGGTTGACGGCGTTCGGGTTCAGGGAAAGGAAGGCACCCAGTTGCGGGTCGAGATTCTCGATTCTGGCCAGACAATCCCTGACGGCTTCCTCGATGGAAAACTTCCGGCTGTCACGACCCTGGGCAAAAGACGCGATTCCGTCGAAGAGAGGGGTCACAGCCGGTCTCCTGTCGAACGAATCGCATTTTTTGCGTCGACCTTGACGATGACCGGCCGGTATCCCTTCAGTTCGTCCTCATCGTAGTGCGCATAGCAGAAGATGATCACCCTGTCTCCGACGGCCCCCTTTCGGGCGGTCGGACCGTTCAGGCACACGGTTCCGCTTCCGGCCTTGCCCGGAATGACATATGTGGTGAAACGCTCTCCGTTGTTCAGGTTGCTCACGACAACCTGCTCAAAAGGCAGGAGACCGGACGCGTTCATCAGCTTTTCGTCGAGCGTCAGGCTGCCTTCATATTCAAGATCTGATTCTGTCACGGTTGCGCGGTGTATTTTTGAACGCAGCATGGTGCGAAGCATGGGATCAGCGTCCCTCCTCAAGGATTCTGGGCACCCTGAAAAACTGGCCAGATCGGTCAGGGGCGTTGGAAAGCGCCTCCTCCACAGGAACAGAGGGGCGTGGAATGTCAGGATGGAGCGGAGTGGGTCCCGAAACGCCATCTCCCACTTGGAGCCCTGGGGGTGGGAGCTTCAGACGATTCAGATTCTCCACATAATCGAGAATCTGGGAAAGCTCTTCGGCAAAATGGGCTTCCTCTTCCGGGGTCAGGGAAAGGCTTGCCAGCCGGGCGACATGCGTTACCTGATCGTGCGTCAGCTTCACTCAAGAAATCCTTTCAGTCCAGTACCAGAAATGAGGTTTCTCTCCGGGTCATTTTTTTGTTTTTGCCGGAACAGTTTCGTCCGGAGGGCCCTGTGCATGGAAGCCTCATGACAGGACATTATATCGTATTTTCAGATGTTGCCCAAACCGTTTTTTCCCCAAGACCTCAACCCTCGACCCTCAGGTTCGCATATCGTTCCAGAAGCCGCCGGATCCCCAAGCCATCGAAACGGATGGCCAGTTCGAGATCTCCTCCTTCTCCGTGGGCCTCCTCGACCCTTCCGGTGCCAAAGCGGGGGTGGATGACCTTCCGTCCCACCCATTCCGGGCGGATTGGGCCGGGACCGGTGACCTCCCCAGTAGAGGAGGAGGGGCCATTGCGGGATAAGGTGTGGACGGGAGACGGCAACCTGAAGGCATGCCCCGATTTTCCTGAAACGGCTCCCGCCGTCTGCCTTCGGAGAGAGGAAGGACGTGCATCCAGGACTGGCCGGTCTCCGGCCACCACCTCTCCCGGAAGATCCAGAAGGAACCGGGAAGGCCGGGAGGAGTCCGTCCTTCCGAACAGCTGGCGTGTGAGGCACCAGGTAATGGCAAGGGATTCACGGGCCCGTGTCATTGCAACATAGAACAGGCGACGTTCCTCTTCTATATCCATTTTATCCCTGGAGCGCATCGGCAGGATGTCTTCTTCCGCACCGGCCAGATAGACATGCCGGAATTCAAGTCCCTTGGCCTGGTGGATCGTCAGAAGGGATACCCTGTCCGGACTCTCGCCAGTTTCGCCAGGATCCTCCTGGGTCAAGGCGAGCTCTTCCAGAAAGACTCCTGTCGGCGTCCGTCCGTTCTGCGGCGTCCATCCGGACTCGAATCTCTCTCCCATGCGGACAAGTTCCCTTAGATTGTCCGGGCGGCCCTTCCCGCTATCGGAGTCTTCGGATTCAGACAACCAGGATTCATATCCTGTCCGCCCGATCCAGAATTGCAGGATGGCAGAGGGTCCTTCTCCTTGTCGGGCTTTCCGTTCGGCTTCCTCCAGGTCAGTGGCAAGGGCCCGTGCGGAATCCCGGGACTTTCCGGCCAGATCGAGGGAGAGACGTTCCAGGAGCTCCCTGGCCGAAGCGGGGGCGCTGCGGGAAAATGCCTCCAGCTTTTCGCGGGCTTTATCGCCCAGACCCCGGGGGGGGACATTCAGAATCCGTCCCAGGCTGGTCAGATCCAGCGGATTGACCGAAAGACGAAGGTATGCCAACAAATCCCGCACCTCCCTCCGGTTGAAGAACCCTTCGACCGCCCCTCTCGTCTGGAAAGGAATGCCCATATCGGAAAAGGTCTTGACGAACGGCTGGGCCTGGACATTCATCCGGAACAGAACGGCCTGATCCCGGAACATGGAACCTTCCGAGACCTTTTTCTGGATGGACTGGGCCACAAAACGGGCTTCGGCCCATTCGCTGTCGAGTCTCCGGAGAAGGACCGGATCTCCCGTCCGTCCGGTCGACACCATCTCCTTCCGGTATCGGGAAAGGGCCGAGGAAATCATGGCGGACGCAGCCGACACGATCGGTCGGGTCGACCGGTAATTGACCGTCAGCACCACCTGCCGGGCTCCCGGGTATTCCCTTGGAAAGGACAGGATGTGCCCCACTTCGGCTCCGCGAAAATGGTAGATGCTCTGGTCGTCGTCTCCGACGACCGTGACATTCTGCCTGTCCCTCGACAGGAGCCGGAGGATTTTTTCCTGCAATGCATTGGTATCCTGGTACTCATCCACCAGGATGTGCTCGAACTGGTTTTGATAGGTCTCCCGGATCTCCCGATTCTGTTCCAGGCAACGGACGAGTGTCAGCAGAAGATCATCAAAGTCGAGCGCCCCTTGAAGCCGGAGGCTTTCCTGGTAGGCTCCGTATAGTTCCGACTGCAATCGGAAAGGGCCGAAAGAGGAGGCCAGCGCTTCTTCAGGGGAAATTCCCGAGGTTTTCCACTTTCCGATCCGGCCCTGGATACTTTTGGGATCCGCCTCTTTTTCAGATACGCCGATACGGGCCAGAAGATCCTTGATCATCTGTTTCTGATCGGCACCATCGATGATCGTAAATTCGCGGGGAAGAGGGACTTTTTCGGCGTGCTCCCGAAGCATCCGGGCGGCCACGGAATGAAAGGTGCCGACCCAGGTCGGACGGGAAGACGGACGGACCCGGGAAATCCGGTGAACCAGTTCCCGGGCGGCCTTTCGCGTAAAGGTCACGGCAAGGATCCGGTCGTCAGCCCATCCATGGCGGTCAAACAGGTAAAGAAGGCGGGAAATCACGACCCGGGTCTTTCCAGAACCGGCGGGGGCCAGAACGAGAAGTGGTCCCCCCTCATGTGATACAGCTTCCTTCTGGGCCGGATTCAGGTCATCCGGAATCATGCGCCTGTGTCTTCGAGAATCCGGGAAATCCAGAGCCCAGGGTGCCGGGCCTGGGCATCTTCGCTTTCGTCCTTCGCCACAAAAAGAACCGTCCGGCCGTCCGGAGAATATGCCGGTCGACAGTTGGTCAGTCGAGATGAGGAGTCGACCGGAGCCAGCTTGACCGGTGGCCCTCCTGCCACAAACTGCAGAACAGGTTCGGCCGGCCATGTCCAGAAGGGTTTCGCGTCAGGCTTGGTCCGGAGATAGACAAAAGACTCCCCTGTCGGCGCCCAGACGGGATAAAGGTTGTAACCGGTCTTCACCACCGTCTGGATTTCCCCGGTCGTGGCATCCATCAGGGACACGCCTCTCCCTCCCGCTTCGAGATGCGTCTCCAGGAGGACGAGATTCCCGCGGGCAGGAGTCATGGGGTAAAAGAACTCCTGGTGGTCCGTCATCTTGTCCTGCTGACCCGAGTGAGGATGAATCCTGTACAGGCTATACCGTCGGGAGGACTTTTGGGAACGGGGATCCCGGGTGTGGAAATAAATGGACTGACCGTCGGGGCTCCAGGAAAAATGATCGATATGCTCCGGCGTCCGGAACAGTTCCCGAACCTGTCTGCTTGCAGGATCCAAAAGGTAGATGAACGATTCTTCTTTGTAACGGCTTTCCCTGAAGCGGATAATGTAAGCCAGAAGGTCTTCCGACGGGGACCAGTGGAAATCCCCCAGTTCTTCCTGATGACGGTGACGTTCCCGCGGCCATTCGATGACATTGAAGGGATTGTCTCCCCCGATCCCCGATACAACCAGCTGGTCCGCCAGGATCAGGCGACGGGTCGTTTTCCAGAGAAACCGCTTTTCATAAGGCTTCCACCGCTGGCGGGAATTGAGAGCGATCAATTGACCCGAGGGAGAGACTCCGATCGTGTTGATCCGGTATTCCTCTATGGGAAACGGCATCCGGATCACCTGACCTGTCGAAAGATCCGCACGGTACAGGCTCCAGCGCGGACCGATCGACTCCCATGAAGGGTCGTCGTAATGGAAAAACACATACCGGCTGTCGGGAGACCAGACAGGCAGCAGATCCAGGTACCCTCTTCCCCGCTCCCGGTAGTTCAGCGCCACGAGATCTCCCTTGATATCGAGCTTTTGCTCGCCCGTACCCACTTCGACCACGCTCAGGCACCCGAGGTCGCGAAGCTCGTTCAGCGCATCCGGATCCGTCAGGCGGATATAGGAAATCATCTGGCCATCGGGGGAAAAGGTCGGCAAGAGAATTTCGACCTTCCCGGGAACCAGCTTTTCCGTTTCGACCTTCAAAGACATTCCCCGAATTCTCCTTTTCCGGAATCTGTTTCCGGCAACTATTCGACTGTTACGGACTTGGCCAGGTTCCGGGGCTGGTCCACATCGTTTCCAAGGGCGGAAGCCACCCGATAGGCCAGAAGCTGCAGGATCCCCGCCGCCTGATAAATACCGGACCAGGGGGGATCGTCGGGCAGTTCAATCCTGTCATCATACCAGATTTCATGCCCGTCTTTGCCGACCAGGGGACCAATGGCCATCACATACCCCCCCCGGGCCCGAATCTCCCGGAGGTTGGAAATTTCCTTCGCCCGAAGCGACCGGTCCACCAGCGGAGCCACGACGGTCACGCCCGGCTCGATCAAGGCAATGGGGCCATGCTTGAGTTCTCCTCCGGGATAGCCGTCCGCGGGACGATAGGTAATCTCCTTGAATTTGAGCGCCCCTTCGAGGGCCAGGGGATAATCAAGCCCCCGGCCGGCAAACATGACCAGACTGGACAGGCGCAGGCGCTCGACGCGCCCGTCCAGCGATTCCGGAGAGACGGACTCCAGGAACAGTTCAAGACGATGGGGTGAACGGATCAGGGATTCCAGGAGATCCTCCCGCGGAGGCGCAGGGGACAAAGCCAGCGCCAGCATCATCAGGAGAGCAACCTGGGCCTGAAACGCCTTTGTGGATGCCACGCCGATCTCGGGGCCTGCGTGGGTGAGAAGGCAGAGATCGGCCTCCCGTTCCAGCGAAGAACCCGGAACATTTGAAATCCCGAGCGTAAAAAAACCTGCCCTCTTCGAAGCTTCGAGGGCCCCGAGGGTATCCGCCGTCTCGCCGCTCTGGCTGATGCCGATCACCCAGCTTCCGGGAGGAAGAAGGAGACGACGGTACCGGAATTCGGAAGCGATTTCGACAAACGCCGGAATCCCTGCCTGTTCCAGAAATGATCGTCCCAGAAGGGCAGCGTGCCACGAGGTTCCACAGGCGACAAAGGCTACAGCCGGAGGCTTTTCGAGAGCCTTTTGGGTAATTTCCGGAAGGATGTTCCCGAAAGAAACACGGTCGGCCAGGGTGTCCATCATCGCCCGGGGGGACTCGAAGATTTCTTTCTCCATAAAATGGCGGTAGGCCCCTTTTTCGGCAAAAACCGGATCCCACGAAATGGTGCGGGAGACGGGAGCCTTCCATGACTCCATCGTCTGATCGATACTGCCAACACGCACTTCGTCATGCCGGATCAGCGCGATTGTTCTGTTTTCCATCGAAAAGACCTGCCTGGTGAAATGGAGAAACGCCGGTATGTCGGACGCGGCGAAGGTCTCTCCTTCCCCCAGTCCAAGAATCAGCGGGGGTCCGTTTCGGGCAACCACCAGGTCCGCCGGATCGTTCTGGCAAAGGATTGCCAGGGCATAACTCCCTTCCACATGGCCCAGGGCTCGCCGGACAGCCTCCGGAAAGTTCCGGTCCTTCTCGTATTCAAGTCGGACAAGGTGCGACAACACCTCCGAATCTGTCTCCGACTGAAAAAGGACACCCTCCCTCTTCAGCCGGATTCGAAGCTCCTGTTCGTTCTCGATAATCCCGTTGTGGACGAGGACGATCGGTCCGGATTGATGCGGATGGGCGTTTTCCAGTTTTACTCCGCCATGGGTAGCCCACCGGATATGGCCGATCGCAGCCCCCGGTTGACCGGCAAGGTCCTTCACCTCCTCTTTCAGAATACTGACCTTGCCGACCGCACGAACGACAGAGATCAGGCCGAAATCATCGAAAAAGGCTACACCGCTCGAATCGTACCCACGGTATTCCAGCCGTTCCAGACCGGACACGAGGAGAGGGACCGGCGGCTGGAGACCGGAATAGCCCATGATTCCGCACATCTCAGTCCTCCTTTTTCCTTTCCCGGTCTTTCAGGAGACGNTCTTTCCAGGAGGCACCCTTTTCCGGGAACACTTTCTGGGGAGAACGGGAAATACACATGGCGTTTTCAGGCACATCTTTTGTCACCGTCGAACCGGCGCCGATGACCGCACCGTCACCGACGGAAACGGGGGCGACCAGCTGCGAGTCACTTCCGACAAAAACATTCTTGCCGATGCGGGTTTCGTGTTTGCTGACACCGTCATAGTTGCAGGTGATCGTTCCGGCGCCGATATTGGTCCCCTCCCCCACGACAGCATCTCCCAGGTAGGCAAGATGGTTGGCCTTTGCCCCCCGTCCCATGCGGACTTTTTTTGTTTCGACAAAATTGCCGATATGGGAACCCCGTTCCAGGTGGCTTCCGGGGCGAAGGTGCGCGAATGGACCGATAATCGCCTCTTCCTCGATTTCGGTGTCCGAAATCACGCAGTGATCCCGGATATGGACCCCTGCTCCGGCCCGGACATTTCTCAGGTGTGAGGAAAGGCCGATCCGGCAGGATTCGGCGATCGTCGTCTCCCCTTCCAGAACGACGCCCGGGAAAAGAATGGTCCCCGGACCGATGCGGACCGATGGACCGACATAAGTGGTGCGGGGATCCAGGAAAGTCACTCCCCGATCCATCCATTCTCCGTTGATACGGCCCTGGAGAATGCGGGACGCCTCCGCCAGTTCTTTTTGGGAGTTGACCCCCAGAACCGATTCCGGACCGGCGAGGAACGCCCGGACGGACAAGCCTTCCCCGACTGCCAGGGCAAAAAGGGAAGTCAGAAAACGTTCCTTTTTCTCCGGATGGGGGGGAATGCGGGAAAGACCGGACTTGAGAAAATCCAAGGGAATCAGGTAGATACCGGCGTTGACCTCCCCGATTTTCTCCTCTTCCCGGGAAAGATCGACCCACTCCCGGACAGCGAGGATCCTTCCGCCGCTTTCGCGTATGACCCGACCATAGCGTCCGGCATCGGGGAGAATCGCCGAGACGAACCAGAACGCATCGGGATCCTGTCCGGAGGCGTCCAGGAATTCCCCGAGCAGTGTAGCGTTTACCAAGGGAGCGTCCCCGTTCAGGACGAGAAGATGGGAAAACCCTCCATTCCGGAAATCGTTGGACATCATAACCGCTTCGACCGCACCCAGCGTTCCGTCCATGACATGCTGGTGCACCCACAAGACTCCCGGAGGAAGAAGGGATTCTACCGGGTCCTTTCCTGCGACAACAAAAATGGCGCTGGCAGGAGGAACCATCTGACAGACCGCATCGTAAGGATAGCGCAGGAGCGGTTCCCCCAGAACAGGTGCAGCCATTTTCGGAATGGGAGACCGCATTCTTGTTCCGAATCCGGCTGCAAGGATAGCCGCGCTAAATTTCATGCAAGCCTCCCTGAGAAACGCTTTCGGCATGAACATTCTCCTTCTCCGTCGCAATGATGTCCGGCAGCGACAGTCCTCCGGAGAGAATCAACTTCATTCCTTCCTCGATCGTGATTGTCGTCATCCGGACCCTTTCCGCCGGCAGAAGGGAGTTGACCCCGATATACAGATTGTTGCTGGGAAAAAAGACGGAGGCGAGTTTCCGGGGATTGTCGCCGACAGAGACCCAGCCCGTCAGGAAACCCAGCGTATAAACCCCTTCTCCGGGATACTCGGCGAGAACCACCTTCCGGAAACCGCGTGTTCCGGAAGGTGAAAAGGATTCCACCATCGTCTTCAGAGTGGCATACAGTTTCTTGAAGACAGGAATCCGCGACATCGCGTTTTCGACAAACTGGAGGATGCGGTTGCCGAAGACATTGGTTGCAAGTGTTCCGATAAAAAAGATCAGGAGGATGAGCAGGGCTACCCCCAGGCCGGGAATGGTCCTGCCAAGAAAACGGATCAGGAGGGGATCGAAGAACGAATCGAGAAAATCAAAAATCCGATAAAAGATATACAGGGAAAGAGCGGCAGGGAGGAGAATCACAAGACCCGTCAGGAATCGGGTCCGCAAGGATGCTTCTATCTTCTTCTTCCGGGATTCAAACCAGTCCACGGTCCCCCACTTCCTTCCGGAGCATCGGTTTTTTGCCCGGCAAAGCATTGTTCCGGTTCCTCTTCGGAATCCATCTTAACCTGATGTACAGGACTCCCGCAAGAATCTTCCGCATTTGACAATGCATCGGACGTTGAGGGATCAAACAGTTTACTTGAAATATGATCTAAATTAATCTAATATCTCCAACATGGAAAGATTTGTAGGGATAAGCGAAGCGGCAAAAGCATTGGGCGTCTCCGTCACGACGCTCCGGCGTTGGGAAGCGACCGGAAAGCTTGTGGCTGAACATACGGCGGGCGGGCATCGCCGATACGACCTGGCGAAGTTGCGCCCGGAATGGTTCCGGGCGGCGGATGAGGCCCATCGCAAGACCATTGCTTACGCCCGTGTCTCAAGTCAAGATCAGAAAGACGACCTGGAACGTCAGAAGCAGGTGCTGGAACTCTATTGTGCCCGCCAAGGCTGGACCTTTGAGGTCATTTCCGATCTCGGTTCCGGTATGAACTATCACAAGAAGGGCTTGAAGCGTCTGCTGGATTCCGTCATTGAGGGAGGAGTCGGGCGGCTGGTCATCACCCACAAGGACCGGCTCCTGCGCTTCGGGGCCGAACTGGTCTTTGCCATCTGCGAGGCAAAGACAGTCGAGGTCGTCATCCTGAACCAGGGGGAAGACACCACATTTGAAGAGGACCTGGCGAAGGACGTGCTGGAAATCATCACGGTCTTCAGTGCCCGGCTCTACGGGAGCCGCAGTCACAAGAACCGGAAGCTGCTGGACGGAATCAGGAAGTCCGTCGAAGAGGCCCAGGAATGATCGTTGGCCACAAGATCCGTCTCGATCCCGACGATGTTCAGGAGACGTATTTCCGGAAGGCGTGCGGAGTGGCCCGTTTCGCGTACAACGGGGCGTTGGACGAGTGGACCCGGCAATACCAGGCGCACAAGGCCGATCCCTCTCTTCCCAAGCCATCGGAGACCGCTCTTCGCCGGCAGCTCAACGCCATCAAGCGGGAAAAATTCCCCTGGATGCTGGAAGTCACGAAAAACGCCCCACAGATGGCCATTATCCAGTTGGGGACGGCCTTCAGAAACTTCTTTGAAGGCCGAAGCCAGTTTCCGCAGTTTCACACAAAAGGCGTTCATGACCGCTTTTTTCTCACGAACGACCAGTTCGAAGTCCGGGATCGGAAGATCCGGATTCCGCTTCTCGGATGGGTCCGGATGAACGAGTCCCTTCGATTCTCCGGAAAGATTCAGTCGGCTACCATCTCCCGTGTGGCCGACCGCTGGTTTGTCAGCATCGCCGTTGAAACCGGAGACCGACCCGAACGAAGCGCCGAAAACCAAGGCGCGGTCGGAGTCGATCTCGGAATCACGGCACTGGCGACGCTTTCCACGGGGGAGAAAGTCACAGGTCCGGAACCGCACAAGGCGCTTCTCAAACGACAGAGGCGGCTCTCGAGGAGCCTGTCCCGCAAGCACAAGGCCGCAAAGGTGAACATGGGACTGGCCCCCGATGCGCCCCTCCCGAAAGGGGTGCGTCTGCCGGTGTCGGAAAACGCAAAAAAGTCCCGGGCCAAGCTGTCCCGGCTCCATGCCCGGATCGCCAACATCCGGCAGGACGCCTTGCATCAACTGACTTCGGAGCTCACCCGCCGATTTCACACCATCGCCATCGAGAGTCTAAATGTGCGCGGGATGATGAAGAATCATTCCCGCGCCCGGTCCATGGCCGACATGAGCTTTTTCGAGTTCCGGAGGCAACTGGAATACAAGAGTGAACGGCGCGGGGGACGGGTGGTTGTCGCAGACAGATGGTTCCCGTCAAGCAAGACCTGCTCCGGGTGCGGAACAGTCCAGGACAAAATGCCGTTATCGGTCCGGCAATGGATCTGCCCGGATTGTGGAACCACCCATGACCGGGATGTGAACGCGGCCAGGAATCTTCTGGCCCTTGGCATGGCGGCCCCAAGCCGCCCTACGGCGAGTTCCGCCGGAAGTGACGCCTGTGGAGAGTCGGCGCAACAGGGCACTCGGAAACTCCGGACCTCTCGTCCGGAAAGGAAGCAGGACCCTGATTCACGTTTAGGTGAATAATTTCGAGCAGAAATGAAGCGGTTCGAACAAGTTCAGGAGAACGGAAAAGCGATTAGATGGCAACTTTGCTCAAATAGGCGTTTGCTCCGGATTCACCTTGCCAATATAATATATGGAGACTGAGATGAAACAGGTCTGTCCAAAGACGACAACGCTTTTTTCCCGGGGATTTCTCCTCTGNCTCTGCCCGTTCTTCCTTCAGTTCTCTCCTGCTGCCTCTTCCAGTGAACCTTTTGACAGGCTGCTGGGCGACAACCCGCCTGTCGATCTGAACCTGATGTCAGGTTATTACACCTGACAATATCATGAAGCGGCCGGGGACAGTGACTCTGCCTCCATGGTTCCGTTCAGGAGAAGGCTGATCGCCTACCGGAAATATCTGGTTTACGGGGTTGACGCAGGGGCCCGTCGGCTAGGAAGAAATCGTCACATCCCCTACCTCGGGGTGAATCTTTACGAACAGACACCCATTTCCGACCTCTTCCTTATCATCTTTTCTGAAGCGGGGTTTCGTTCGGCGGTTTCTCCTGACGTGACGATCGGGCGTTCAACTCTCCCCTTCTGGATCCGGGAGGAGACATCAATGTCCATGCACGGCCCGGAATACGGTATTTCTCTAACGACNGATGGGGAACCTCCCTCGGCATCTACAGTCATTGGGCCTTCACACATAGCAGCACCTAACGTTCCCCGGCACAACCCCCCGGATCCTGCATCCCAGAACCTCCCAGTTCACCCACAACGCTGGCTGGATTTGAATCGACCGGTGACATCTAGATCGATCATTCCTTCCTTTAGAATCCCGAAGGCCGGATCATGNCAACCTGGGGAACACAACAGGCCGAATCCGAAGGATTTTCTTCACTCTCCCCGAAAACCGGAATTCCTTCAAGCGTGTGGTAGGCTTCCCAGGCGATACCCTGCGGATCCACCGTCCAGTGCTTGTCTGAACGGCTGTAGCAGCAGGCGGCATCTTTCTGGTCCATGACCGGAATGCGGGCCTGATCCATCCGATGCCGCAGATCTTCGAGCTCCAACGCATCGTCCGTCTGCATTCCCAGATGATCGAGCCCGATCTTTCTGCCCCGCCGTGAGATGGCGAGGTTAATCCGGGGATCCTCCACCATCCATTTCGCGTAATCTTCCTTCAATACCGTCGGAGGCGTACCCAGAAGTCCCGAATAAAACCGGACACTTTCCTCAAGGTTGTCCACAGAAATATGCAGATGGAAGCGTTTCATGAAGTCTCCCTTCTCAAAAGATCATTGGTCAAAAAAACCACAATTCTCACCAGGACTTGACGCGCAACAGTTTTCAGCCAGGAAGTCGATCAATTCCTGCATCAGGGAAAAGCTGGCCCGGTAGATCATGAACCTCCCGTTTCTCCGGACTTCGACAAGGCCTGACTGGCACAACGTTTTCAAATGAAAGGACAAAGTGACAAAGTGGCGGGAGGAAGGGCAAGCCTGTCCGAAATCGCAGTCGCATGCATGCCCGGAGGACCTGCCACAACAAGGAGCCTGAAGATGGCGAGGCGGGATTCCTGGGCGAGCGATTCGAAGAGTTTAACGGCAAGACTGTTTTCCATGGTTCTATTATATTGGAATAATAGAATCATGTCAAATCAAAAACAACGGATCACTTGTCGTGGGGGATTTACAACAAAACAGGAGGAGCGGGCCTCCTCCGGACAGTCGATCCGGAATAAGCCCGCTCCTCCTGAAAATCAATGATGACCTGGAAAATAGCCTTCAGACGACTATCTTGAAACATTCTCCCCGACCAGGCCCGCTTCACAGAAGGCCATTCCGGATATCGGAGAACAGGATGGGGAATCCGCCAATGACGCGGACGATTCCATCCGGGATACGGGAAGAGGGGGCTTTGATAGCTCCATCTTCCCCATGTCCCGGTGGCTGCCCGCCCATCCCAGCATCCCGGTAAACGGAAAAACCACAGCGACGATCAGGGACGCGCCCACCATCGCCTGCCGGACTGAAATGCCCGATTCATGATGTCTGACATACATACCCTCTCCCCTTTCGTTTCCCTGCCGGAAACCCTTCCGGAACAAGACGAGAATCCCGAAGCCCTTTTTTCCGATCCCTCTCCCCCCTTTATTCATCTTCGGAAGATTGAAAGAATTCTTGACCCGCACGACCGGGGGGAGGAATCAGGTAATCACACAATACACCCTTTAAATTTTTTTTCAACATTTTTACGATAAAAAATAATTATCATTTAACTTTTTTATTTAATTTTTAATTTTTTTAAAACCTGTCTGGCACACACGGGTCATTAAATTTATAACTCATTATTTTTTAATGATAAATTATGTTATGTCCATCTGTTTTTGAAAACAGTCGGGCAATAGAAAAATCAGACAAAACCCCTCACGGGCTTTCGTTTCGAACAGGCACCCACCCCCATAAGCCAGGTCGACAAATCCAGACAAATGGATCCATAGTGAAAAAATTCCGATGATTTTTTTTAGTCTTTTTCCGATCAACATGGTCGCCTGTCGTCTGGGTTTTTCCAAATTGATTTTTTCAAAAAATCCTTTTTTTTATTAGTTGTTTTTTGATCTTCTCTTGTGTATCTGTCATTACGGTCCCGTCTTCTAGCGAAAAAGAAACTTCTTTTTCTGTCCGGCCGCCAATAAGAGAACATATCAGCGAATGCAGCGGCATCGGGAATGGAAGCGTGGTGATCAAGTCCCTGAATCGGGCTCTTTATGGAGAAAAACTGGCAAAACTTGCATAAAATGAAAAGGAGGGCGTATGGGTTCCTGGTTGGTGATTCCCTTTATCTTGTTGGGGGGAGCCTTGCAAACATGCGGGGCCGCCATGAATGGGCAACTGAACAAGTCGCTTGTCAATCCCTGGCTGGCATCTTTGGTTTCTTTTGTCCTGGTGACTTTCTTCTTTGCCGCCTTGTTTATCATCAATCCGGACCCTTTGCCAAAACAGGAGGATTTGGCCATGATGCCATGGTGGGCGCCTGTCGGCGGCCTTGTGGGAGCCGTGCAGGTTTACGCCGGTCTGACACTCATCAACAAGGTCGGAACAGGAACGTACATGGGGTTGACGGTCACCGCAGCGATATTGATGTCTTTGGTAATCGACCATTTCGGGTGGTTTCGCATCACGGCTCATCCCCTGACACTGGCAAGGACGCTGGGAGGCGCTCTGATGATCGCCGGCGTTTTTCTTGTCAGCCGGTATTGAACCTTTTTGGGCATAGTAAAAATCAGTTTTGCCCATAGCCTGTCAGAAGCGCCGGTATCGGTCACAATAGGGCACACAATGAAAGATCAGGATGTTCTTCGGACCGTCGCATCCCTTTTGAAATGTACGACCGGTCTCGTCATCACTGCGGGGGCCGGAATGGGAGTCGATTCGGGGCTACCCGATTTTCGGGGCCCACAAGGCTTCTGGAACGCCTATCCCGCCCTTGGGAGCGCAGGGNTTCATTTTGAGGACATTGCCAACCCGCGCGCGTTTCAGGAAGATCTTCGCAGGGCCTGGGGATTTTATGGACACCGCCTGAACCTTTACCGCCACACAGAACCCCATGACGGGTTCGGGATCCTCCTGGCGCTCCAAAAACATTTTTCCAGGGGAGCATTTGTCTTTACCAGCAATGTGGACGGACAATTCGAAAAAGCGGGCTTTCCGGAGGAACGGATCGTCGAATGCCATGGATCGATTCATTTCCTGCAATGTCTGATTCCTTGCCATGAAAAAACATGGAGCGCCGAATTCTTCCATCCGAAAACAGACGATAAAAATTGCCGCCTGCTTTCGGACTGTCCGGTTTGTCTCGTCTGCAATGGGCCGGCGCGCCCCAACGTCCTGATGTTTGGAGACGGAAAATGGATTGCTGCCCGAACGGCCGAGCAAATGGAACGCTTCCGGATATGGTTCAGGACCGTCTCCCGACCGGTCGTTCTCGAAATCGGCGCGGGACAGTCCGTTCCGACCGTCAGGTCTTTCGGAGAATCCCTGGGGTGTCCCCTGGTACGGATCAACCCCCGGGAATGGCAGGTTTTCCGGCCGAAAGATGCAGGGATGGAAATGGGGGCGATCAAGGGTTTAAGAATGCTCGCGGAGATTTTCGGGTTGAAATCGCCCGGATAAAAACAAGGGCGGAAAGATGATCCTTCCGCCCGCCGGAAATTCAAGGGATTCGGGAATGGGTCCCGTCACAAAACGGTTTGTTGGATGACTGCTTGCAGACGCACCAGGCTACCTTGCGATCGGATTCGATCTTGACCAGAAGAGGTGTCTTTCCGGTATGCTTTGTGCTGTGCGAACCGTCACAAAACGGCTGGCTCCGGGACTCCCCACAGGAACACCAGTGATACTCTCCAGCTTTCTCATCCCGGACAATCGGTGAAAAACGAGCCATCTCTCCTCCTTATTCGTATCAAAAACGTTCAACAACCGGTGGACAACCCGGCCGGTGTGCCCCGCTTTTGGTGACACAACCGGCCATATGTGACCAGGACGTTCAGCGCCTGTCCATGTTTTGGGCAATCGCTCCGTCAACCGACCACTTTCCGCCCCCTCCCACCAGAAGGGAAGCAGCCATGGCAATAACCAGCAGGTGGTATTCAAAACCCTCTCCATGCTGCTTGCCGAACCAGTTCATGAAAAATCCGTTGTTCCAGTGCACCAGATCAATGGCACCCAGCATGATCAGGATATAGCCCGTCGCTACAAAACGGGTCATGAACCCCATCAACATAGCGACACTCCCCAGGGATTCTCCCAGAATGACCAGNATGGTCAGAAACACGGGAACATGCAGGGACTGGGAAAAAAATCCGATGGTCGGTCCCCAACCGAATCCGCCGAACCATCCCAAAAGCTTCTGGAAACCATGCGGGAGCAAAACTGCCCCGATCCCAATCCGGACAATCAAGAGTGGCCATGAATCAGTTGTGGAAAAAAACGCTTTCACCGGATACCTCCATCGATAGCCAAATTATGTTTCTTGCCGGAAACTGTCTCTCAGGAGCAGCAAGAGCTTCCTGAGCGTTTCCATCTGTTCCACCGTCAGCGCTCTATTGAAAAATGGCGCCATATGCCGGATTTGTTCTGGAAATACACGCCTGAACAACCGTTCACCCTCCTCCGTCAGCCGGATGATACGGACCCGCCTGTCGGACGGAGATGGCTTGCCAACAATCAATCCCTTTTTTTCGAGCCGATCCAGTACACCCGTAAGGGTTCCCTTCGTCACCAGCGTTTTCTCGGACAGCTCCCGGCAGCACATGCCCTCTGTATCGCCGAGGGTGACGATGACATCAAACTGTCCCCCCGTCAGCCCCATCTTTTCCGCATGCCTGTCCGACTCGCGGATAAAAGACAGGTAGGCCTCCGCCAACGGTCGGAGGACCATCAAACAGGGATCCTTTTCCGGATCAGTTGTATTGTCTTGAGTGGTCTGATTCATCCTCGATCCTTAATTGTACTAACTAGAATTATACTAGCTAGTACATTTTGTCAACTCCCCGATTTTTTCTTTCAAAAAAGGGGTTCAGGGTGTTTTTCTCAAAGACCAGAAACTCGATGCTCTTCGACGACATTCAGGCTCTGTTGGCAGATTTTTCGTGAGTTACCGGGAGGGGAGGAATCGGGACTGGACCATATAACGAAAAATGAAATCGAAGAGTTCGACGTGCTTGAAAGCCTCCTCCGGGGAATTCCCCCAAACTGTCAGACCGTGGAGCCGGATCAGATAACCGGGAAGTCTGAATCCCGATTCTCTCGATAAAAGCTGATCGACCTCCCGGGCAATAGCCCCCACATCCGGATGGTTGGAAAAGACGGGAAGGACCGGATCGGGGTCTTCGGTTTTCCACCCGAATCCCTTGAGCATTTCCAGCAAAGGAAGGCCAAGTTTCCCCGATGTGGCCCATTCCGACACGATGTTCGACTCGACCGTATGGACGTGATAAACCGCTACCGCATCCGCCCGGTTCCGGTAGATGGCCTGATGCAAAGACAACTCGGCCGAAGGACGAATCGGCAGTAAGGGTCCGGCCTCTCCGTTGTCCCGAACCAGCAAGAGGTCCCCGGTTCTCAGGGTCCCCTTGTCTCGACCGCTGGGGGTGATCCGTATCCCTTCTGAAGAACGGATGGAAAGATTGCCGGATGTTCCTGCCATCCACCCCCTGTCATACATCATTCTGGCATGTGTAATGAGTTCGTTTTCAGAATTCAACGGGGAACATCTCCGAAAAAGACTGCCGGACATCGAAAAAGCTCTCGAAAGGCAAAAACGGCTTCCCTCTCTCCTGAAGATACCTTGCGAGCCGATCCCGGGCAAAAACCACCGGACAAGCCAGTGCAACCTCCAGATCGGTCACCGAATCCCCGATCAGGACGGGCGGATTCGCAGAAACAGCTTTCCCGACTGTCTCAAGAATCAGGGGTTTTGAAACCAGTTCCGTATCTGAAGCCCAATCTGATATGACGGAAAGGCGAGGTCCGTCTGTATTGACCCGAAGGCCGAAAATAGAGTGGACTTTTCCCAACATCGGGCCCAAAGCGACCCGGACGAAGTCTTCCAGACCTCCTGTCACTATAATCAGCGGCGTTTTCCTGGAGTCCAGGTAATCCAGAAACGCATTGAAACCGTCACGGATGGGGGCGTTTTTCATGATTTCCAGCATTTCGGGGTAATGGCGGCTTTCGACCGATTCAAGAAGGAAACGGACGCCTTCTTTCAATGACAGCGTCAGATCATACATCCGGGGAATGAGCTCACGCGATTTTTCAGGGGAAAATTTTTTCAGTATTCCGACAAAGGTTTCCTCTTGCGTAATTGTTCCGTCAAAATCGGAAAAAACGACCGGTTTCAATGGCCCCACTTTTCCACCGCGACCCTGAGCGGACCAGCCGTCATATCTTCCGGATCAAAGGAGTTTCCGTTCCTGTAACGTTCGAGCGCTTCGAAAAAAGCCCGAACACCGGCACCCGCACCCATCGGATGATCCATGATCCCCGTTCCCGCATTCAGGGCCACATCATGCCCATACTCTTCGATGATCCGGGGAAGGATACCCGGATGGATTCCGGCGGAAGGCACGGGAAGAACGTCTCTTTGGAGAAGTTCTCCGGCAATCTGGCGCTCGTCCGCCTGCGAAAAAGGAAGGGATCCGTAATGCGCCGGATAGAGAACCGCATCCGCCCCCGACCGGGAGGGCAAGATACCCAGACTGACGGACCAGGCCAGTCCATGACCTTTTCCGGCACTCGACGCCCCCGAAAACGCCGGATGAACGAACAACGGGACATGTATAGCCGGATCGGACGCCAGCGCTTCCAGCGCGGAAAATCCGTACGCCGGAGCAGAAAGGAGAAGGGCATTCGCACCTTCGGCCACAAGGGCCCGGGCTCGCTCCAGAAGGGTGGCACCTGATCCCGACAGATTGACCGCGTAAAGCAGTGAGCCCCCTCCGGGGCGTTTTTTCCCGATCGCGTCGATTACGGGGCGGCAGGCCCTGACCCGATCCAACGCGGAACAGCCCGGGATATCAACCATGATCTCATCATCCTTGATGATGTCCAGACCAGCATCGCCGACTCCGCGCAGAATTTCCGCGAGGTCGCCGGGGGAAAGGCCGAGGGAAGGCTTGAAGATCCCCATGATCAGGGGCCGGTCCTGGACTCCCGTGATTTTCCGGATGCCCCGGATACCAAAACGGGGAGAGATCCCCCAGTTTTCGGGAAGGCGGATATCGACGACTCTCGAGAGTCCCGAAAGGGAGTATTTTCCATAAACCATTGTCAGAAGGGCCCCGACACCCTCGGGAGCATTGACCGCCGGGAAAGCCACCACCGCTTCCGAGCCACCGTCCTCCAGTGACCGGACCTCGACCACCTTGCCCAGGTGTTTTTCCAGGTCGGCAGAACGGGGATTCCATCGTTCATCCCATGTTCCCGCGGTCTGACCCACCGCAATGATATGCGCTTCCNTTGCGGCGTCTACCCCCGGAGCGAAGCGGTATGTTGCGTGAATGGGGTCCATCATGCCGGTGAAGACGTACTCGGAGAAAAAAGGGAGGGGGTGCCGGTATAGACGGGTACCCAGCCGGCGGTTCCGGTGAAATAACGGACAGCCTTGATCTTTCGTTTTCCTGTCAGGCGAAACCAGTGTTCGAGCAGACGGGGAACCCGGATAAAATCCCCTTTTTCAACCAGAAGCTCGACCTGTGAACCTTCCGGGAGAACAAAGCCGAACACGCCTTCTCCGTCCACGATATAACGGACTTCGTCATCCTCGTGATAGTGGATCGGAAGAAAACGGTCCAGGAGGCCGGAAAGACCGGGCATCCCGGGATAAATCACGATCAGGTCGCGCACCATATAGCCGTGGGAAGCCCGCAATTGTTTGAAATACTGGTCCTGTTCCNANAGAATGGCCTCTTTCTCCTCTTCTCCCAGCGTTTCCTCNCCAAGAAGTGTTTCCGTCCGGCCACTGGCGCAAACGGGCCAGAAATCAAGGGAGATGCCGCACGTGTCCAGAATGGAGGAGATCTCCTCCCTCTTATTGACAATGGCCCCGTCAGGCCGAAAAAGAACAGCCATGTCACCCGCCTGTCATTTTTTCNGATTCCCTGAACGAAAAGGGAACCNGTCCGTGTTGTCAGAGATTTTTCGAATGCTCCCTGAGGAAACTTTTGATTCCGTCTTCGCTCGCCTGGATGGCCGATTCACCCTGATGCCAGCCCGCCGGACACACCTCTCCGTGTTCTTCATTGAAATGAAGAGCGTCGACCATCCGGATCGCCTCATCGATGTTTCTTCCCAAGGGCAGATCGTTGACCACCATATGCCGGACGACCCCTTTCCGGTCGATCAGGAATGTTCCCCGAAGGGCCACCGACTCGTTCAGAAGAATCCCGTAGGAACGGGAGATGGACTTGGACAGATCGGACACCACAGGAAACTTCACCGGACCGATCCCCCCTTCTGACACGGGGGTTTTCTTCCAGGCCAGATGGGTGTAGGCGGAATCCACGCTCACGCCGACCACTTTCACATTTTTTTCTTCAAACGTCTTCAGGCGATGATCGAAAGCGATGATTTCCGTCGGACAGACAAAGGTAAAGTCGAGGGGCCAGAAAAACAGGATTCCGGTTGAACCCGACAGATATTCGTGCAGTTCAAAGTTTTCGTTCATGGTGTTGTCCGGCATGACCGCCGTCGCTATAAAATCCGGGGCCAGCTGCCCTATCAGTGGAACCAATTTCTCCTCCTTTATTCTGAAAAACTGATGATGTTCATAAAACCATTCTGAAAAAGCCAGAGTCCGCCGGTTTCACCCGTCTTCCGCCAGGAGATTCACCTGACTATCGGGATGCCCGGTAGGACAACTGGGTCCGCGTTTCCCCGGACAAGGACTTCAGGAACTCGACAAGGTCCTTTTTATCCTGTAACGACAGATGAAGCGGTACAATGAGGGAATCCTTGGCGAAGGGGGATTTTCCTCCTCCATTGTCATAAAAGTCGACAACCTCCTTCAGTGTCCGGAAGGCACCATCATGCATGTATGGAGCCGTCAGTGCAACGTTCCGGAGGGTGGGCGTCCTGAATTTCCCCTTGTCCATCGGATCATGCGTCACCGCATAGCGGCCCACATCCACCCGCATGGGACCGGTCTGGGGAACGCCCAGGTTATGATAGGAAAGATCGCTCAACAAGCCGCCGTTGTGGCATATCGCGCAGCGGCCCTTTCCCCTGAAAATGGCGAGCCCGCGCTTTTGGGCGGCCGTCAGGGCGTTCTTGTCCCCCATCATGTAACGGTCATAAGGGCTGTCGGGCGTCACCAGTGTTCGTTCGAAGGCGGAAAGGGCCTGGGCGACATGATCGATGGAAACCTGCCCTCCAAAAACCCTGGCGAACATGATTCGGTATTCCCGAATCCGCCGGAGCCGCAAGACAATCGAGCGATAGTCGGGGTTTGCCATCTCGACCGGATTGGTCAGCGGACCCAGAGCCTGTTCCTCCAGGCTTCCCGCTCGACCATCCCAGAACTGGAGGGGGAAATAGGCTGCATTCAGAACAGGTGGAGCGTTCCTTCCGCCCCTTTTTCCTCCTACCCCGAGGGAAACCGGCTTGGGATCAGCGTATCCCGCTGTCGGAACGTGGCAAAACGCGCAACTGATCGAGCCGTTGACGGACAGGCGGGGGTCGAAAAACAGCCTTTTTCCCAGTGCAATCTTGTCTTTCGTCATCAGATTTCCCGAAGGAACCGGTGGGGCAGGAGGCAGGGGGACAAGAGACGCCGCCCGGATCGACGGCGGAAAAGCCAAGACGGTGGCAAGACACGCCACAGGCAAAAATTTCCCGAACACGGACCTGTTCATCGGTTTTCTCCTTGGTGAGGTTCCGGAACCCGGGTTGGGCGGACCCGGCGGAAGGGTGACACATCCTTCCCGCTAGATTGGCAGGACAGGCAAACACCCTGGAATTCCATGCGGACCGTTTCGACAAATCCCAGGGACTGGAGGGATTCCGGAATCCGGACAGAACCGGTTTCCGACATACTGACATCGACAATTTTCAAACATCGGGAGCAAATAAAATGGTGGTGGGGAACCATCCTTGCATCATAGCGAAATACACCTTCTCCCGAAGGAAACTTCCGGATCAGTCCCGCCTCCTCGAACGTCGCAAGGGTCCGGTACACCGTATCCCGCGACAATGAAGGCAATTCCGGGGCCAGAAGGCGATAGACATCTTCCGCGGACGGATGAAGACCTTCTTCCAGGAGGATCCGGAATATCGCAAGCCGCGGCCCGGTCAGACGCAGACCTGCGTCCATCACCGCTTCCCGGATCCCGAACTTTTCGCTGACATTCAGCCCGGCATTCTTCAATCCGATACCCCTCCGTACAGTATTCCCCTCAATTCATAATGACGAGGCTTTTTTATTTTGTCAATCAATTCCTATTTAGTAATTATTCCTAAAAATAATAACAGAACCCGGGTACAAATGATCTCGTCCTGAGCTTTGAAGCAATCCTGACTTCGTCGGGAGAAAACCACCGGAGTTCCTCAGGAGTTTTTTGGGTGGAACACTTGCTTTCTTTTGAAGAATGACTACAATGGGTTCCAGTTTCTGTTAAAGTCCGGATCAGAGCACGGCTGGAAAAATCCTTCCGGAAACGAAACCAGCAAGAGGGAGAGGTGTGACATGGGTGATCTTCATTGGGTCATTTCACTGATTCTCGGCACAATTGTCGCAAGCATGCTGATGCTCGCAAACAAGATCAAGGAACATTAAGAGTTTCTGCCTGATTCAGGCTTGAACCACCGCATTGGTTATTCCTGATCTGTTCATGCCATCTTAAAATGCTTTCTTACTATCGGGGGTGGTGAGCGGGACTTTTTTCTTTTTCCGTTCGCCACTCTTCCTGTTTCCAGCCGGACGAATTGGTACGACCGGCTCCACTCCCCCGGAATCTCCAGCCAGAATGACGCATGAAATGACAGGCACTCTGATCACTTTTGAAGGGATCGACGGCTCGGGGAAAACTACCCAGGCGCGCGATGTCCTGGATGTTCTGATTCAGAGGGGCCATCCGGCGATGCTCTCCCGGGAACCGGGAGCGACGCCTCTTGGCGGCGTGGTCAGAAACCTCCTTCTTTCCGAGGATCTGACGATCGGTTCAATGGCGGAACTCTTCCTTTTTCTTGCCGACCGGTCCGAACATGTCGAACAGGTCCTCCGCCCACGCCTGTCCACAGGACAGATCGTGCTGGTCGACCGTTTCACCGATGCGACGACAGCCTATCAGGGGTATGGGATGAACCACCCTCTTGAAACCCTGGAATCCCTGCATAGAATGATTCTGGGAGAGATCGTTCCGACGAAAACTTACCTTCTGGATATTTCTCCCGAAAAAGCCCTTGAAAGGGTTCGGAGCCGGGCGGAGAAAAAAAACCGGATCGAGGAACGGGGACTGGCTTTTTTCTCTCGCGTCCGGGAGGGGTATCTGGAAATCGCCCGGAAGAATCCCCAAAGAATTTGCATCCTGGATGCAACGCTCCCGCGGGAAGAAATATCCCGACGGATCCTGAAAGACCTGGCGAAATTTTTGCCCTCCCTTCCTGATCGCGGAAAGGAGGAACGTCGGACCCTTGCATGAAGGACGGGAAATCATGACGGAAGGTTTTGGACTGCTTCCACGACTACTTCAGGTTGCAAAACGCCCTTCCATTCCCAGCACCTATTTGTTCCAGGGCCCGGAAGGTCTGGGAAAAAAGCGGACGGCCTTTCTGTGGAGCCGGTCACTGTTGTGCCTCCATCCCGGGCACCCTGACAACAACCCTTGCCCTTCCTGTGCAATATTCGACAAATCCCTCCCTGACGGGAATCCTCGCCATCCGGACGTTCTGTTTCTCTCGCCACGGGAAGAGACCCACATTGCGATCGACGAAACCCGCCGCTTCATTTCCGAACTTGCCAACGCGCCCCTTTCCGGAAGCAGACGGGTCGGGATTATCGACGACGCGCACACCCTGACGGAAAACGCCGCCAACAGCCTGCTGAAGACACTCGAGGATCCTCCCGAAAAAACGGTTCTCATACTGGTGACCCATCTTCCCCAAAGCCTGTTGCCGACGATTCGATCGAGGGCCGTGTCGATCTCCTTTACCACCCGGTCCCGGGAGGAGATGGAGAAGATTCTGGACGAATCGGGAGCAGGAAGATTGTCCCGGGAGGAACGTGACATGATCCTCCTGTTGTCCCGAGGCGCTCCCGGACAGCTCCGGTCTCTTCTGGATTCTCCCCAGCGTCCCAACTTCGGGCGGATTCCCCGGGTTCTGACAGCCCGCCAAAAAACAGCTCCGTTTGACGCGGATCTCCTGCCATACCTTTCCGAACCCGAAGGGTTTTCCTGTCTGGGAGATGTCCTGGAGTCCCTTCTTCTGGATCTTTACAGGCTTGAGGCCAGCCCGGAAGCAAGGACCTCGATGCCCGTTCCCCCGGGACTTGTCGACTCCGTCTCCCATTTGAAGCGGGAAGAGTTTCATGATAGAGTCCAAGAATTGCGGGCACTGGCAATATACAACATCAACCGTTCCATGGCCGTTGAGGAACTTCTCTGGGACTGGAACGAGACTTTGGCTTCGGGCAATGATGAACCGTCAAAAACAGCCTGATTCCCCCGCGCGAAGAAACGGGGAAAATCCCCGGCATCATCGTCCTGTCGAGGGAAATTTCTGGGTTCTGACAGCTCAGATCAAGAACATGGGCCCCAACCGGACTCTCCTCGCACCGTGTGTGGACGGCCTCGTGTTTCGTCTGGGAGACCGGATTCTGGCTGAATCGGAAATCGGTCCCGTGCCGATGTCCCTCGTGGAGTCTCCCCGCATCCAGTCTCCGGACGATCCGGCGGCCCCTCCCGCTTACCGGTTTCTCCGTTTCATGGATCCACAGGATACGGCCAAGACCGTTACCCTCAGGGCCAAGGAGTCCACCCTGTCCGTTTTTGTCAAGGAGCGGTCGCAGGCCCGCAATCTCGGGATGAATATCGTTGCCGTCACGGGAAACCTGGCTGCGACGGAATTCATTATTTATTACACGGCAGAAGGTCGGGTCGATTTCCGGGAACTGGTCAAGGATATTCATTCCCATTTCCGGGGGCGCCACGAGCTCCGTCAGATCAGTCCCCGTGAACATTCCGCCCTCCTTGATGGACTGGGCCCCTGCGGAAAACAGCTTTGCTGCTCCACTTTCCTCAAGGATTTCCAGTCGGTGACAACCCGCCAGGCGCGGGATTTTGACCCGGACATGAATCCGATGAAGACAACCGGCATGTGCGGTCGCCTCAAATGCTGCCTTTCCTTCGAGAAATCTGCCGAAAAGCGCGAAGAATGGGTCCCAGTGGACAATGATCCTCGCGGTCTTCCCGACCAGCCGGCACTTTTTCCCCTCGCAACCATCGCCTGACCCCATGACGGAAAACAGGCCGAGAAAGGAACGGAATGGCATCCGACAACGACGCCCATAAAAACTGGCTGTACCTGACCACACCCATCTATTATGTCAATGACGTCCCCCACATCGGACACGCCTATACCACGATCGCCTGTGACGTGATTGCCCGGACATCACGCATGTCAGGAATCCCCGTCTTTTTTCTGACAGGAACGGACGAACATGGGCAGAAAGTCTGGCAAAGCGCCCAGAAGATGAATCTGTCCCCGCAGGTTTACGTCGACCGGATCATGCCCCGATTCCGCGACCTCTGGAAAACACTTCTGATCTCCAACGACGATTTCGTCCGGACGACGGAAGACCGGCATGTGAAGGGAGTACAGGCTGTCCTGGAGCAGCTCTGGAAGAACGGCGACATCTACGAAGGTCTTTACGAAGGCTGGTATTGCATGTTTGACGAACGGTTCTGGACGTCAAAGGATGTGACGGACGGACTGTGTCCGGAATGCCGACGTCCGGTCGAACAAGTCAGCGAGACAAACTATTTTTTCAAAATGAGCCGCCATCAGGAATGGCTTGTAACATGGTACCGGGAACACCCCCGGTCGATCCAGCCCGAAAGCCGCTACAATGAAATCATGGGGTTCCTGGAACGCCCCCTGGAGGACCTGTGCATTTCCAGGCCGGCATCCCGTCTTCCCTGGGGCATTCCTCTTCCCTTCGACACCCGATATGTGACCTATGTCTGGTTCGACGCCCTCTTGAACTACGTGAGCATCCCCCTGTCCCGTCCGGAAGGGGAGGAGACGCTCGGTCGACTCTGGCCGGCCACCCATGTCATCGGGAAAGATATCCTGACGACCCACGCCGTATACTGGCCCACCATCCTCCATGCCATGGGCCGCGTTCCTCCGAGACTGATTTTCGCCCACGGATGGTGGACGGTCAACGGAGAGAAAATGTCCAAAAGCCGGGGAAACGCAGTGGACCCCCAGGCCTATGCCGAACGATACGGAGCGGATATCCTCCGCTATTTCCTGCTCCGGGAAGGGCAGTTTGGCCAGGACGCCGACTTTTCTGACACTGCACTGGTCGGCCGTATCAACGCAGACCTCGCCAACGATCTGGGGAACCTCCTCTCCCGCGTTGTGGCCATGGCGGTCAAGTATTCGGATGGAGGCCGATTTGTCCGCCCCAAGAACCACGTTCCGGCACCGGACCTTCTCGAAGCCTCGCGAACCCTTCTTCCGGAAGTTCCCCGGCTGACGCTGGATTTCGAATTTCACAAAGCCCTTCAGGCTCTCTGGTCCTTTGTCAGCATCCTGAACCGGTATGTCGACAACAGGGCTCCATGGGTCCTGGCCCGCGATCCGGAAAAGAAAGACGAACTGAACGCGGTTCTGGCGGACCTGCTTGAAGGCCTCCGTCTTGTCGGTGTCTACCTGGCACCTTTCATGCCGGCAACCGCCTCCACCCTCTTTACGGAACTTTCCGCCCGGGAATCGATCACCGGTCTTTCCTACGAAACCGACGGGATCTGGGGAAGACTCCCGGAGGAAATCTCCCTCGCCCCGGTTCCTCCCCTGTTCGAGAAACGCAATCCCGACGGAACCGTCCAGAAAGAAACCCGTACCTCTTCCAGACACCAGGATGGGGCCCAGTCGGGAGGTTCTCGGGCGGAAGAGCCTGCAGGAGGCACTCCCCAGATGGCGACAGACCAACCTGAGACACCCGTTCTTCCCCCGGGAAAGCCCGCGATCGACATAACCGATTTCCAGGGCATCGAACTGGTTCCCGGAACCATCCTGACAGCAGAACCGGTGCCCAAATCCAAAAAACTTCTCAAGCTGACCGTCGATATCGGCCGGGAAAAGAGGACGATCGTGGCTGGCATACAGTCTTCGTATACGCCGGAAGAACTGATCGGAAAAACGGTACTGGTGCTGGCCAATCTGAAACCGGCCAAGCTGATGGGCGTCGAATCCCAGGGGATGATCCTCGCGGCCCAGACACAAGAAGGTGTTTCCCTGATCACCTTTGACCGGCCGGTCTCACCCGGATCGGAAATCCGTTGACGGCATGACGATTCCATTTATTGACAGCCACGCCCACCTCAATCTGATGCCGCCGGACAGCCCTCCGGATCAGACGCTGGAACGGGCAAAGCGGGCGGGTCTGCTTGCCCTGGTCAATGTCGGAACGGGTCTCGACCGTTCCCGCGAATCGGTCCGTCTTTCGGAGACGCTGCCAGGGGTCTTTGCGACCGTTGGGCTCCACCCTGGGGACGCTGATCAATGGTCCCCGGAAATCGGGCAGGAGTTCCTGTCGATGGCCGGCCGTGAAAGGGTTGTCGCCATCGGGGAAACCGGTCTCGACTTTTCGTACGATGCCCCTTCCAGGGAAATCCAGGAATTCTCCTTTGAAAAACACTTGCATCTGGCCAAAGAACAAGACCTTCCCCTGGTCATCCACTGCCGTGACGCCTTCGAACGTGTTTTCTCGATCCTGAAAACCCATTCCCTCTCCTCCCGGCCTGGGGTTTTCCACTGTTTTACCGGTTCCTGGGAAGAGGCCAGAGAAGCCCTGGATATGGGGTTTTACCTGTCGTTTTCCGGCATCGTGACCTTCAAAAACGCCGAATACCTCCGGGACGTCAGCCGTCGGGCCCCCTCCGATCGCATGATGGTCGAGACCGACTGTCCCTATCTGGCGCCGGTGCCTTTCCGGGGGAAAACCAACGAACCGGCCTATCTGCCTGAAACGATCAAGGTCATTGCCCATGAACGACAGGAAAACCCCGGGACGTTGTCGGAAACACTGATCGCCAATACGCGGACACTTTTCGCGTTGCCGGAAAGTGCCTAGGGTGGATCCGATCCGGGTCACGATCGCCCTTCCCGAAGATTTTCCCGCCATCCTCGATGTGCAACGCCAGTCATTTCTGGTGCACGCCGACAAGGGACTCGACACCTCCATCTGGACCGAGGAAACGCTCGAAGAGATCACCCGGGATGCCACGGAGAAGACCATCCTTGTAGCCCGGGACCCTGCCGGAGCTGTACTTGGATCCGTCCGTTTCCAAACGATCGAAGGTGTCGTTTTTGTCCGGAAAGTCAACGTCCGCCCGGACATGAAGCGTCACGGCGTCGGGCGATTGCTCATGCTGGCTCTCGAAGAGCACATCCCAGCCGATGCCCACAAAATTTCTCTGTGCACCCTCCTGATGACCCACGAAAACATCCCGTTCTTCCTCCGGATGGGGTACAGGCCGGAAACTGTCCTGCCGGACCACTATCATCACGTGGACCTTTTGTGTTTCGGCAAATACCCCGCAAAAAAGAACCCGGCCTGAACCGGTCTTCCCTGCCTTTGCACTCCTTCCCCCAATCATGGCAGACTGTCCCCTGGAGGGGATGGAATGGGCCGGATCGTCCTGATCGACGGATACAATGTGATCGGTTCCCAGGGCCGCTTCCGGAAAGACCGGGAGGTATTGGCACGGGAAAGGGAATCCCTTGTCCGGACCCTTTCGGAATACAAAAGCCAGCTCGCCCCGGAAACGGAAATCCAGCTGGTTTTCGATGGTTTTCCTTCCGAACGCGAACCTTTCCGCCATTCCGGACTGGGTTTCTCTGTCATTTTTTCCGAAGAGGAAGGTTCGGCGGATGCCGTCCTGATCCGGCTCTCGGAACGCTATGGCAGCCGTGCGATCGTCGTGACGAGCGACCGGGAAGTCATCCTTCGGGTCCAGAGTGCCGGCGCGCGGGTGGTCGGCGCCCGGGAATTCATGGCCCGCGTGGAAACGAGACGTTCCACCCCCGTCCCGAAAGCGGTGTCTTTTTCTGAAAAGCCGGTCGAGGATGACGATAACGACGCGTCCCCTTCCACGCGAAAGAAAGGCAACCCGAGACGTCTGTCCAAAAAAGAACGGGCGCGGCGGAAAACCCTTCTGAACCTGTAATCGAAGCGACCGTCAAACAATGGAGTCGACCCATGACAAATGTTGATCACCCTCTCCCGCCTGCCGGATGAAATTCGAAAGCTTCCGGAAAAGCCTGGTCGAGCCCAAACATCCCGACCTGTACCTGAACCAGAGCAAAAACGATGACACCCGCCTCAGACGGTCTCTCGGACGTCTGGATCTGACACTTCTCGGGGTGGGGGGGGTCATCGGGGTCGGGGTCTTCGTCCTGACCGGAATCGCTGCCTCCAAGGATGCGGGGCCGGCCGTCGTCCTTTCCTTTTTCCTGGGAGGGGTGATCGCCACGCTCGCCGCCTTCATTTACGCGGAGTTCGCCTCCCATGTCCCGGTCACCGGTTCGGCGTACGCCTATGTTTCCATGGCGTTCGGCGAATTTCCGGCTTTCCTGACAGGATGGGCCCTGATCCTGACATATGCCGTCGGGTCGGTTGCAGTGGCGATCGGCTGGTCAGGATATGTCAAGTCTCTCTTCCTGGGCATGAAACTTCCCTACCTGCCGGAACGTCTGACCCGTAACCCCCTGGATGGTGGAACCATGAACCTCCCAGCCGGCCTTGTTCTGGTCCTGATCCTGGGACTCCTGATGGTGGGCACCCGCAAATCCTCCTCCTTCAACAACCTGATGGTCGGGATCAAGGTCGGAATCATCCTGATCTTTCTTTATCTGGGAGGGCATCATATCCGGCCGGAAAACTGGCACCCGTTTTTCCCTCATGGAGGCTGGGGGGTGCTGGCGGGATCGATGACCATCTTTTTTTCCTACGTCGGGTTCGACGCGGTGACAACCGCTTCCGAAGAAGCGCATGAGCCTGGCAAAGACGTCCCTTTCGGCATCATTGCGTCGCTTGGGATTTCGACACTGCTCTACATGGCCGTCTCCCTTGTCCTGACCGGAATGGTTCCTTCCGCCTCCCTCAACAACCCGGCACCCGTCGCCCGTGCCCTGCTCGATGTCGGCGTCCGTTTCGGAGAAACACTTGTCACCCTGGGGGCACTGGTGGGTCTCACAAGCGTTCTCCTCGTGCTTCTGTTTGCCCAGAGCCGGATCCTGGTGATGATGGCCCGTGACGGACTGATGCCCCGCTTCATGTACCGTGTCAACCGCCGGTTCCGTACACCGGTCTTCACCCTGGCCCTCCTGATGGTATGCGTCTCCATCCCTGCCATGCTGTTCCCGATCGGAACGCTGGCCCGCCTGACATCGGCGGGAACCCTGTTCTCGTTCATTCTCGTCGCGCTTGCCCTGATTCGGTTTCGTTCGCTCCATCCGCCAAAACCTGGAGCGTTCCGGTGCCCATGGGTCCCCTGGCTTCCGATGGCGTCCATCGCGCTCGACCTGTTGCTGATCGGTTCCGTTCCCCGAACGACACTTCTCCTTCTGACGGCGTGGCTTGCTATCGGAATCGCCTTCTATGTTCTGGGAAAGCAGGGTCTCTTTCCATCCGCCTCCGTCGGCGTAGATGAAACGGAAACTTGATCGATCCTGCCGGATTCTTGTAGGATGGGCCGGATTCTGACATGAAAGACAACGCCAGAAATGAGGAGGCCCTGATTCCGGTATGACAGTGCATTTTTCCCGTGCGGTCCGGGTCGTCAGACACGTATTTCACCTGATCTTCCTCTTTCTGATCCCAACTGGGCTTCTCTCCTGCGGCCAGGGTCCCCAGGTGCCGTCTTCCACGGGGCACTACCTGTTTGTCAGCAACGGCAACAGCATCTACTCCTTTTCTATTTTCACAAACAATACGATCCAGCCGGTTTCGACCTCCTCTCAGCAGTCGGCAGGGGCTTCCATTACCGGCATGGTGTATGTCAAAACCCCCGGTGGCACCAGTGCTCCGACGCTGTACGCCATTGACGGGAGCAGTTCCATCACCGTCTTTCCCGTGGCGGCCGGAGGGCTGGNANCTCCTGCCTCTCTCAGCACAAGCTCTTGTNCANCCTCCATCAGCGCCATTAACGCCATTACAGCAACCCCCGGCGGCAACTATCTCCTGGTCGCCTATACAACAANTGCTTCTTCGTATGTGGCAGCGCTCACCCTTTCCAACGACAAGACGTCTTCAGCCTGTTTTTCCTCCAGTAGTACCCTCACCGGCGGCACCCCCGCAGGGATTTCCATCGACTGCGCGGTGACAGCTGGCCAGCCCTGCAACGGCATTGTTACCTTCTCCGGCACAACTGTTTCTCCACAGCTTTTTAGCTGGAGCCGGGGATCCGCCCCCTCCATCGGCACGACTTCGACAGCAACCCCGACCTCGACATCGGAATTCTCCCTGTTCAGTCTGTCCACCGGATATTTTTACCTTTTCTCCCCCACCAAGCTGACCGCCTACAGCGTTTCCGGAAACAACCCGACGTCGAATCCCGCTGCGACGCAAATCCTCCCTTCCGGCATCGGATATTCTCCGTGCCTTGACCTATTGGCCAACACCATCTATCTCACCTCCAGCAACGGATCGATTTACCAGATGGGCATCCAGTCGAACGGTTCGATGGGAGNGGCAAACCAGCTCTGGAACCTCGGGAACACACCATCCTTGANCTCGATTGGAACCTGCGCCGTCGAAGAATGAGATTTCCTTGATCAAGCGCACAGGTCTTCCTTCTGTCTTTTCGGATTGACTCCCGTCACAGACAAACAATCCGTCCTTCCTTACAATACGCCCGACGAGTGGGGCACCGGATCGACAACCATTGATGTCCCATGCCCCCACAGACCGGTTCCCATCGTCCCGGAAGAATNGATCACGTGTCCCCGGNATTTCCCGGAGGATTGCCANCCATGATTTGGGCAACGATTGCGGCACACAGGAAGGAGGCTTGATGCAACACGCATGGTCCGGATGGCTTGGCCGCAAGGCGGGCATACTCAGTTTTATCCTGGCCGCGCTCTTTTTGGCTGCTTGAAACAAACCGGCAAGGGGATCCCGAACCAGACTTCACCCGCCCCTGAAGACAGACGGATCCCCCTGTCCGTCCTTTCCCCGGTCTTTTCTGCTTGGGTGCCATTTGCCTACAGGCTGCCAGAGAGATTCCCGGATATTCCAACGCAAGTCCTGATTTCCGTAAGCCCTCAACAATTTATAACAAATTCTTTTCTCCCTGATATCCGCTATCCCGGAAGGTTTTTTTTCATCCGCTGCAGCCATTGAGCCACGATTCCTGGTAATTTGATCCTGATTCCCATTCTCTGGACGCCATTTTTGCCTTTTCCGGAAATGGCCTCATCCGTCCTGCCGCAAGAAACAAACCCGAACGCCCCGCCATTTGCGGGCCAATCCCTTGTTTCACTCATTTCTTAAATCTTTCTGGAACCATATTTTAGAACTTGCATGCCAATTGCTTTTGTCCGCCCCCGGATGACAACCCCCAAAAGAAACCACCCATAAAGGAACAAAGATGCAAAAATCCGTCCGATTCCAACGGGTCACGATTCTCCTTCTGCTTTTTTGGGCAATCCTCCCCGTCAACAACCTCTGGGCTTCCGACTGGCTCGTCCTGACACCCGGCATCGCGATGTCCGACGGAAGAACGGGGTTTGGCGGACAGGCCAAATTTTTCTTTGTGCCAAACCTGGGTGTCGAAACAGATCTCCTCTGGACGCCCCAGATCTGTTCCGACTGTACCTTGTCCCAGACCACCCTCACAGAAAATCTTTTCTACTGGATCAACCCGTTCCGATTCTTGAGCCTCTATCTTGCGGGCGGGGGAGGAATCGGGATCTACAACTTGTCATCACCCCAATCAGATTCCCCGCTGCTGCCGGTCTTCGATGTCGGCCTCGGGGGGGTCTTCTGGCCGGCAAAACATATCGGCATCGAAATCGAAAATCGCTTGTTTTTCCCGACAGGGGGAGGAATAGACGGAAACCCATCATCCCGTCTCGACACCGACCGCTGGTTTGCCGGCATCGCCATCCCGTTCTGAGCGTCCACTCCATTCCATCCATCTGACAGACCACCGGAGAACACCGTGTTCGTACAATATTTTTCCTCAGTCCGTCGCCTTTTTTGGCACCTGTTCCCGACAACTTTCCTCTTCTTTTGCGGCTGCCAGGGGGACAGCCTCAACTTCCCCCCCGCCGGACAAGCCAATACCAGCTCTATCACAGGAGTGGCATTTGACGGTCCCGTGCTGCAGGGAAGCGTCATTCTGGAAGCCTATCCGCCCGGTTCAGGCGCGATCGCCAGCGGAACAACGGGAGCGAAAGGAGATTTCTCGTTCACAGCCCCTCTGCTTGATAGCCAGGGGCTGTATGTCGTGACCGTCACAAGCGGAAAAACACTTGATTTGGCTACGGGCATCACCCTGACCTTTTCCCAAGGGGATCAACTGGATGCGATTGCCACCGGCGCCGAACTGTCGCAAGGGGGGATCAGCATCACCCCCTTCACCACACTTGAAGCTGCACTGACAGAACATTACATCTCCCAGGGCATGTCATCGGCCGACGCCATCAGGCAATCCGCGGATCTCTGGACGGGATATCTCGGGTTCGACCCCCTGACGACTGCCGTCGCCGATCCCACGCAAGGCCCCTCCCAGGCGAATACGGCGGGTCTGTACGGCATCGCCTTGGCAGGGCTGTCCCAGATGGCCTTCGGAATCGGACAAAGCCAGAGTCTCTCTCCTGGAACGGCGAATACCCTGGGGCTCTTGTCGCTTCTGGAAAGCGATCTCTCCGATGGAATCCTGAACGGTCTTCCCCAGGGCTCCACAACCCCCCTGAGTTACTACGGGTACACTCTGACATCGGATACGCTCAGAAAAAACCTGGCGGCGGGAATCCTCGAATTTCTCTGGAACTCTCTCAACAAATCGGGGCTTACTCCCCTGACGGTGGACGGCTTTGCCAACAGCCTTGCGCTGAACACTTCGGCCCTGTTTTCCGAAACNCCGGGCGCTGTCNCCCCCGATCCCGGAGCACCCAGCGTCTTGGTCGTCACGCCCGTCGCCGGCCAGTTCTACAAGGGAACCATCACCATCATGGCCTCGGCTTCGGACGATCTGGGCATCGGAAGCTTTGTCACATCCTCCCCGAACCTCCCTCTTCCCGGAGGGTCTATCGACCAGAATCCCCTGACCACCTCCTACAACACCGGGACCGTCGCCGATGGATCTTACGACCTGCTCTTCACCGCCACGGACTATGCCGGCCATATTACATCCAAAGACGTCCAGTTTTCGGTCGACAACACCCCTCCGACCATTTCCGGCCTCTCTCCGTCCAACGGCCAGAACATCCTGTTCTGCCAAGGAACGACGGCCAGCGTGACCGTTACCGGAACGCTGACGGATACGGGGTCGGGACC
>JGI24721J44947_10000762_pt1 | contig 44541 bp, 75 predicted proteins | sample YelNatPaOPGAMG01_FD_44947 | JGI IMG/M metagenome (IMG submission 44947) | reverse complement strand
CTTCATAAATCAACCAGTCACTTCCACTCTCATTAACCTGCCAAGCCAAGAATGGCAAGCCATCATTTAAGTTATATTCAGATGTTGTTGCTATGTCCCAAGTTGAATAAACAAGATTGCTTTTATCTTTATAAGTATCAATACTATTCTCATCATAACCCCAGTCTAATTCGGATAAGGTTGATTTAGACTCGCCTCCGTAATATCCAACAGCATAAGTTGAAGTTGTAGTTAGCCAAGAGCAGTTTGTTATTGTTCCACCAGTGCAAGAACCTATAAATCCACCAATATAATTACCACTTCCAGAAACGCTTCCTGTATTATAAGAATTAGAAATATTACTACCATTATACCCTGCAATACCCCCAACAGCATTAGTTCCAATAATATTTCCTGTATTGTAAGAGTTAGAAATAGAACCACTATTATACCCTGCAATACCTCCAATATAATTATTATTTCCAGAAACATTTCCTGTATTATAAGAATTAGAAGTAGAACCATAATTGTATCCTGCAATACCTCCAACAATATCATTTCCATTTATAGTTCCCGTATTGTAGGAGTAAGAAATAGAACCTTCGTAACTGTATCCTACAGTACCTCCAATATAATTACCACCTCCAGAAATACTTCCAGAAACAGAAACATTTGAAATCATTCCATTTGCTAAATAACCTACTATTCCTCCAACACCATTTTGACCTGTTATATCAGCATTTTCTAATTTTAAATTAGAAATATTACCTCCATCAATATAACAAAATAAACCAACACCATCTGTTGAAGGAAGATTTACCTTTAGCCCCTCTATTTTATAACCATTTCCATCAAAAGAGCCTGTAAATCCACTAACTAAGGCGCCTATAGGCTGCCAATCATCTCCAATTCCTGAATAATCACTATCTGTTGTCAGTAAATTTCTAGTTAAAACATAGTCTCCACTTAAACCATATCTAATTGCATTAAGTTCAGTCCAGCTACTTATTTCAACTGCCATTAGTTATTGATTTTAATTTATTTAATTCTTCTATTGCTTTATTTACTTTGTTTAATTCATTATCTATAAAATCATTAGGATTATCTTCTAATAATTTTTTTTCATTCAGTAAATACTCTTTAATAGTTTGGTTCTTTGGATTAGAAGGTTTTCTATCTGGTAATTTTTTTATTACTTCAATTAAAGAATTCAATTTTTCTTGTATTATCTCAGAGCGATTATTAAGAATTCTATTTTTGTATTTATTTAAATCTTCTTTTACCTTTATTTTTTCAACTATATCTGTTTTCATTTTTATTCCACAGGAATTTTGTTTTTGATTTCCACAGGAAACCTTATTTTTATATAGTTATTCAAATATATAAATCTTTCTTAAATCTTTTTAGTGCGTGCTTCAATAATAAATACTGTTCCAGCTACTTCATGCTCGATTGTTTCTATGATTTCATACCATTTTCCTGAATGTTGTATTCTATTTCCTCTATTAATATTTGTTTCATTTCCTTTGAACCAAAATATTTTATCCCCTGATTTAAAAATTCCTTCTTTTACAATTTCGTCTTCTTGCCTGAGAATCTGAACAAATGCAGTTTTAGTTTCATCAGAAGTAGTTTCTGTAGCATCCCCCCATTTTGAATATTCTGTATTAGTTACAACTCTAACAGTTGTCTGAGTTCCATAATAATTTATTTCATTCGTTACATGCTGAACATCCAAATTTCTTTCTGCCATTTTTTAACCTAATACTATTGTTAAAAGTATTCCAACTAGTGTAACTAAAAATGTAATCAAAATACTAGCCCATAAAGGAAGTCTATTTGATAAATGATTATAAGATTTATCAAGTTTTTCATTTAAATAATCAAGACTGCTTTTTATCTCTCTTATATTTTTTGTTAAATCAATTACCATTTGCCTTGTAACTTGTCCATAAGCACATCCTTCAGATTTCATTTTCTTGTGTATCAGGCATCCTTTCATTTATTTTTTCCATAATTTTAAGGAATCTATCATAATAATGGTCAAAGCTTTCCATATGTCTATATATTTTAGTATTTCCAAATGCTACTTGAGGAGCTCTTCCTATATTAATTTTAGCATAACAATAAGCAGCAGACAATAAAGTAGTAGCAAGAGTAATAAGAGGAGCAGGAGTAGATGGATTTAAGTAACACCAAGAATAAGTAACATAAAGAGTATAGTTTGAAGAATAAGCATTTTCTAAAACAAATTTTCCAGAAGCAGAATCAACAGAACTGACTGTTGCAATAGTTTCATTTCCAGTTCCACTTTCAACAGCATAAACTATTATATCAGAAGCATCAACACTTCCATCATTATCCATATCAGCAATATATTTATCTTTCCAATTTTTTATATAATAAGTTTTATTTGAGCCATCTATAGTATTTTTTCTTGTATTATCTATATAATCAATTTTTTCTCTAATTACTAGAACATTCATCATAGAATTAACTTCTTTGGTAGCTTCTGCTATAATATTATTTACATCTGTATCTGAAATATCATCTGTTGTTAGGTTTGTAAGTAATCTAACTGCACTAGCTGAAGTATATGCCATTTACTTCTTTTTAGTTTTTGATTTTTGTTTAACAGAAGAAGTAACTTTTTTAGTTTTTTTCCCTTGTATCTCTAAAAGAATTTTTTGAGCTTCTTCAAGCTTTCCAGCTCTAACTAAGTCTTTGTATTTTGTTTTCAGTTCTGACTTATTCATTTTATTTTATCCTTGTCTAATTTAAACTATCATCAAAAGCAATATATCCTACAGTAAGAATGCCACTAGTGACAGATGAGCCATCTACTTGTGCAATAAATCCAGTTGCTGTAATACTTTTTGCACAGAGTGTGCCTGTAGTATCTGCTTCTTGTGCTGTTAATACTACTGCTGGAGTTTTTGCTCCCTTCATTGGCTTTTTGAAAGTTACACTAGCAGTTCCGTCTCCATTTGCATCAGTTGTAATATCAACTGTTCCTGCTTGGATATTTTGTGCTTTTATGTATCCACTTTTAAATCCGTACCTTCCCATTTTTTTACCTCCATTAAATTTAATTGGTTTCTTCTAATGTTGTGAAGACCAAAGCCATTTGGCTTATGCTTCCAATTTTTCCTTTTTCTAATAACAAAAACAAAAAGGAAAAAAAAACAAAAAACAAATTTAGGCATCAGCAACGTCAATAAATACTATTGCATCTGGATAAATGACTTTTACATCGTATTCACAGACTAAGCTAATCCTAACCTGGTCTCTTTCATTATATTCCCAGCTATTCAATTCGGGCTGTCTGCCCCATACGACTGCACATGCATGCTTTGGCTTACAAAGTATGCATCTAGTCATATCAACAGCAACATTTGCTGTTTCTGGGTCAGGTCCTTCGCTTCCTGCAGAAACTTGTTCAACGTTGTTTGTTACAACAACTCTTATTCCTAAGTATTGTCCAATTTCTCCATTCTGGACAACTACATCAGAACCATATTCTGCAGCATTGGTGAATTGACTATCTTTCCTAAGGACTTCTTCTTGAGCTGGTCCTATGAACAAAACATATGGGTCATCTGGTGTATTCATCCATGGGTTTCCTGTAACATGTCCAGCTACAGAACCATATCCTCCACCTGCACCATTATTTGTTCTGTATTCTTTGTTCTTCGATTTAAGGAGCTTAGCTGCTTTAGCAATTAGGTCTGTAGTTAATACATCACCTGATGCTAGAGTAGAATCACTTGTAGCATCTCCTCCAAAGAGTATTTGAGCTCCTGTTGCACTTGAACTTGCTCCAATTGCATCACCCATTGCTACAGCAATAGCTTTGTCTAGTCTTTCACCAATAGCATAAGAAAGTTCTTCTTTTGCTATTTCTAACAAATTAAGTGCATTAGTTCTTAATGCATACTTTGTTAGAGCAAAACCAGCCATAACAGGTGATGGAGTAGCAATAATGCTCTTAAGATTATCTAATGTTGTCCATGAGATATCTGCAGAAGTTCTTTCTGTAGTATCAAATGATACTCCAGTTGAACCTTTGTATGTAGATTTAACTGGAATTACAACATCATGTATTCCCTGAGGAGCATTCATTACTCTAACGAAATTGGCAAAGAATAGCTGAGATTTAGCTGCATCAATTATCTCTTTAAGATACTCTATGGGCTGCAAACCGTACTTTGTTCCTACTGTAGTACCTTGAACATCGCTTGAGCCAGTTTGTGCCAGTTCTTTTATTGTGTATTTCATTTTATGCAAAGCTAGACCTCAAGAATTCAGCCATAGCAAGAGTCCCAGGTTTATGAAGCTTGTCATTAGTAGCAAATACAGAAACTTTAGCTTGTTTATCCTGAGAAAGTTCTTGCACAGATTTAGCATCTGGTGCATTTAACCTTTCAGAAAGTTCCTGAATCTTCTGTTCCATTTCCTTTATCTTTTTTTCTGAAGATTCTTCCTCATAAGGATAAGGATATTTCTTTTTTCTTCTAAGGATATTTGTAAGCTGTTCTATTTTGCTTACTATTTCCTCTTCAGAAAGCTGTTCCAATTCTTCAGATTCTTTGCTTTTTTCTTTATAAGCCTTAGCAATGTCTTTGAAGCTCATTTTTGGATATTTTTTTCTCATACTAGCGACAAAATCTGTCCAATCGCTCATAGAAACAATATCCAAAAGTTCTTTTTCAGACATTTCTTCCTCTGAAGATTTTTTATCCTTACTAGCCATTTCTTCAGTAACTTCCTCTTCTTCTTCCTCAGTTGTTTCTTCCTCTGCTACTTCTGTTTCTTCTTCCTCCAGAACTCCTTTCTTTTTTGATTCTTGTGGCATTTTTTTAACCTCCTGCTTAGATTTAATTTGAGCTTGAGATAAATTTATATAAGCTTTTTTAACTGCTGGATTTGTAACTATTGAAAAATTTTCAAATACAAAATCTTTTAACTCTCCTTTGTCTTCAGTTCCTCTAATTCTTGGAGAAATTCCAAATTTTGCCTTTGCTTTTAATAATTTAACAATAATATTTTCATCATATAATTCTAAATCTCCAACTAAATTATTTCCTTCTAATCTTGGATTTCTAACCCATCCAACCCAATCATGAACGCTTAAAGGTTTGTCTGCATGGTCTAATATTATAGAAATAGCATCTTTATCATTCCAATTTGTATTTTCAAAAGCTTTTTTGATTTCCTCTGCTGAATAATGAATATCATTCCACTTTCCAGGAGCCATTAATATTTTGTTTTTGATAACAGTTGGTATAGTAACAACATCTTGTTCAGAAAGTTCGGCACAAATAGGGTTTACCATAGAAAATATATAGTATAACTAATATTTAAATCTTTCTATAATTATATATTTATTCATTCAACTTGTCAAAAAGAATTATATGCCTATTTCCAATATGAGCTATATGCCATGAGTACTTTCCAGTAATGTCAATTAGCTCATCAGGAAGGTCTTTAGAATACTCTAGTCCTTCTTTTTTTGCTTCTTCTAATGGTCTTTTATCAATTTTTCCTTTATCAGATTTGTATTCAATATGAATAACATGGTCATCTACTTTGTGGATTGTATATTTTCCTTTTGAAATTATAGTAAATATTCCTGGATTATGCTTTGTTGCCCCTATTCCTCCTTTTTTTGTAATTCCTTGAAAAGTAAGCCATTCAGTAGGTTGTGGAAGTTTTATAGTAGAACGAATATTGTTCCTTTTAGTTTCTATTGGAAGCCTATCTTCTGTGCTTCTTCCAAATAATGTTATTCCTTCTAAATGGTCATCCACTTTATGCCTAATATCATAATGTAATGTTTTTCCTCTTGTATGAACTTGCATAACATAATCATTCCATTTTCCAATCATATTTTTAAAGCTTTCTTGCATTCTTTGTGGAAAATTAAGCACTTCTATTTCTTTTCCTTCACCTCTTGATTTTGATTCAGCTAATTCTTCACTAATAATTATTTCATGTCCATCTAATTCTGTATGAATAATAGATGCTCCAATAGAAGTAACTAAATCTTCTAATCTATCAATAGTAGACAAATTTTCATTAGTTTTGTCTACAACTCTAGGTTTATGTATAGAATAATGAACTCCTTGTTTTCCTTCGTGTCTCCATACTTCTTCTACTAATATTTGTATTCTATCTCCTGTATTAAAAATTTTATCTGTATTAAATGTATGACCAAGAATTAAGAAACCATTTTTAATATAGTCTTTGTCTAGAAATTTTTTATCTGCTTTTATTCCAACTAAGTAATTATAAAGGTTTCTCTTTTTAGGCACTCTTTCTATAACCTCTACAACTAAAGGACTTAATTTTCTAAATTTTTTCCAAGAAGAGTTTTCTCCAAAAAAATATGGAGCATCTAAATCTTTAACTACTGCTCCTTCTGAGCCTTCTAAATCAGAAGCCCAATTTATTGCCTTTTTTAATTCCTCAATATCTTTGCTAACTATTTTTCTCTCGATTTCTTTTATTCTATCATTAAAATTAAGCTTTTTAAGATATTCTATTCTTTCTTTAAGAGAAAGGCTATCTATAGGCTTATTAAAATAAACTATATCCCAAACATGCAATTTTATATTTGAATCATCTACTTTCTTTCCAGATTTTACTGCTCCCGTATATTTCATTAAAGCATTTCTTCCAAGAGTATTGCCTTTTTCATCATATGGAACTAATTCACCATCTATAATAAAATCTTCTTTAGAAAGTTTTTTAATCTCTTCTATAAGTGTAGGAAAAGCAAAAGTTAAGTCTTTTTTTTGTTCTGAAAATATTTTGACTTCATCGTCCTTTTTATGAATAGTAGCATGAAAACCATTCATTTTTTTCTCTACAGAGAGATTTCCCTCAGGAATATTAGACAAAATTATTCCATAATCACTTTCAATAAATTTGTTCATGTTAGCATTTTCATCCTTTTACTTTTCATTTCTTCTTTTTTACAATATAATTATGATTTAAATAATTTCCTGTTCTATTCCATTTTCTTTGCAATTTTCATCTTTTGTATTGATTGCATATTCATTTATTATTATGAAACAGAACCATAATTATATTCTCTCCCACTACTTGTACCTCCTGTATCCATAACTACTGGCTGTGCCTGAAATACATAATCCATATTTGTAAGTGTAGGGTTACCTCCAGCAACCGAAATTGTCATATCATCTACATATCCAGAATAAGTAGTTCCTCCGTAAGCCCAAGCTTCTATCTCAACCACTCCTGCCTCTGTTGGTGTAAATTGTATCTGTAACTCTTCCCAAGTATCTGCAGCCGCAGTCATAGTGGCAGTTACATCATCATCAACTCCTGCTATTTGTTTACCTCTACAGACTAATTTCATTGTTAAACCAGTATTGCTTCTTCTAAACCACGCCTTTACTGTAACCAGATTATTGGCTGTGCAGGCAACTTTGGCTATCTTTAAATCTAAAGGATAATTAGATGCCCTGCTTGATGAAGTTGGGGATAATTTCCAAGCAATTCCTGAAGCAGTATGTCTAACCGTTGTTTGAGAATTAATTATTCCGCCATCTGTGAATATCCAATGATTATTTGTAGTTTGGTCATGGTTTTGAGAGAAAATTCTTGAATTAGCAAAATTAGTATAGCCCCCAACCTCTGTTGATTCGGCAATTAAGGCGTTATAAAGATAATTCATTTGTGTATCATTACGAATCCCTCCTGTCCCATTTCCTGAAGTTGATAAAGATTTAATGGTATTGTTGTTGCTGCTGGAGTAGTAGACTCCATAGTTATTATTATTAGCATTTGAAAGGGTGGTAATAGTATTATTGCTGCTGCTGGTGTAGTAGACCCCATAGGGATTATTATTAGCATTTAAAAGAGTAGTAATAGTGTTGTAGTTACTAGTGGCGTAATAAACCCCAGCGGAACTATTATTATTAGCATTTAAAAGAGTAGTAATAGTGTTGTAGTTACTATTGTTGTAATAAACCCCAGAGGTAGTATTGTTATTGGCATTTGAAAGAGTAGTAATAGTGTTGTTATTACTATTGTTGTTATAGCCAATTCCATAGTTATAACGGCAAACATTAAGATAATTGAAGGTAATATAAGATTTACCATTTAAATAAAGTCCATATCCATTTCCATTCAACCCATCAAAAAATGTTTCTCCATCTTGAACCGTAGTAGAAGTATTCCAGCCACCTTGAAATTCTATATTGTTTCCCAAAGTTCCATTATCTTGAACTTCTTGAACGGCTGCTCCACTGGCACCAGTTATACCCGTTTTTATTGTTTCTCTTTTATAAGTGGTTACAGTTTCAGTTGTTCCAGAATATCCTCTACCAGCATTGGCTAGAGTATTTGTATCAGCATCCAGTAAAACTGTAGTCCCATTTATACTTTGTATTCCATACCAACCTTCTGTTCCTCCTTGCTCCGCTGAATTTTTAGAAATCAAACTCTGAAGATTAAGCCCATCAGTTGTGCAAGCGATAAAATCATCTAATAGAAGAGTTATTATTCCTGGGTCAGTATTTGCATAAATAGCAATTGACTGGATAGAAGACCCCAAATTTCCTCCTCCATCTTTTGTAAGTGTCAAAGGCAAGTATCTATTCGTTGAAGGAATAGCTGGTATCCAAAAAGTATCTACAATAGTATCTCCTGTCGTGTCAGAACAAAGAACCACCTTAAAAACAGTTGCCGAAGCGATTGCCGCATCGTTTCGTATCCAGAAACTAATTTTCTGATAACTGGACAAATCTAAAGCGGCTGGAAGGGTTTTATAAGCAACTTTGCCAGTGATAAAGGAGGAGGCAATGGCAAGGGATGCGGCATAACTACCTTCTTTCATTGTTGTTGAGGTAGTAGCAGTGACATTAGTTGAAGCGGTCCAAGCGGTTTCGCACATTTCTATATTGGCAGTTTGAGCAGTAGCCAAAGTAACCGTCTTTGATAAATTTGTCCAAGTAGCATTTCCAATTGATGTCGGAGGTGGACTTTTAGCAATTCTGATAACATCGCCAGGAGCTATTCTGGAAGCAGTTGCTCCATTAGTTATAGTCTTCCAAGCAGTAGCCCAACTTAATCCGTCATTTGAATCGTTACCGTTTTCGTAATCTAAATAAAATATTGTCATATTGGTTACTCCGTAAATTTTATTTTTTCCTCTAAAACTTTTATTTTTTCTTTTAATTCATCTATTGTTGGCTCTATCAAAGGCGGTTCATTTAAAACAAAACAGTATTTCTGTGTTTCAGCGATAATTTCATTTTCTGTTGGTTTATCCTGAAATTTTAAAATAATACATTCTTCTTCTTGCCCATTAATAATAGAAACTTTTACTCGATATTTCCCTGCTATATCCTGCCAAATTTCTATTATTTTATTAAATTGCCAATCCATATTTCTCCTCCAAATTTATGTTTTATATCCAAAAATATCAACAGCTACTTTTGTAACTGTACTTACCGAATCGACATTTATTCTCACATAATCTCCAGCATTAACAGTGGTTGTCCAAGTGGTTAATGAAGTATCTTGATTTTTCTGTTGATTTGATAAGGTAGGTTTTTCAGAGCCTGCGATTGTATCAGCAACTGTAGGAGGAAAATTGTCATAAGTACTTTTCCAAACATCAACTACAATGGAACCCGATTGGTCGGCAGTAATTTCCCATCCCGTAATTATCATATTGTAAGGAACTCTTACCCACGATTTTGCTCCTATTGTAATTACTGACCCTCCACCATCTATGTCAAAGTGAAGTTGGGCGGTTTTTACATCGCCTGTTTCATAATAGTCTAAATTCCCTATTAGCGGATTAAATTTATAAGGCATTTTACATCAATAAATATTTTATTTAATTTCTTTCATTATTTCATCTAACACTTCTTTTGCACTTGTAAGTCTACTTAATTCATCTTGTAGTATTTGCTTACTCTTATTGTATTCATCATCTATTGTTGCTAACCTTGATTGCACATTCGCTATTGCTATTTTTAATGCGTCGTATTCTGCTTTTAGTCCCTTCTCATCTACCACTTTCTCTACTTTTGTTATTAATTTATACTGTTCACCTTCCTTAACTACATTATATATTGTATCCATCTTATACCTCCTTTCACATTTAATTTAATAATAACCAATTTGATGAATCTGTAGTTCCATCTGCTATATATACTTTATGGTTTGCTGTATCAACATAAATATCTCCTACTCTAACTGGAGTTGTAGTTGGGGCACTAGTTCCTTTTGTTACTCCGGGTATTCCTTGCCTTTTTGTTGAACCTGCCACTCCATTAGTAGAAGTCATATACCAAGTGTCTACATTAAATTCTATTGCTCCTGTTTCTTCTGTCGATAATAATGTTCCACTTGTGAATTTTAGAGGAGCGGTGCCTGCTGAAGCTGTCCCAGCTTTTAAGTGTAATGCTGCTGTTGGTGGTATGGCTCCTATTCCAACATTTCCTACATTATTTATTACTCCCAAACCTACACCTGAACTATTCCTCCATCTTAGTATATCAGCAGTTTGTCCGTTAGCGGCTTGTAATATCATATTAGGCATTTCTATTTTGATATTTCCTACGTAAATCAAAGCTGGAGTTTCCCAAGCTGCTCCTCCTACTCTTAAAGTTGCATATCCGCTACTATATCCTATGGCTACAGCATAATCGGAATATCTATTGATATGAAAGGCTGTGTTAACGCTGTCTATTCCTCCAGTTCCAGGCGTAAACTTTATCATTCTGTTATTACTTGTTGCCTCTAACCATAATTCTGGGCTACTATCTGATATATGTAACTTTGCTCCCGGAGTTGTTGTTCCTATTCCTACACGATTATTTATCGTATCTACGTTAAATACATTAGTTGTTCCGTCTGCTCTGTTTATTTGCACTGCTGTTGTACTATTTATAGAAGGATAGATAACCCCTGTTTTTACTTTTCCAAAGGTTCCTATACCGTCAGTAGCTAAATTTTGAATACCTAAATTAACATCGCTAAATGCTCCTATATAAGGAACAAAAGTATTATTTGTTTGTGTCATAGTATAATAATTAGATTTCTCAGAATTCCAAATAGGGTCGGTTTCTACTATACTTCCACCTACTTCGTAATAATCTAATTTCCCAGTTAAGGGATTGAATTTATAAGACATTTTATGTTCTGGTTATTGTCTTTACATTACCATCTTCATAGGTTATGCTTAATGTAGCAACAACAGTCCCAGAAGAGCCACCTTGTTTATAAACAATTTGTGTAGGGTTTCCCCCAGAATAAGTTAATTCTATATAATCATATCCCTCTGGAACAAGAGAATCAGCAGTTATTACAGGAGCATTTGCTCCGATAGTTTCTCCTTTATCATTAACTAAAACAAATGGATATGCCTTTGCATTTGAGCTCGGTAAAATATATGCCATAATTCTAATATGTTATGCTTATATTTAAATCTTTCTATTTTTCAGGTATCGGAAAATATTTAAACTAAAAAATCTATTTTATGTTATGAAAATAAGAAAAGTTCAAGATAAAAGAATCTTAGCGAGGGTCTATTACAAACATGTGGTAACAATACCAAAAGAAATAGCTTTAAAATTTATAAACAAACAACTTAAATGTTACACAGAAAATAATAAAATTATAATAGAGCCTCTATAAATTTGTCGATATCATAATAAGCAGAGCCAAGAGGTTTTTGAGGAACATAAGGCTCCATTAATTTAATCTTGTTTTCATTCATAACAACAACTTTAGGAGGGTTTATTTTTCTAAAACATAAATCATAGAGTGGAATAAAAGAATCATGAGGACCTTCTTTTTCTCCCCATACAAAATGAACTTTGTCTTGTAATTCTTCTGGAAGCATTTTAGCAATTCTTACTTCTATTGCTCTTTTTAAAAAATCATTTTTTGGCTCATCAAATCTTATAAGCAAGTCAATATCGTGAGGTTTATGTTCTTGAGTTACACTAGAACCAATTAAGGAAATACAATCTTTGATTACTGTAAAGTCTTGTAGATTTTCTAAGAATTTCAAATCTCTCCATTCAGCCATAATTACAGATTCCCCAGAAACAATTCTATACAACTCTCGTGAATGAGGCTTCATTTTTTCTGGCTTAAATTCGTGTTTCATTTTGCCTTCTTTTACCCTTTTAACTATTTCTTGATAAATTAACTTTGCTAGATTAATTATCGTCTCTTTTGAAAATTTTATTCCTTTTCCTTCTGTTTCAATATAAGTAGAATACCATCCATTTACTATTCTCCAATCATCAGCTAATTGGGCATTATTTACTTTGGTTGGGTCATAAGTTTCTATTTTTTGAATTAGTTTTATTACCTCTTTGCTGGGAAGTTTTACTTCAATTTTGCCTTTCTTTTTTCTACCCCAAATCCAAATTGGTTGTAATCCAAATCCTGTAGTTTCTCCTCCTCCTACATCTCCACTTCCTGTTTCCTCTAAGTCTTCTGACAAAAATTTTGTAGATTCAACAAAAGTTTGCACTCCTTTTGGCAATTCTATTGGCTTTGGTTCTTCAAAAGTAGAAAGAATGTCAAACTCATAAGCATAAAACTCATTTGCTCCATTCCACCATTTTATTCTTTCTTCATCTGTTATTTTATGTTCTTGCTTTAGCATTCCAAATTCTTTAAGAGAAATCTTTTTTGGCTTTTTTAATCTAAGAATTCCATAAGCATATTTATCGTCCATATAAAATAATGGTTTTCCAACCATATTTGGATATTCTTTTTCTTTAATTATTAGCTTCTTTTCTCCTTCTCTTATTAATCTAGCATGAGGTTCTGGAAGATATATTCCTTCATCTAATTTAACATCATCTCTTAGTTCGTTAGCATTAAATCTCATACCATCATATGAAAGATAGATATTTGTTTCAGTGTCTCCTTTAATAGAATCCCAAAATTTTTTTATTTCAACTAAAGCTTCTGATTGATTTGGATAAGTCCTGCCTGCTTGTATTATTATTAAATTGTTTGGCTGAAATTTTTTGGCAAGCAATAAAGTTTTATCAATAGATAAATGTCCTCTAATTTGCTTTCCAAACCACATAGTTCCATCAGCAATTATAGTATCGGCATTTTTAAAATATTTAATAGATTTTTCTGGAATTGCTTCCATATCTTCTGCATAAACAACATTATTTATTCTATAGCCATAAGTTGGAAATTTCTTTCCGAGAGTAGGATGATATTCATAATGAATAACTCTAAAAGGAGTTATATTATAATCACCTATCTCAATTTCTTCATAAGGCTTTAAATTAACTATATTTAAATTTTTGAATTCTTTTGAAAATCTAAAAACATTTACTCCTTCTGGAACATATACATTAATCTTTTTCCCTATCCATTTGTCTAAATCTTCTAATCCTCCTATTGCATCTTTATGAGCATGAGTAAGAAATACTGAATCAATTTCATCTGGATTAATTTCTAAATCTTTTACTTGCTCTAAAAACATAGGAGTGATATCTATTAAAAATCCATCAATTAAGACTGAAGAATTACTCCTTTTCTCCTTTTCCCTTATTATTGGTTTCGTTGGACCCGTTCCCAGAAATAATATCTGCATTTAACCCTCCCAAGCCTTCTGATTTAATTGCATAGGATTTAATTTCAGTTGGGGTTAATACTCCTTTTTCTATATAACTAATTAATCTTTTGGCTTTATCATTAATTTCTTCAGCTCCAATATCTCCCCATTTTATTTCAGCTGGTTTAAATTTATTAACCTGACATATACGATTGATTATATATTTTTTAATAGTAGATAATGTTCTATATACTATATCATTTAAAGTAAATTCTAAAAATACCTGCTGATTGTTTAATGTTGCTCTATTTGTTGCTTCTCCACTACCAGTAGCAAAGGCTGCAGGCATTCCAAGAGAAGCTGTTTCATTTATTCTAAGATATTCTAAAGTATTTTGCACAATTTCTGACTGCTTAACTTCTATTGGCTCTACTTTATACCAATAAGGAGCAGCCGTGCCTCTATCATACCTTATTTTTGTAACTAAATCAAGAGCTTCTTTCATAGATTGAGGAGTAGGATGATGCTTTTCATCTCCAACATATGCAATTAAAGGATATAATCCTCTTGAATCAATAGAAACAGATTGAGCTTCTTCTATATTATGTTTGTATAGAATAGATTTATAAGCTGGTTCAATTAATCCTAATCCATAAAATCTATCACCATAAGTATAAAGTTTAAAATGGCATATTCTTTCAGGAAGTAAAAATATCTTATCAGAACCAAGATTAATGTCATAACCTTTAGGAACTGGGTCTGACTTTCCTTCAGTAGAATAACCAAATGGAACAGTTAAAACATAGCCAATGGGCTTGCCATATTTATCAAGAACAATATTTCCTGTGCTATCCTTTGCATAATCCATTTTCTTTGGGTCAATTAACACTAAATCAACAATCCTATCCATTCTTTTATTATAAACTAATTCAATATATGCATTACCATAAATCATTTGATACTTATAAATCGCTTCTAAAATTTCATCAAAAGTAACATCTTCTCCTACTTTTCCAATAGAATCAAAGAACTTTTTAAATTCCTCTTTTCCTTCTCCGATTATTTCGTACCCAGCAGATAATATCATTTGAGTTGCTTTATTTATAGAATTAAAGCAAATAGGGTCATTAATATAACACAACTCAAGTTCTTCAAGGCTTACTCTTGGAACTTTAGGAGTAGTTTTAGTAGTCTTTGGAGAGGGAATTGGCTCTTTAGATTCTTCTGCAAGAATATATGAAACTTGCTTTTCTTCTTTCTTAAAAAGATTTTTTACAAAGTCAAATATAGCCATTTTTAAAGGGACGAAGCTCACCTTTACAAGTTTTATAAAGATATGCTTATATTTAAATCTTTCTAATTATAAATTGTGGGTTTAGTTTTGATAATTGGCTTTTTTGTTCCAAGATAATATTGTTTTGTTTTTTTTTCTCCTTCATAGTTTATTTTGCTGCAAATTTCCCATAAACTGCAATATTCAGAATTTTTTTGACAAGATTCACAAGGCTTAGTCTTTGACAAATCATAAATTCCTCTCTTATAAAATTTTCTTCTAAAATTTGCTCTGTTAATTGTATCAAATATAAAATTTCTAATAGTGCTATCAAGAATTAAATTATCTTCCATAAATTTATAGGATAGACTATCATTAGGCAATTCTAAAATTATTTCAATATTGAGATTAAAAAATTTAGGATATAATTTAATTGGAACAAGCTTGTTTTTCTTTTTTCCTTTTTTAGTATAGTATAACATACAATTTATGTCAGAAAAAATCAATCCATAACAAGCCATTTGAACATAATGCTTTTTATTCCAAGAAGACTTTATTTCTTTGATTTTTACATTAATAGCATTATTTTTTTCATATTGCAAAGTTAATGTATCTATTATTCCTCTCAAACCATAACTTGGCGAACATACTGGAACTTCTTTTAAGATAATTTCTTTTCCTAAAATAAAATCTTTTTTAAAGTTTTGAATTCCATATTCATCTAGAGTTTTAATTCCACTTTGTTTTAATTCATGGTATTTTTTTCCTTCAGTCATTTGTTTTGTTTCTTTTTGTCTATACCCTAGTATTTTTAGAAAGAATTTTCTAACATCGGAAGCTATTGAAGTCGCACTTATGCAATCAAATTTTCTAGAACATTCATTACATTTGCTTCCAAAATAAGCTATTGTTGTTTTTTTAATCATAAATTAAGTCATTTGTTAGTTTAATTATTCCTCCCTTTCCGAAGTATGCTATATAGCCTTTTGCTTCAAGTATTTTGAGAGGATAGTAAAGATAAGGAAAATAATACTTTGCTCTGTTCTTTCCTCCGTTAAATGCTTCCATAAAAGTCTCTAAAGGCAATCCTTCTTTTTCATGAAATTTATAATATTCAAGCAATTTTCTAACAAGATACTTATATTTATATTCTTCTCTATAAGCACAATTTGAATTTATTATTTTCCATAAAACTCTAACATTTTCTTTTGGAATTAAGTGTTCATTTTCATAGATTTCTCCTGTTTCCTTATTTTTTCTATGCTCAATTAGCCTGTAATATTCTGCTCTCTCAAATAAAGAAATTTCATCTTTACCTTTCCATCCTTTTATATGAATTTCTTCTACCATGACTCTATTAAACTAGCAGATTTAACTTCAGCGGCTTCTTTTACTGCCATAGCTAAAGCCATAGCAATATCATCATGAGAAGCTGTGGAAACTATTTGTTTAGTCTGAGTAAGTTTTGATTTTTCTTCCTTAAATCCAACAAGTTGCTCTACTAATGTATTTGTAACTGGAATAGCTGTTTCGCTGTTTGGGCTTCTGGGAATAATAAGCTTTTTTGAATCTATAACATTTTTAAGAGTCATAAGAAGGTCTTTTCTTGCTTTTGATTGAAATGATTGAGCCACAACTGGCAAAGCCTTTGCTCTAAGTTCATCAATTAATGTGCTTCCTAAATTTGATTCATCTACTACTATACTTATTGGCTTATAGATTTTGTTTAATTCACATATTCTTTCAATCTTGGCTGGTGCAATTAATCCTTTGTATGTTTCTATTTTTTTTATTACAAAAAAATTATTAATTTTCTCAATAACAACATATGCATCGTAGTCTGCTTTTTCACCTGAACTTATAGCAAAGTCGCATCCAATAAAAGTAGGTCCTTCATAAGATTCAGAAAAATCTCTATCTTTATCGAAACCTTCCATTAAATTAGCAATAGAAAATATGGCTCCTTCTGGCTCTGCTTTTGGATTGCACATAAAATTCTTTTCAAAAAATTGTTCTCCTTGCTCTTTTTTTAACTGCATAAGCTTTTCATAACTAAATCTTTGCTCCCAAATAGACTTTCCATTAACTATCGCAGGATATGTTTTAATTACATAATCTAAATTTCTGTCTTCAATCTGGCTAAGCAAATCCGTAGTTGATTCTGGAGTTGAAATCAAGCAAATTTTTCCGTCTGGATTTAGTCTTGGAATAATATAATCAAAATATATATCTGGTCTATCATAACTTGCTGCTTCATCCATTAAGATATAATCTACTCTTTCTCCTTTTATATTAATTGAATATGGTCTGCAGAAAATTCTGCATCCAGAAGTTGTTTTAATTGTTTGTTTGCTCCAAGTTTCCGTGAAATTCTTCGGCTTCAAATCAAGAAGAAGCTCGTTATCTTCAATAGTTGCTTTAATTATTTCAAGAATTCTAGTAGACTGTGGAAGGGATTTAGAAATAATTAAAATCTGCTTGTTTCTGTAAGTAAATGCTAACCAAATAGGATAAGCCACAGCTAGAATTGTAGTTTTTCCAAAGCCACTTGGAGCTTTAATAGCAACTCTATTATTATTTTGAATTAACTTAAACCATTCTACATGAAAATCTTGTAATCCCCCTGATTCTTTTGGAAACAAATCATAAAGCACTCTTTCACAAAAGAACTTAAAATCAATCCTGCATCTGAATAAAAAATCTGTAATTTCATAATCACCCAATATATCTTGTAAAGTCCTCATTTTTTAATTTATTTTCAATTTTTTTATCTATGTTTATTTCATAAAAATTAAGCTTTTTTCTTTCTCTATATGCAACTAAAAATGCAGTTATTTTATTTTTCCTAAGCATTTCTATTGCTTTTTCTTTTTCTTCTTTAGTTAAGTATTTGTTTACTTTGCATTCAACAGCGAATATTATAAACGGAACAAACTTTTTCAAGTATTCTTTTCCTTCTCTTCTAAGAGTTATGTCAAAAATAAATGGATTATTATTATCGTCTACTATATGATTCCAAGCTATTATATCTGGAAAAGCACTTTTCGGCTGAACTACAGCACTAAAGCCTTTGCTATTAAGATATTTTATAACTCTTCTTTGAAAATTATATCCTTTTCTATAATTTTTATTCATAATCTAAAAAAATTGATTAATTTACTTATTATACCACTTATTATACCTTTTGGTTTTTGTTTTTCTTGTTTTTCTGGTTTTTGTTTTTCTTGTTTTTCTTTTTTTGGCTTGCTTTCATTTTTCTCTGTTTTCTTATAATATTTTGAAAGATATTTTTCATAACTTAAATTATTATAACCTGCTTCATAATAAGTATAATCATAAAGTAAATTCTTATCATAAAAGATTATTTCCATTATTTTTCCCCCATCAATATAATCCCAAACTCCGCCATAACATTCTTCTCCAAGAGTTAAATTAACAAAAGTATAATTTGGATAGTCTATCTCATCTTTTGGTCTAATGTCTTCTCTTTTCATCTTTTCAAAAAGCAATTTCGCATTTTCATTAGAATAAGCCTCATATATTGTAATAGAATACTTTTCATATTTAGGATAGAAACTTGTATAATCTGGAAAATAGCCATAATCTCCAGTTACTTTTTTGAATCCCCAAAGTACTTCTCCATTAATCGTGGAAATTAATAAGATTAATAAAATGAATGCTGCTGTTGTTTTTTGCATCTTAAGTAGTTATCTATGTATAAATTTATAATTCTATCATCAACTCCTTTAACTATCATTTCAGCAACATGTTTCCACATCTCATTTTTTAGCATTTCTTTTACAACTGCTAAACCATCTTTTGTTAAATGATAAACCATATCATCAAGTTTTTTGTCAAACTTCTCAGTAATAAGTTTCTTTGAAATAAGCGAATCTATTATTCTAATGTCCTCCATATTTTTCACTTAGTTTTTTATTTAATTCTTCAAGTCTATTTAGAGTTTCATCTGAAATTGGATTTCCAAGCAATTTTATTTCCCAATTATATCCTTTAGACATTTTACTAAGCTTTATGCTTTCCTTTTGTTCTATTATTGGAATATCTTCGTTTTCAAACTGTACCATTATATTTTTACCTCCTCTTCAGGGATAAGGATTATATAGAATTTCTTTCCAATAAATCTTTTTGGAACGAATACTGCTCCAGATGAATTACTTGCTTTCTTTACTGTTCTATGAGCAGAAAAACCATTAAAAATAAATTGCTTAAAGTTTCTAATTACTTCCAATACTAGATTTACTTCTTTTTCAGTCATTTCTCTCATTTTCATCACCTCCTAATTTTTCTTTAAGCAAAACTCTAAAAAAGCCACTTATACTTTGCCCTGTTTTATCTAAATAGCTTTTCAGCTTTTCGTGGGTTTCATCATCAATTAAGAATATTATCCTTTTCATTTTTTCTTATCAAATTTAATTTAAGATTTTTAGGCAATTTTTTGAGTTTTTCTATAATTTCTTCTTTTATTTTTTCTTTTTTCTTTTTATCTAACTTGTCCCAATCTTTCATTCTCCATCTCCTTTTTTAAAAGTATTTGAACAAGCTTTGATAAATTAATTCCATTTTCATTTACAAATTTTTTTAGTTCCATTAAAAAATCCTCATCGATTGTCAAGCATAAATGTTTTTTCATATTAATACTACAAATTACACCTTTATAAATCTTTCTATTATTTTGTAACTACTATCTCTTACAACACATTTATAAGTAGATTTTTTTCCTAAGGGTATTATCTTTTTATTTCTTTTTTATCTCTTTCTTTGTGGTTGCATAAATTAGATAAAAATTAGATAAAAATATAGATATTTATTATGAAAAATATAGAGTAATTTGGGGGGAACCACTATACCTATTTCTAAAAAATTCATTCGTGAAATCATAATAAAAATTAGAAAAAAAAACATAAAAAATAAGTTTATAAATATTTCTATTGTAGAATATATATTTTCTAATATAAAAATATTTATAAATAAGCATTTCTTAATAAAATTAAATAAATAAATAAAATAAAATAAAAAATGACAACAAAAAAAGAACTTAAAAAAATTAAAGAAAGAATAAATAAACTATATGAAAAAGGAACAAAAAAAGCAATTGCAGAAGCAGAAGAATTACAAGATAAACACGCAGTAGAACTTTTTCAAAAACCTTTTTGTTTTTATTTGAGACTCATGAAGAAGTTTTAAATAAATAAATAAATAAATAAATAAAAACAAATGATAAATAAAAATGAATATATGAAAATAGAAGAAATGATAAAATTAAATAAATTTAATATAAAAATGTTTGAAATTTCGGATAATGAAAATTTTAAAGAATGGTTTAAAAAATTTAAAAAATATATAAATAAAGAAATAAATAAATATCTAAATAAAAATATATATTCTTAAGGAGGATTAAAAAATGATATATGGTATTAAAAAATTTAAAAACGGAAAAAAAAGAGGATATCTTGAATTTAAGACAAATAAAAAAGTAGTAATCTTAAAAGAAGGAGAGCTTGAAGAATTTGAATATTTTTTAAATAAAGTTATCGCAAATGCTAAATAACTGAAAGGAGGTTTAAAAAAATGGAAAACATAAATCAAGAGATTTTAAGAGAAATTCAGAGACTAAATGAGATAGAAGAGAATAAAGAAAAAGTAATTTTCAAAAACGGCGATGAGGTTTTTAAAATCTTTTCAAAAATAGAAGAACCAGAGACTTTAAATCCTTTTGATGACTATTCTTATTTATTCTTGAGTCAGTTTTTAAATGAATTCAGCGACTACTTAAAGGATAATTTAGATAAAGATATAAAAGAAGTTATAAACTCTTTTGAAGAGAATATAAGTAATTTTGCCGATGATTATACAGAGATTTACAATAGCGAACTTATAAAGTGGGTTAGTGAGAGGACAGAAAACGGCTTTTATATGGAAGATGCCATAAATGAAGGACTTATAAGTTTTGAAAATTACGACTTTTTTGGACATCTGCAAACGGCTTATAGTATTGCATTAGAGAGGCATTTTATAGCATATTTTGAAAGTTTAAAAGAATATTTAAAAAAGAAGTTTAAGATTTAATTTTTTATTTTTTTTATTTTTTTTGGCCGCCCTAAAAATAAACAAAACAAATAAACAAAACAAATAAAAACAAAATGGAGAAAAGAAAATTAAAACCTGTATGGATAAGTGAAGAATTACATAAAGAGTTAATGCTCTTTAAATTTAAAAACGGATTCAAAAATTTAGAAGAAGTTTTAAAAGATTTGATTAAATTAAATTTAAATAAAAATATAGATAACTCACAAGTGATAACAAAAGAACCGAAAGATTTAAATAGTAGTATATCTATATAAAAATATAGATTAAAAAAATGAAAACAAAAAAAACAACATTAAACGAATTACTAAAAGAAGTTAAAAAAGAAATAAAAAGAATAATACAAACAGAAAAGGGGGTAATAATAGAATATGAATAAAGAGCTTACAAAAGAGCATAAACTTAAACTACTTGAACTATACTTTAAAGATAAAACTATAGTAAAGGCAGTAGCAGACACTTTAAACGAAAAGGAATTAAACAGGCTTATTTTTAACAATCTTGATGAAATTTTAATAAATGCTTTAAATCTTGATAAAGAGGAGGAATAAAATGGAATTAAGAATTGGATTAGTTAAAATACCTATAATGTTAGTAAACGTTTATAATAATTCATACAATTATGAGGCACTGCATCAATTCTCTAAATGCTGTAAAGAAAGAGTAAATTATTTAAAGGTTTGTAGTAATTGCGAAAAAAAACTAACTAATGATGAAATTTTAAAAGGAACAGATAAAGAGCATATTTTATCAGATAAGCAAGAGGAAAAACTTAAAGAGGCACTTGAAAATTCTATTATAGAAGTAATTAGTATTAAAGAATTAGAAAAAGAAACCTTATTTAATTTAATGCCATTCATTTTAAAATCTCAAATAATACTGCCGAGTTTAAGAAAGGGATTTAAAAAAAGAGATATAAAAACTTTCTATTCTTTTGTAAATTCGCTTAAAGAGTTAAATAAATATTGTATAGCAAAACTAACAACAAGAGGAAAAGAGCATCTTATTATCTTATTGAACTATAAAAATGACTTTATGAGTTTTGAAATTCCGTTCAGTAGATATTACAATAATGATGAGATAAGCAGACTTAAACAAGCAGTAAAATTTGAATCGACTAATTTAAACATAGATGAATATAAAGAACAAGCAAAGAAGTTTATAAATGAATTTAAGAAAGATGCAGAATTAGATGAGATAACAGAGGAAAAAAAGACATTACTTAAATTGTTTTTAGAAAATAAAAATGAGGAAAAAGAGATAGAAAAAGAAGAGGATAATTGCCCTTTTTCTATCTCTAATTTAAAAAAATGATAAAAGGATATAAAGTATTAATAGGAATCAATAGAGAAGGAGGAATATTTAATTATTTCAGGAGTAAGAAAGATGCCCAAAAATGGGGAAAATTGATAAAAGAGAGTTTTGGAATTAAAAAACTAAAAGTATATCTTATTCCTATGAAATTAAAAAAATGCGATATGGATTATTGTGATAATCTTACAGAATTGGACGAGAGATATTGTTTAAGTTGCGATAAATTAATTTTGGATTCATATTTAGAAAAAAATGAAAAATAAAAAAAGATACCTACTAATAGAAAGTCAAGTAATAGCAGAATACACTAATAGAAAAGAAGCAGAAGCAGATTTAGAAAATCATAAACTTTGGTATCCAGAAAGAGAATTTGAAATTGAGGAGCAGATTAAAAAATGATAAAAAGAATAAACTATTACACAATAGACGGCGATGAGATAGTAATGATAGACTGCCCTAAATGCAAGGGAAAAAACGGAATAAGAAGAAAAAATAGTTTAGTGGTTAAATGTTTTACTTGCTGTAAGAAAATAGGAAAATTGGAGGTATAAAATGATAACAAAAGAAGAATTTTTAAAAAATACAACAGAAGATGAAGTTTTTTGTTTAATAGGGGAATTCCTGTATAGGGCAAGATTAAAAGGTTATATGGATTTGTCGGTATTCAAAAAGGAAGGTATAAATGAATTTATTTTAACCGATAAGGAAGTAATTACAATAATAAGAGAAATTCTAAAATTAAAGTATTAAATAAAATTAAAATGGTTAAATGTTACATTTGTAAAAAAGAAATCAAAGGGAAGAAGTATATAAAAAATAGATTTGACTATGCAAAAAATAAATATGTAAATGTATGTAAAGAATGTTTTGAAATTCCTTTAGTGATTTTAAAAGAAAAAAAGGAGAAGAAAAATGAACGAAGGAAATAAACTATATTTTTATGGAATAAAGGCACAGATAGAAGTGATTTTAGGAGTCGTAACTATGGCTATTGGAATATTCGCACTTGCAGAAAGTAGTATGGTTTTAGGAGCAATCTTTTTAGTAGTTGGATTTATTTTAATACTCAAAGGAAAAGCAGACAGATTTGATTTTAAACTAAAATCAGGAACTATAATACATAAAGGAGATTGGTAAAATGAAACTAAAAGATTATTTAAAAAAATTCAAAGGATTAATAAGATGACAGAAATATTAGATAAAAAGATTTTAAACAAAATAGAAAAATTATGCAAAAAGTATAAGATAGAAAGCGATTTAATAGATTTTCATAGCGTCTGGGATAGAAATTTAACAGAAGGAGAAAATTTAAACATAATAGAAGGAATCATTAAAGAAATGAGTAACAATAGTTTAGATTTAATAACGAAAAATGAAATAAATACACTAAAAGAAAAAGAAGAAAACAAAAGATTAGAAGAGTTTAGAGAAGAAGAATTTAAAGCAAAAAAAGAATTAGATAAAGCAATAGAAACAATAATAGAAGACAAAAATTCTAAATTTAATGAATATTTTCTTCCTCTAATAAACTATATAAAAAGCGTTATTAATTCAGATAATTATCTAAATTCTTTATTTGTAGTAGGAGAAGGAGGACTTGGAAAAACAACAATACTTCTTAAAACATTAAAAGAAATGAATAAAGAATATGTGTATATCTCAAATTATACTACTATTGTAGAATTCGTTAATTTCTTATATGAACATAAAGATAGCATTATAGTAATGGATGATATGGAAGGGATATTTAATCTTGGAGCAAAGTTTATAAATATTCTTAAAGGAACTCTTTGGGGAGTAGGAAAAGAAAACAAAAGAATAGTAACATATCTTACAACTGATAAAAGGCTAAAAGCACCTTCTCAATTTGAATTTAAAGGAAAAATCTTTTTTCTTTTAAACAAAATGCCGAATGAAAAAGATAGTCTAATCCGAGCATTATTAAGCAGAAGTTTAGTTTACGAACTAAATCTCACTTATGAAGAGATTATGAAAATGATGGGAGAGTTTGCAAAAATTGAATATAAGAACTTAACTTTTGAAGAAAGAAAAATGATATATGAATTTCTAAAAGAAAATACAGACGATACTTGCGAAGATATTAATTTTAGAACATTAGTAAAAATGTATGATTTATATTTGACTAACAAGGAAAATTGGAAATCCATTTGTAAAAATCTTATAAAAAGAAACGAAAAACTTGCATTACTAAAACTATACTTAAAAGAATCCAACACTATAAAAGAAGCACAAGAAAGGTTTTGTGAAGAAACAGGATTATGCAGGAAGACATTTTTTAATCTAAAAGCAAAATTAACGGAGTGTAAAAGTGTATTACACTTATAATACGATATGATGATAAGTGGATATGATGAAGTAGCAAGATGTAAAGTAATAGGAAATATAATAACTGCTTATGTTGTTGTAGATGATGACTTCTTTATAAAAAACAAAAAATTAAGGATAAAAGACAGCAAAGTTTTAACAGAAAATAGAATTAAACAAATATTTAATCTAACAAAAGATTTAGTAAAGTTTTATAAGATTTCTTACATAACTCCACAGGAAATGATGGGGGATAATATAAACAAACTTGAAATGAAAAAACTATTAGAAGCAATAAAAGAAAGTGAAGAAAAAGGGCTTAAATCAGATAAAATATTTGTAAATAATTTTGAAGTAAATGAAGTTGTTTTTAAAAATAGATTTCTTGAATTAAATCAGAATTTAGAATTATACAATAGAATTAAATTATCACATCATTCAAAAGAAAAAGCAATCTATCTTGCAAGTATTTACGCAAGATATTTTGAATTATTAGAAAATGAAGAAATTAGAAAAAAATTTGGAGATTTTGGAAGTGGCTCTCCTGCTGATAAGAATACAAGAGAATTTATATTAAAAAATAAAGATACAGACATAGTTAGAAAATCTTACAAAACATATAAAGATTTATGTAACAAAACATTTTTAAACTAAAACATCTATATATTAACGCCAAAGCGTTTTAGGCATACTTTAAGTCCCTGCTATGGAGAGAGGAATGGCAGGTTTCCTTTCATTATGAAAAACAAAGAAGGAATAGTCTTGACATTTTGCCCTTATTGTAAGAATAAACAACAATTTACATACAGAGGAACTTGGAAAAAGAAATATAGAACTTGCATCTATTGTAATAGACAAATATCTTTAGAAAAAAATATTGTAGCAATACTTAAATAAATTTAAAAAAAGCCAATTTAAAAGAGTAACTAATCATTTTTTAATCATGAATCAAAATAATAGTAAGCTTATAAAAGCTTGTTGTGTTTGTGGAAAGTGGTATGATGAAGAGAAACAAACATGGTATGTTCCTATTAATAATGGCGAACACAATATAACACACTCATATTGCGATTCTTGTTTTGAAAAAGCACTAGAAAAAGTTAGAGCAGATATTCAAGAGTTACAAAGATATAAACGAAGAGAATATATTTAAAAAAACCTATAAATTTCTTGTTTAATTCTATGTAATCTCTTTTTTCTATCTAACTTAATATTAATAATCCAACCTCCTATTGCTGGTTGTATTCCTTTCCTTTTTAAATAATCATTCTGTTTTTGAAATGCTCCACTCATAAACAAGTGTATGTTCCTGTAATTCATATACATTAATCTATGCAGATGCCCAAATAGTAAGATATCTGGCTTACTTCCGCCTTCTAATTCATTAATATATTTTTGAGGAGAATAACTAATAGCATAAGTAAATCCATAATCAGGATGCACTAAATCAATTTTAACATTATTAAATACAACTCTTCCAGCATACCTACCAAGATATTTTATGTCCTCTCTACCATTAAAACTTACATCATCTCCACATCTTCCCCCTTTTATTATCAATTCCCCAACATCTATTCCACTTTTCTCAAATTGCTTTAAATCATGATTTCCTGTAATAACTATATTCTCAATTCCTTCTCTTTTTGGATAATTTTTATTAAAGTATCTTGCTTGTTCTGTTGTGGTTGAGTGTTTTAAGAAGTTTTCCTGTCCTCTATATACTCCAATTCCATCTGTTAAATCTCCGCAATTAAAAACATATTTAATCCCTTCTTTTTTAAATATAGTATACATTTCCTCTAAGGATTTTAAATCTTCATGATAAGACCCAAGATGAGTATCACTAACCACTCCTATTCTAAATTCTTTCTCATTAGTGTTTATATGTTGCATCTTTTCTTATGGAAATTATTTTTATAATCCTCTTTTGCTATTTTAGTTATATTCTTATAATTAAATTGCATTTCAAGTGGTTTGTCATATTCCCAATACAATTCGTCTGCTACTTCGTATAAAACCTTTAATTTTAATTTTGTTAGTTTAGTAAAATCCGCTTTTGGACATAATTTCCTATATTCTAAACAATAAAGAAACAACCAACTATACAATTCTTTTTTATCCAAAACAACTTTTCTATTTTCAATTTCCTTTACAAGTTCTTCTATTTGCATAAGTGGAAGTAATTTCTGAAAGAAGCAATAACGCTATCGTATATTGAGAGATTTTCTTTCTCAATTAAAGCCAATAATTTAATTTGAGTTTCATTTTCCCTTAATTAACTATACTAAATAATTATAGTTTATAAATTTTATTATTTTAATTATCTACTAAATATTTTTTCTTTAGTTCATCTATAATCTTTATCGCTTGGTCTTTTGAAATCCAATCTAAATTTCCACAATTTTCTTCTGCATTTTTCAACACCTATAAATCTATTTATAAATATAAATCTTTCGGTTTAAAAGTTAATAAAAAAAAATAAAAAAATAAAAGAGTTATTTTTAAGCTAACTCGTAATCAGTGTCTACTACTTCTCCATCGTCTATTTCAGAAGTGATTACAAGAGTGACTCTCTTACTATCTCCATCTGAATTCTCGTAATAGACTCTAACTTCTTCAACGACAGTAGCATCTTTCTCATCAGCATCAGCATTCAAGACTTCTGAATCCTTTACTACATATCTTTCTATATCGTCTCTATCATCTATACTAATATTCAAGTCTTTTAAGGCATTATAAAGATGTCTATTAGTATATTCTGCTTCTGCTAATGCTATTGCTTCTGCTTCCCAGTTATCATCTTTGTTTACGATGTTCTTGACTTCAGCTATTTCGTTTCTTAAGGCAGTATCGTTATATTCTACCGACTCAACCGAAACTACTTTTTCTTCAGTTGTTACTTGAACTGGGTTGAACAGCAGATAGCCACAAATCAAAAGATTGACTACTGCTATTGCCAATACAGCATATAAGACAGCTTTCATTTTAAGAAATCCTCCTTTCAATTTTGTTAAGTTTAAGAATTTGGCTCATAGCCCAATATTTTTAAAAATGTTTATCTTTATAAATCTTTCTTAAATATTTATAAGTTCTCTCTCGGATAAACGACGGACTTAGAAGCTATTGAGAACTAAAACAACAACGGTCTTAGATAAGTGTCCTGTCTCATTGGGGTTAAAGAGGCTAAAACCCTGTATAGGCTTTCCCTATACATTACATTTATCCGAGAGAGTATTATTTTCATTTTTTTTTAATTCTTTTAGGTATGTCCAAAAGTTTATTTCTTTATTTTCTAATAATTCAATATATCTATCAAATTCCTCAGGAGTTATATCTCTTCCTAATTCTTTTTTAAAAAGGTTTCTTAAATATGCATTTCTTTCATTAATTATTTTTTCTTTATCTCTTTTATATACTATTTCTACTTTTGGTTCTTCTATTTTATAATTTTCTATTTTTTCTATAGATTTAGTGTTATCTATTATGTATTTCATTTTAATTTAGATTTAAGAAATTTAAGTTTATTTTCAAGTTCTAATATTTGATTTTCTATCATGTTTATTTCTCTTTTAATTGTAACTGAATTATCAAATTGTTTAACTCCTTTTTCAGCAAGTAATATGCTCATTCCTATTCTGCTTGCTTCAGTCCAAGATAATTTGTATTGTTTTGCTAATTTATCAAATTCATAAGAGACTGAAATTGATTTAATTGGCATAGAAATATAAGTAATTCAGTATTTATAAATCTTTCTATATAAAGTGTCTTATATAATGGATTTTCTTTTCAACTATTAATAGTTTATATAATTAAATTATATAAAAAGTCAATATAATATAATATATTTTGATTATATAATGAATTTTATATAGAAATGTTTTCAGTAACATTTATAAAGATGTAAATATATTCTTTTATTAAAATGAAAGACATAAAAGAGTTTGAAAATAAGATTATACAAGGTGATTGTTTAGAAGTTATGAAGGAGATGCCAGATAATTCAGTAGATACTATTATCACTGACCCTCCTTATTTTATTAGCCAAGAAGGAAAAAAAATAAGCAGAAAATCATTAAATTCTAAATCTTGGAAAAGAAATATGGATGTTAAATTAGATTTTGGAAAGTGGGATAATTTTAAAGATGAACAAGAATTTTTTGATTTTACTGAAAAGTGGTTTAAAGAATGTTCAAGAATCTTAAAGCCAAAGGGGTGGATATATATTTTTTTTGATAAACAGAAATTGGGTTATTTTGACTTAATTTTGGCTAAAAAATATGGAATTAAACCAAGATGTATTTTTGTCTGGTTAAAATCAAACCCCTGTCCATCTTTTAGAAAAGTTAATTATTTGTCTGCAACAGAATTTATTTGGATAGGAAGTAAGGGAGAATGTAAATTAAAGAATTTTCTGCAACAAACAGAGATGTTTAATTATATGATTACTCCAAATAAATCTTCTTATGGAGAAACAAGACATCCAACAGAAAAACCAATTAAATTAATTGAAAAATTTGTTAAAACAGGTTCAAATGAGGAAGAAATAGTTTTAGACCCCTTTCTTGGTTCAGGCACTACTGCTATTGCTTGTTTAAAGACAAATAGAAAGTTCATAGGTATTGAAAAAGAGCCTGAATATGTTGAAATAGCAAAAGCAAGAATTAAACCATATTTAGAACAGAAAAAAATTGATAGTTAAAAATAGAAAGATTTATAAATACCACATTACTAATATATTTATGGAAGATTTCAAACAAAAAATCCTTGAATACCTGAAAGACGGAGAATGGAAATCAACTCTTAATGTTTCGAAGGGAACGGGAATAAACTACTACAGAGTTGAGAGGTTCTTACATCAATTAAAAGAAGAAAACAAAGTAGAGTTGTTTAAAGCAAGTAAGGTATTTATGTGGAAGGTAAAACAATAAAATGCCATTTCAAAATAAAGAAGAATTTAGAAGTCCAGAACTTAAAAAGAGAATTATAGAACTAAGAACACAAGGGCTTACTTTAAAGAAAATTCAAGATAAAATAAAAGAAGAATTCAATTTAGATATTTCCTTACCTACTATTACAAAGATTTATGAAATAGAAATAGCAAAGGCTTCATTTCAAGCTCCTGAACTTACAACAACAATAAAAACAGATTATAATGAAGTTCATGAAAGATATCAAAAAGTTGTTAAAATGGTAGATGATTTAGTTAATACTTTTGAAAAACTAAAAAATGAATTGTCTACAGAATCTTATCTAAAATATGCTCCAATAATGATTGCAATATCAAGAGAAGTGTTAAACCAGCTTGACTTTATAAGAAAAGAACAAGAAAGAATTACAATACAGCAAAAAAACCTAATCTATTCTCCAATTCAAATAATCAATGTAATAGACAAACAAATAAGAGAGTATGAAAAAAAAGGATTGATTAAAGTTTTAATGCCTTTACCATCAGAAACAAAAGAAAACAGGGAGGAAGAATAATGTCCGAATCAAATTTTGACATCGCTATAAATTTACTAAACAGTAAAATATCAGGATTAGAAGCAAGAATTAGAGATTTAAATAGAAGAATAGAAGAAATAATGTTAAGAATTCAATTCCTTGAAACAGGAAGTTTACCAACTCAAACAAAATGAAAGGAGGGTTAAAAATGGATAAAACAAAAACAAAGGCAACAGGTTTAGGAAAAGTAATTGGCTATGTATTAGGAATGACTATTTTGATTTGGGTTATTTGGCTACTATTCAAAGGAATCATAGCCATAATAAATCTATTTTAATTGAAAATGAAAAAAGAAGAAGTAAAATTAACAGAAAGAGATATTGAAATAAAGAAAAATATGTTAGAAGAAGCTCAGTTACAAGCAGATATACTAGAAACAACAATAATCCCAATAGCAGAAAAAGAAATAGAGTTAAATCTTCCTATGAGAAATGCTCAATATAAGTTAAAACAAAATAAACAACAGTTGGAATTATTAAAGAGAAATATAGAAATACTAAAAAAACAAATAAAAGAAGGCAAAGAGGTTGTTTTAAAATGAAAGTTTCAGGAAAAATTACTGGAAAGGAGCTAAATGAAGGAGATACTTGGAAGAGGGCAGTGTTTGTAATAAATGAACGTAAGTATTCTACATTTGAAGAAGATTATATAAAACAATTTAACACAGGAGATAATGTAGAGTTAGAATACGAAACAACTACTTCTAAAGATGGAAAATACAAATATAATAACATTATTTCTATGAAAAAAATAGATTTTGTTACTGCAAACAACTATGATAAAGACTTTTATAAAGAAAAGGAAATAAAAATAGCAAGAATGAATGCCTTAACAAATGCAGTAAACCTTCTTAATCTAATTCCTACAAAAGTAGCAAATGAAAATGAATTAATGGTACTTGTTAAAGATATTGCTGAGCAATTGGTTGAATATATATATTTTGGAAAAAAGAAAGATGATAACAAGTTTCCAGATTATTGAAAAAGGGAAATTAAAAATAGTATATACAGAAACAGATGGAAGACTTAAACACAATTACACGCAAAGATTAGAATTATTAAATGAAGAATTAATAAAATGGAGTTGTGATTGTGTTTGGGGTTCTGTATATAGATTTAAATTCTTAGATTCAGATAAATATCCTTGTAGGCATATAAAAGAAATAATTGAATTTCTTAAATTTAATAAGTATATAAAAAATTAAAAGAAAAGTTGGAAAAGAAAATAATTAATGAACAAAATAAAAGCACAAATAGAAAGAAGAAAAATACTAAACCTGATAAGACCAAGTAATTTACATTCTGGAGCATTAAAATTCTATTCTAATGAAACAAAAGAACATAAATACAAGAAATTCCTAGTATTTACTAAATTGCAAGAAAATGGATATGAAGTATTTTCTGAGGTTATTTTTAAATCAGGAAAAAGATGTGATGTTCTAGCAATAAAAGAAGGAAAAGCAATAGGAATAGAAATTCTTGAATCAGAAACAGAAAAAATGTATGAAGAAAAAATAAAAAATTATCCAGAGATTATTGAATGGAAAAAAGTAAAAGACTTAAAAGATATAGAAAACCTCATATAACGACCCATTCACCATTAATTAATCTTTCTACTTTAATCCTTCCGCAAGAATACTTAAATACACTACAATTTATAATCTTGACTTCATGAGGCTTTAAAATTACATAAGCATCGCTAGTAAATATGCCTATTTCTTCATCTGTTAGATTTTCAACTCTGTATTTTGTACCCATTATTGTTTTCCAGCTTTTTTTATTGCCGATAGCAAGAAGCTTCCAAGAACGCCCAATCCGCTTGCACTAGCAGGGTCTAAATCAAGACCATACATAGCCGCAAATGACAAAACACCTACTTGTAAAATAGAGGAAAGAAGTTTACCCCATTCAAATCGGTCTATCTTTCCGTCTTTTGCCGCGTTTTCAAGCCATCCTGCTACACTTCTTATGCCACCAGCAATTACTGGAAGTACCAATCCCCAATTTATCATTTTTTACCTCCTGTTTTTTTATGCTCATCTTCCTTCGCTGTCATCTAATTCTTCTACCTTTATTCCTTCTTGTGTAATCACTAAGTTTTCTGTATCAAAAAATAAATTAATACTATGTCCGGGTCTTAAAATTATATGCTCTCCTGCATGCGTAAATTCAAATTTTTCTTCTGTATTATTTGTAACTCTTTTCATTTTATCATTACGTATTTTCCATTTATATATCTTTCTGCAATAATTTTCTCTAAGTCTTTGCCATTGATAGTAATACAGCAATCAGTTTCAAAAATTTTTTCTTCTTTTGGGTTAATGCAAACTTCTGTTTCTTGACATTCTTTATCCTTGTATCTTATTTTAACAGGTTCATTTGAAATATTTTTTATTCTAAACATTTTAACCTCTATACAAACAATCTTATATATGCGTTTGCTTCTATACGCATAGTTTGATTTAATACAAATCTAATATTATGCCATTTTCCTACTAAATTAACTCCTGCTATGTTATTTTTAATATCAATAGTAGTTTGGTCAGTGCTAAAAGTATCATAAATTCTATAAACACTAGTATTATTTGGAGGTATAGACCAAGCATTTACAGTCAGAGTATTTGAAGTATTTGAAAGTATAATTCTTGCTTGTCCTTGTCCTGTTCCCGATATTATATATACCATTTTATTCTGCCATTGATTATTAGTCCATGATTTAGAAGCATCAACAAGAGTAGTAGATGAACCTCCACTAGCAGTTCCAGATTCAAGTTGTTCACTAATACAAGTTTCTTCTTCATCTACTCCAGCAAGAACTCCAACATAAGGGCTTGATAAGCTTACTTCTGTAATCCCAAATGCTGTTGAGATAGTATGACTATGATTTCCTTGAGAATCTGTTCCAGGGCTTGCTGAATCTGTATATCCAGATATATTAACTGTATCAGTATCGCTAAATGTGTGAGTATGCGAAGATGAAGCAACAGTTTTTGAATAAATAACTGGAATAATATCAGCAAGAGCAGTACCACCGTCTACGCAACAACCCAAGTACAACTCCGTGGCTACATCAGTTACATATTGTAAGCCAGTAGTTGAACTTGGTCCACTTGTAGTTCCAGAAATGCTGACATTATCACTGTCGCTAAAGTAGTGATTATGGCTACTTACAGTATGACTATGGCTGCCATTAGTAGAAGTTGATTGTGTTGAAGAAACATCAGAACGATAGTTTTTAATCTTAAAACTTAAAAGAGCCTCACTTACATTAATAACATCAGAAGGCATATAATATCTAAGATTAACATCATGAGTTGCATCTCCATTTTCTTGGGTTTGTATATTCATAATTGAAGAACCTTGAGCATAAACATTAAGGCTATCTGCTACATCTTTGTTTTTCTGCATTTGTTCTATAAAAGTAACAGAACGATTTGATAATTCCAATTCGCAAGAAATATCTCCATAATCACTTTTATATTCAATTCCTATAATTCTATAGTCTCCTGAAATTGCTGCTTCTGCATCTTCAACACTCACTAAATCTCCTATATCAAGAGTTTTAACTATAGTATCAGGCTCACTTGGCTTTATTTTAATTGTAAGAATGGGGTCTTTTCTTTGAAGAAGAGTATTGCTTGCCATTACTTCCATAGTTTCTAAATCAATTAATCCTTTGTTTACATAACTATAATCCATAAGCCCGTATCTATCTATAGAACTATCAGCTTCTGGAGAAGTATGAGGAACATATTTTTCTACATAAACAGATTTTTTATGTGCTCTTGCTGTTGTTCCATTTGCTCCTCTTGTACATCCAGTTAAAGTATTTCCTGCTTTTCCAGTATAAGTAACTCTTTCTTCTGCTATTCTTATTTCTCCAGAAGAAGGAAAACTACTTGCATCAGCTAATTCTATGCTTGTTTGAGAAGAATTTATATTATTTTTTAAAACAGAAAAAACAGTGCTTGCAGAATATGTAGTAGTAACTAATTGTGATGAGCCATCTCCAGAACCCATTATTGTTATATAATTAACAAGATTAGAAATGTCTTTTTCTCTTGAAGTTTTCTCGCAATTATCATTTTCCCCAGCGATAGTAAAACTATATTGTGAAGTAGTTGCTCTAGTGTTATCTGGTCTTAATGGAGCTATATGAAAATAATGTTCATCATAATTGCTTCCCCCTATACTAACCCACCATTCATATGTAGAATTTACATAATTTAATTCTTCTGTAGAACCAGCCATAGCCTCACATAAAGTGCTGATAGCTTTTAATCTTCCAACATTTTCAAATACTAAAGTTACATTTCCAAAATCTGTAGAAAATAATCCATCAGAAGCAGGTTGTATTATCCAAGGAGCGACTCCATCTGTATTTAAAGAAAGCAACTCTTTTGCAATAGTTTGTGCAGAAACATTTGTATAAAAGCATTTTTTAAAACTAGACCATTTGGCTGTAGTATTATTATTTTGAGTTAATTCTTTATCCATCAATTCTGCCTCTAAACCATAGCCTTTTGCAATACATTCATAAGCAGTAGAGTACTCAATATCTTGAATTCTGCCTTTCAAAATTAGAGTATTATCAACAAAGAAAGCAATATAAGCCTGTTCTTTAAAATATACTTTTTCTTCATCTTGAATATCGTAGATTTTCATTTCAAATTCAGAAGGCTTATTCATAACCTTTTTTACTTTAAAATAATCATAATGGCTAATATCGTGCCATTCTCCGCTAGAATCTTGCACATAAACCGTTGCTTGTCCAATAGTTCCAAGAGTTGCTGGATGTTCTGGTTCTTCCCAAAGTTCCACCATATTAATATCCTCCAATTACACTTATTCTAGGTCTCCAAGTTTTTGTAACAGCACAGGAATATTTTGTCCACATCCAAATCATAGCAGATTCACCAGGATTAAGTGTTGAAATAATAGTTCTATTTTCTGTAGGAACTAGCATAATTGAATCTGCAAAGTTTCTATAATAATTAGCATAATCTACAATACAAGGATGAGTTTCATTAATACTCATAAATATAATTAATGAAGAAGTAAAGTTATTTGTAACATTAAGAATTCCACAAGAACTATTTTGACCTATAGGTTCAAAGACACCGCTTGAGTTTGTTACATTAAATTTAAAAAGACTAATTCCACAAGATAAATTAACCAATGGTTGAGTGTATTTATATTCTCTATTTACAAAAATTGTTCTAGTTGAATTAATAGGGTCTAAATAGTCTGTTGAGTTGCATCTATCTAATTGGTCGCAGACTGTTACATTAAAATAATAATAAGTAGCATTTTTAAGACCAGTGAATACAATCGATTCTTGATTTGAAGTATGAGTTATTGTAGTGGAATTAAGAAGATTTGTCATATTATACAAATTAAAAGTTACATTTTTCTTATGAGCTACTGTAGTATTTATTGTTATCGTAAAATTACTACTATTAAGGATGGTTCCATTTGCTGGAGTAGGGTTTATATAATTCCAAACAGGAGAATACGGGTCAATACTTATTGTAAAGTTTTCATCAGACCAATTACAAAGACCAATATCGCAGCCATAACAATTCCATTCAAAATTATAAGAATTTCCATCATTAAAAATATAATTTGAAAAATTAAATAACCAAGAACTTTGATTTGAAGTTCCAGTTAGATTAGTAGTATTTGTGTATATTAAATTAGTAGAATTCCAGATATACAAAGTTAAATTAGAAATTTCATTTACTGAACTAATATTACAAATAAATTCTTGTAAACTTTCACCAGATAAAGTATTATTTTCTGGTTTATAGAGAGTTATATTTAGTGGTGAAGGGAACGGAGGAAACTGTTCTTGTTCTTGCCCAAAGATATATGTTGGTTCTGGATATGTATATTTTCCAAGTAATATCTCATCCCATCTATTTTGACCAACCCCCCCTTCAGTATACCAACGTACTGTATATACACGTAAATCAAAAGTCTGGTTTCCTGGATTTGTTTGATTTGTAACTGTATGTGTTAATGTTTGATTAAGCACTAATTTTGAAGTTGTCCCGTAATTATAATAATAATTAATATACATGCTATTAAAAGATATATTAGCAATATCATAATAAAATGTTCTATTATAAGCACTATTCCCCCATTGTGTTATAGTACGTTGGCTATCCCATATCTCAGAATGAATGCCAGCATTATCTATATAAACAGTTGCCCCACTTTCAGAAGCTACTGTTCTTATTCCCTGACGAATAGGATACATTTTTGCTCTTATAAAAAAAGGGGAAGTAAAATTAAATTCAGGCTTAGATTTAATTCCACCATTAGAAAAGAAGTCTGTTTTATTTATTTCAATTTGCCCAGAAACAAACCCTATTGATAAATCATTAGCACCAGTATACCAAGTTTCCCATAAAGTAGTATTTAGACTTCCGGCATTAAAATCATCATAGATTAAGAAAGCATTTTTACCATTTGAATTTGATGTTGCAAGATTATTACCATAATACATATAAATAGTAGTGTTTGAATTTGCTGTTAATGTTGGAATTTTAACCCATACATAAGCATAATTACCATCAGATTTATTATCTATCCAATAACCTAATTCTGTGTCTTCATTTGAATTTACAAATCTCAAGTCATCAAAATCACTTTGCATATCGCTATCATAAGCTATATTAAGAAGCACAGAATAGTTAGTTAGATTCTTTCCTGAATTTTCTGAAATGTTTATTGCTTTCTTTCTTGTCCAGCTGCTATTCCACCAAGCCCATTCGTTTAATTCCTTTGACATAGAAATGGGAACTAAGTCAATAGAATCTAACGGTTTCTTTTTTGCTACTATCTTCCATTTATAATTTCCAGCAGGCAAAAGTTCATTATTGTATTTTTTCCATACTTCTTTTGTTTTTATTATTTTTTGAGTTCCTTTTGAAACTTGTTCACAGATATTCATTTTTGTTCCATTTATTATTTTATCCTGACATACTGTAGAATAAATTGGTTCCTCTTCAAAGTATTCTTCTGTATCATTTATGTAAATTTCATAATAATCTAAATTAATAAGATTATCAAGTTTTGAATAAAATCTTAAACTATCGAATAAGGACATTTTTTCATATAATATTGTTTTCCCTTCAGATGCACAATCAATAAGACACTGCTCAGTATGTTTAGTTAAAGAATATTCTGCAATTGTGGTATTATAATCGTCAATAATCACTCGTATTACACCATAATTTTTATTAAAATCTGACTTAAAGAATTCATTTACTTTCAAGACATCTTTTTCACTAAATGAACTAACTAAAATTGGGTCAAAAAGCCTAGCATTAAAGATTTCATAATCAGAATTAACTTTATATTTAAGTATAAAAGTTCCTTTATTATTTTTATTAGTTACAGAAGAATAATAATTTTTCATATCCCATTCTATTTTCATTCTTTTTCCAAAAGAAACAGGAGAAATAAGATTTACTTGATTTTTTCCTGTATATTCAAGATTATCAACTTTGTATTGATAAATCAATCCAGAACCATTTATTATTTCAATAGTATGATAAATAGGGAACAACATAACATCATTAATATTTCCTTTAAAATAATAGGTATCTCTTATTATTGAATTCTTATAATTAGCAGTTCTAACTATCTTAACTTCGCTTTCATTATAGTAAGTATTAACTACAGTTTCTCCTCTTGAAATAGATTTAGTTCCGTTATAAAGAGAATTGTATTCTACTCCTGATACAATCCAAGTTCCATTCTGATTTATATAAAAAATAGATTTAGTTTTTTCTACATCTATTCTAACATCTTTGAATGTAATAGTAGCCATAAGCCCAACTAAAATTATCAGGCTTAATACTCCTATTGTTATCTTTATTGGGTTTTTCATCTTATCTTGGCGTGCCTAAATAAAAATCTAAGTCTACTCTTACTCTTGCTCTCCCTTCTCTTGTTTGATTAGAAGGATAATTTATATTGGTATCTAATGAATCAAAAATCCCTTGAGGTTCTACTTCAAAAGATACATTTTCCAAAAAAGCCTGAACTGTTGAGCTTTTAAATTCAATATTATCTATTTTAAGCAAATCTAATGCTCCTTTATCACCATCTATATTTCCAGAAACACACATAGCCCTAAGCTTCCAAGCTTTATTCCAAGCAGTTTCATCTTTATCATCTTCTAACCAACCAGAAATTTTAATAATATCATCGACTCTTTTTAAATCAAGAACTTTGTTTATTGGAATATCATTTTGATTACTATTTTGCCTATTAGGTGATTGAGGATAAGTTATTTTTATTGAACTTTTTTTTGTATTTACTGTTATTTTAGTAACTCCTGCTAAAGTTATAGAAGTATCTCCGCTTCCAGTATAAAAATTGCTTGATGGAATTTTTTTTGATATAACTACAGCCATGTTATTATAGAGATATTAAATTATTTAAATTATGCGGTTCGTGATTCTGTCATTCTCTTGAAATCAGCAACCCAGTATTTATTTAATTCACTTGCTAATCTTCTAATATCTACATCAGAAGATACAGTAGCATAAACCGTAATATTTGGAGCATAAGCATAATTTGCTGCAGGTTTTTCTCCAGCAGGTACAACATATTCTCCTCTATGAAGAAGATAAGGAGCAGTTTCTGGAATATAACCTCCTGTTTGACGAGATGGTAATGGTATTTCTTTAGTTTTGGGGGAAGGAAGTTTCTTTAACAATTCATTTACTGCAACTGCACTTACAGCACCTAATGCAGGATTCCCAGTAAAAACCGAAACTAAAGCTCCTATTAAAACTGAAGCTATAAAATGTGCTATCGCTGTAATGTTTTCTACTAAATAATTAATCATTCCTTGAAATATACCTTTAATAATAGCCCATCCAACTTGAAGTATTAAAGGAGTCAAATTAGTAACAGCTTCTTGTATAAAATTAATAATTTTCTCTACAGCTGGAACTATTTTTGCTTTATTTGCAGGGTCTGTAAATGCTCTTAAAAATGCTTCAAGAATTTTAATAGCTAAATCAACAATTTCAGGCAAGAATGTAAGAAAGAAATATACAAGCCATTTAATAATAGTTTCTGCTATTTTAATTAAACTATCTTTATTTGCTTCATAAGTAGCATGAAGAGTATCAATAAAAGCAATAACAAAATTATTCAATTCTGCAGAAGTGATAATTTTAGCCAATCCATCAATCAAAGCTTTTGAAATCTTTTTTGCAATATCTTCTATTAATGGAAGATTTTCTATAAATTTATTAACAAAATTATTTATAAATTCTACAGCTTTATCAACTCCTTTATTGATAAAACTAACTAATTTATCAGTAGTTTCTTCTGCACTATCACCTAGACCAAAGACTGCGGCAGTAGCTCCAGCAAGAATAGCAACAAAAGGAGCTAAAAGAACTGTTAATGAACCCATACTAATTCCAAGACTACTTAATAAAATAATAATCTGAGATAAAGCACTTAATGCTCCTGTAATTACTATTCCAAATAAAATAATGTTTCCTATAACTTTTTTAATTGGTTCTGGTAAATCCATAAACCATAAGAACAAATCTATAAGGGTATCTATTATCGGCATTAATACTGGAAGCAATATATCAATCAAAGTAGCTTTCCAAACTTCAAAAATTCCACTAACTTCTAACAAAGGAGCAATTAAAGATTTGAGAGCTCTATTAAGTTGCATAGAAATAAACATAATAGAAAGCCATTGAGGCTTAAAACCAACAACACTTTTATAAAGTTTATAAAAGGCTTTAAATAAAGTAACAGCAACTTTTGCTACTCCTCCAATCACAATTCCAGCAACTGATAATGCACCTCCAGCTTTAGAGCTAGAAGCTCCTAATGAAGAAAAAGAAAAACCTGATGCTTCAGTAGCATCAGATATTTCTTCGAATTTAGATGCTAGTGTTGGAGAAATAGAACCAAGTAAAGAAAAAACATTACCTAATTTTGTGCCTGATTTAGACTCGTCTTTTTCAACAGAAGATAATTCTGCTTCTGTTAAAGCCAAGTCTCTAACATGCCACTTTTGGCTTCTAAGATTTGCACGTAATTCTTTACTAGTAATTCCAATTCGATTTGCAACTTCATCCACTCCTCTATAAACTGTTTGTAAGCTTCTTGCTTGTGAAACTGCACCTTTAATGGTTTCATTTAAGGTTTCAAAACCTTCTGCTATTGCAGAAACAATTATTTTTATTTGTTCTTCCATTTTTTATTAACTTCTTCTTCTTCTTTTTGCATACATTCAATCAAATCTAAAAAAGTTGCTATGGGCAAATTTCTAAATTCTTCTAAGGGTATCCATCCATATGCTCTCATAAATGAATGATGAAGCATTATAAGGACTTCCTCATTATCAACTTTTTTTTGTTTTCCAAATACCCTTTTCTTTAATTCTTCTATCTGGTTGGAACTCATTTTATTTTTGCTCCACTTTTACTTGTTGTTGGGCTTTAATCTCTTCTATTAATTTTTTGTCTTTTTGTCCAATTTGTTGGGCATTCATCTCTATTATCTTTGTAATTAATGGTGCCATATATTTCAGCCCAAATTGTTTCCTTTCTTCTTCTGGTTCGTCTGGATAGGATTTCTGCAAAACTATATCGATGATTTTGGCTACATATTTTAGCCCATTTTCATCTAGTGAAGACAAGAGTTCTTGCCCTGTTGCATTTTCTTTTACATTACTAAATGCTTTCAAAGCCATAAAATATAGAGGAAGTTCCTCTACAGTTAAGGGCTTTAGCTCAAACTCTTCGCCGTCTATTTCTACTTTTGCATTTTCCCCTAGATGTGTTTTAAATTTGCTCATTTTATATCTATACCTCCTTTCAATTCATTGCCTGAAAGTGTTTTAATTACTTTTGTTTCTCCTTTATTTGAATTTTTTACTAAATCTATTAAATAATCAAGTTTCAAATCAAAATTTCCAATAAATTGACACCATAATTTATAATTATCCCAAAGATATTTTAATGTCATTCCATAATCAGAAGCAAATTCTTCTTCTGCAAATTTAATAAATTCTTCTCTAGTATTTTTAGGAACTCTACTTATAACTAATCCATCTGCTTTTATTGATTTTACAATTTCCTTAAATTTTTCTTCTGTTACCATATTATCTTTTAACTAACATTGCCTCCTTTGCATTTGCTGGACCATAAGCAACCCAAAATTCCATTTTTCTTTTTGTTTTTGAAATAACTGAATTCCATTCAGTATTTTTATGCTTTGCTCGTATATCAGTATCACACCAGAATTCAAAATGTTTATCATTAGCCTCTGCAAAAAACCAAAGGTCTTCTCCAAAAATAAATGTAGGATGGGTTCTAAATTGAATAGATTCCAAAACTTTTCTTTTAATAAGAAGGCATCCAAGATTAACTCCATAAATTTTAATTAAATTAGGATGCCATATGTCATCTATAATAAAAGGTACAAGATTTTTCTCTGATTCTGATAATTTATTTTTCCTAAATTTCTTTACAAACTTTTTATATTCATTAATTTCTTTCCAAGTAAAATAGTCTAATCCTTTTCCGAGTATTATTTCTCCTGATTTCAAAAGACAAGGCTTTGTTCTTGGTTTATAAAAAATATGAACATAGAATCCAACACAATCTTTATTTGCTGAAAGTAGTTTTTCTATTCCGTATTTTGGAATAAAAATATCATCATCTAAAAAGAATAGATAATCATAATTATTTTCAATAAAGTATTTTCTAATCATTTCTCTTGCATTCGCTAGCATTTGTAAAGGATGCAATTCATCAGGATTCCAATTATATCTCATAGTTATTATATTTTTTCCTTTAACTTTTATTTCTTTTATTCTATTGTAATAATTTTCTTTGTCTAATGTAGTATCAACTAATAAAACATCAAAATTGGGATAGTTCAAACTATCCAAATGGGCTATCCATTCGTCTAAAAGATGCCCATGTCTTTCACTTACAGGTGCTGCGATTAATACATTAGGTAGTTCTACCATTTAACTGTGTTCGTATAGCTGGCAAGAGCAGTTAATGTGGCTGTAGCAGTTCCTGCTACAGATTCTATCTTAATATTTGGGTTTCCATTTTTATCAAATGGAGGCACTTTGTATTTCACCGTAAATTTCAATACTCCATCTGTAAAAGATGGTTTTACCGAAATAAAATAACCGTCTGCAGCTACGAACCTAAGTGCTTGATGAGTTGGAGCTACTATTTGGTCTTCAGCATTTGCTGTAGTATCAGTAGTCCAAAGTATAGCAATTCTGTACTTATTATGTTGTGTATCTATTGGAATAACTAGAGGCTGGCTTGTATCTGCAGTGTTCATAAGGTCAAAAAAACCTTTTCCTGTTGTTCCACTGTCTGTTCCAGCTTCTAATGGATATGCTTCTAATGTAACTGTAGTTGGCTCTTGTGGATTAAACTTTATTAGCTTTCCACAAAGGGTATTAATCATATCGAAGTCTTTATCTCCGATATCTATGTCTACGGTTTCTGTTATTGCACAAAATTGCACATCTGGACCACCTTGAGCAGCAATAGCTACTTTAGCTGTTTCGCTCCAAAGGTCTGGTGCTGACATTTTTTATTTTTTTCTTCCTCCTTTCAGTTTTTTTCTCTTCCAGCTCTTCATTTATCTTTTCAACATTAAATCTATCTGAATTAGGAAATTCTTCTAATATTTTAGTTTCTTGAGGTTTAAAAATAATTCCTTTATATTTAACTTCTATTTCAAGTTTATTAGTAACTTTATATTTCATTTTATTTTACACCTTTCTTTACTGCTTTTGATAATAAGTTTGGTAAATTTGATAAATTTACTTCTAATGCTGGAATTAAAAAAGGTTTATATTGTTTTACCAAAAAGTATTTCCTCGTTCCTGTATATCCTTTTGCACTAAGCCAATCTGAAAATCTGTAACCACTTCTAGAATACTGGTCTTTGTGTATCCAGTGAGGTCTAAATCCTTCTTCTTGATAAATAGCATAAGGAGAATTAAGTTTTATTATAACTTCTTTTTCGTTTCTTTTTATTATTATACTTTCAGCAAGCTGTCCTGACGCTTTTGGGGCTCTCAATTTTGCAGATTTTTGTACCATAGAAGCAAATTCATAACTTACTTGATTGATTTCTCTAAGCAATTTTTTAGGAAGATTAATTATATAGTTTTGAGTTTCTTCTGAGCCTTGAATACTAACTTTAATTACCATGTTTCAGTTTTTTTAATTACATATTTAAATGTATAAGTTAAAGATTTAAGATGAACTTTAATATCTCCTCTTGTTACTTCATCTTTTGAAGTTCCATCTAATCTGACAAACATAAATCCAGCACTTCTTAAATCATCTCTGTTATTTTCAATAACATAATTAATTAAATCAGCAAATTTATCTGCTGCTTCTGCTTTAGTTGTATAAGTATCTATGGTAATGCTTCCATTTACCCAGAACTTCTTAATAGTTAATGTTTGCCAGTTTATATCTGGAGAATTTATAACAATAATAGGATAATCCTCTTTCTTGTCTAAAGATTTGTCAGGGAATGCTCCAGTATATGTTTTAATAGTTACTGATGTCGAATCACTTAAAACTATGCTTTTTACATTTTCTTTTATCAAATCATAAAATGTTTCAAATGCATAAGAAATTATTCCAGCAGCTTCATAAATCAACCAGTCACTTCCACTCTCATTAACCTGCCAAGCCAAGAATGGCAAGCCATCATTTAAGTTATATTCAGATGTTGTTGCTATGTCCCAAGTTGAATAAACAGGATTGCTTTTATTTTTATAAGCATCAATACTATTTTCATCATAACCCCATCCTAATTCGGATAAGGTTGATTTAGACTCGCCTCCGTAATATCCAACAGCATAAGTTGAAGTTGTAGTTAGCCAAGAGCAGTTTGTTATTGTTCCACCAGCGTAAGACCCCATGAATCCTCCTGTTTCGTCTGTGCCTGGCACATTTCCTACATTGTAAGAATTAATAATTAAAGTATTTTCACTATATCCTATGACTCCCCCTACACCAACCATGCCAGAAATATTTCCTTTATTATAGGATTTGTTAATTATAAGATTATTGCCTCTTCCTATGATACCACCAATAGAGCCTCCTCCAGAAACAGTTCCTGTATTGTAACAATTAATGATTAAACCTTGACTATAACCAGCAATTCCACCAGTATTATCAAAACCACTATAAACACTTGCTGTATTATAAGAGTTAATAATTGTTCCAAAATTATATCCTACAATTCCACCAGCATAAGATCCACCTATAGCATTAACACTTCCAGAAACAGAAACATTTGAAATTGTTCCGCTTNNTAAATAACCAACTACCCCACCAACATAAGAATCTGCGACAAAATTAACATTAAGATTTAAATTAGAAATCGAATTACTTCCTAAAGCCGCATAACCA
>JGI24721J44947_10000757_pt1 | contig 44621 bp, 45 predicted proteins | sample YelNatPaOPGAMG01_FD_44947 | JGI IMG/M metagenome (IMG submission 44947) | reverse complement strand
ACTACAAGCCTATCAACTCAAAACCCGCAACCGTCCAATCCAAGCTCCAAACCATATAAATCTGGTAAAGTATATTATGGGAGTCTAAGCGAAATCAAGGTATCTCCCAATTCTCTTACTTCCTAAAACATAAATAACCCGCAAATCAAAAAGAAGATCAATTCATAATCACGAGATGTTTAATCTGTTAAAACTACCTCTTGGCGCGAGAATTTAGCATCTATTGCAGAGGGAGGTAAAAGTCGNCCGTCTNCGAATTTTTGCGAAGCTTCTCAAAATAACAAGTTCTCCTGACGTAAAAGAGATCGGATCCCTAATGAAAGAGATCAACTACAGATTTTTGATTTTGGAATCGTGGGAGTCCTTAAATTTAGATAAAATGCCGACGGCGGGACTTGAACCCGCACGGGTTACCCCACACGCCCCTCAAACGTGCGTGTCTGCCAGTTCCACCACATCGGCATTTCTTGCGTCATCGCTTTCCTTCCTGTGTTTTCTCCTCAACCTTCTCAGATTTAGGAACAGTCTTTATCACGTATTCTCTGTGACTATAAAAGTAGGCAAGTGAAAGGCTCGTAAGCATAAAAATAACCGCTGCGATCGTTGTGAGCTTTGTCATAAATCCACTCGTTCCTGCGCTTCCAAACAGAGTCTGACTTGCACCACCTCCAAAGGCAGCTCCAATCTCCGATCCCCTTCCTGTCTGAATGAGTACAATGAGAATCATTGCTATAGTAACGAAAATATGAAGAATCACGAAGAAGGTAACCACTTTACTTCAGTTCCTTTGTTTTTTCTATTATACCAATAAACGAATCCGATTTCAAGGATGCTCCCCCAACCAGCGCGCCGTCAACATTTTCCATCACAATTAAGTCGCCGATGTTCTCTGGCGTAACACTTCCTCCGTAAATTATTCTCAAACTTCCGCCTTTTTCCCCATATAGAAGTCGGAGTAAGTCCCGAATGAATTTGTGGACCTCCTCGGCCTGTTCCGGGGTCGCATTCCTTCCCGTACCTATTGCCCAGACAGGCTCGTATGCGATGACTATTTCTTCTGAAAATTCCACACCCCTTAATGCTTTCTTAAGCTGGCTCCCTACCACGTATTCTGTTAAACCAGTATCCCTTTCTTCCTCCGTTTCACCAAGGCATACAATCGGTCTCAGGCCATGAGTCAATGCGGCTTTCACTTTCTTATTTATGAGTTCATCTGTCTCTGAAAAATATTTACGCCTCTCAGAGTGTCCTAAAATCACATATTTACAGCCCACATCCCTTAACATCGGTGGAGATATTTCACCTGTGTATGGGCCTTTCTCTTCGAAATGGCAGTTCTGTCCCGCAAGCCTAACGTTTGAACCTTTTATAATATCGTGAACATCCCTAAGCGCAGTAAACGGAGGCGCAATCACGATCTCTCCTTCGTTTATCCCTTTTGAATACTCCGCTATTTTCTGAGCTAACTCCCGAGCTTCACTTAAGCCCTTATTCATCTTCCAGTTTCCCGCTATTATCCACTTACAAATCATGAGATCACTCAAACTTTTCCAACGCCTCAATTCCAGGGAGCTTCTTCCCCTCCAAAAGCTCGAGGAAGGCACCCCCGCCCGTAGATATGTACGAAATCCTCTCTACCTCTCCTGCCTTATGGACAGCCACATCAGTATCTCCTCCTCCCACTATACTCAAAGCGTGGGAATTTGCCACATACATAGCCATGGCCAAAGTTCCCCTACTGAAAGGATCGAGCTCGAACATACCCATCGGGCCATTCCATATTATCGTTTTTGCGTTCTGGAGAACCTCTGAAAAAAGTAAGGTTGTAGCTGGGCCTACATCGAGTCCCATCCATCCCTTAGGTATCTCCTGTACCGGACAAGTCTTTATCTCAGCATCCTGGGTTGGTTTCTCGGCAATGACAACATCTACTGGGAGGTAAAGTTTTATCTGCCTCTCTTTTGCTTTTCTCATGATATTATTCGCAAGATCGATCATATTCTCTTCGCAAAGGGAATTTCCTACTTCCAGATTCATGGCCTTCAAAAAGGTGAAAGCCATCGCTCCACCGATTATCAGTTTGTCCACTTTCTCTACAAGTTTCTCCAGGATTCCGATTTTCTCGGCAACCTTTGCGCCTCCTATTATGGCAACAAGGGGCCTAACTGGGCTCTCCATCGCTTTTTTGAAATACTCAATCTCGTCCCTCATCAGGAACCCTGCGGCGCATACCTTCACAAATTCAGTGATACCGAAGTTCGAAGCGGCCTTTCTGTGAGCCACACCAAACGCATCGTCGATATAAACATCGCAGAGCCTCGCAAGCCTTTGGGCAAACTCTCTGTCATTCTTCTCCTCTCCTATGTGAAACCTTAAGTTNTCAAGAAGTACTATCTCACCATCCCTCATTTTTTCAACTTCTCTCTCAACTTCTTCTCCAATACAGTCCCCAATAAATNTGACATCCTTTTTTATTAGCTCTGAGAGTCTTTTCGCGACAGGTTTCAAGGAGAGTTTCTCAACTCTTACTCCCTTTGGTCTACCCATGTGGGAGGCGAGTATCACTTTCGCATTCTCTTTTACCGCGTACTCTATGGTAGGGATATGAGCTCTTATCCTTCTGTCGTCGGTGATATTTCCCCTTTCATCAAGAGGCACATTAAAATCCACCCTGATGAGTACCCGCTTTCCTTTTATCTCCACCTCGTTTATGTACTTCATTCGGCCTCCAAGAACTACTACTTCATTATAAAAGAGATGAGCTCACACATCCTGTTTGAGAACCCCCATTCATTGTCATACCAGGAGAGGACCTTAACGAGTCTTCCACCAATCACGTTGGTGTTTTCTATATCAACTATAGAAGAGTAGGGCGATCCATTGAAGTCACAAGATACGAGCGGTTCTTCTGAGCAATAGAGTATCCCTTTCATGGGACCATTTGCATATTCCCTGAATTTGTTATTCACCTCTTCCTTTGTAGTCGGCTTTTGTACGACACAAACAAAATCGACGAGGGAAACGTTTGGAGTGGGAACCCTTATCGCTATACCGTCTAACTTCCCTTTGAGTTCTGGGATAACCTCGGACATCGCCCTTGCCGCGCCAGTAGTTGTGGGGATCATGGATAGAGCCGCTGCTCTCGCCCTTCTAAGATCTCTGTGCGGTTCGTCAAGTAAAGCCTGATCGTTCGTGTACGCGTGAATCGTCGTCATAAGTCCGTATTCTATACCAAATTCCTTCTGAAGAATCTTAGCTATGGGTGCAAGGCAGTTAGTGGTGCAGGACCCCATTGAAATTATGTGGTGCTTCTCCCTATTATACACCTCCGGATTGACTCCTAAGACGATCGTTACGTCAGGACCCTTCGCTGGTGCTGATATTACGACTTTTTTAGCTCCAGCCCTTATATGTTTTTCTGCACCTTCTCTCTCAGTAAACTTTCCTGTACTTTCTATCACCACGTCCACGCCCAGATCCTTCCATGGGAGGGACTCAGGGTCCTTTACTGAAAATGCCTTGATCTCTTTCCCATCGACAAGTATGGAGTCCGATTTCACCTTCACATCTGCAGGAAAAATACCGTGGACAGAGTCATACTTTAAGAGGTGCGCCATTGTTTTCGCATCTGTTATATCATTCACAGCAACAAAATCGAGTTGACTATTTTTGTAACCCGCCCTGAACACGAGTCTCCCGATTCTCCCAAAACCGTTTATCCCCACTCTTATAGCCATGGTTACCCCCTGTTTTTTAGATTCAGTTTTTTGAAAAGGGACGGGGTTTTTGGCCCCGTCATAAGTGCCTCCCTATTTAGGGTTTTTTCACGGGTTCAAAAGCGAAAAATACCCTGTCCACCATAATTGTGCCCTGCTTGCCCTTCTCAATAGGATGAGAGGGTACGGGAAAGACACAGAGCTGAACCTCATCTCCCTCCTTGAGGTATCCCGCAGGACAATTTACAATCCTCGAAAGAAGCCTTCTTACAGGCTCAACCCCAAGATCAATAACGGCGTGGATCAGGGGAGACTCAAATCCAAGTGGGACCCCTCTTACCTCTTCGGAAAAGATTATAACTTTGCCTTTTGTGGGCAGATCTATATACTCAAGGTTCTCCGAATAGCAGTCTGGGCACACAACTCTGGGAGGGTACGCAACCTTTCCACAGTNTTTGCACTTAGTTGTAGTGAACCTACCCTGTTTTAAATTCTCGTAAAACTGCCAAATCCTGTTGAACTCTTTGGCCTGAACTGGCCACATGTCCATCGTCACGGGGTAAAGATTTTCGAGAATAGGTATTCCCAGTATAGCCATTTTCTCCTCCTTACTTTACAGGTTCTCTGCCATATATTAGTATGGTGTGTTCCGCGTTAGCACCGCTTAAGTTATGAGTCAGACCTATGTCAGCGTCCTTTACCTGGTGGCGCGCCCTTCCCTGAAGTTGCTTCATAATCTCAATAGCCTGCCTTATTCCTGTGGCTCCAAATGGATGCCCACATGCAAGGAGTCCACCGTCCGTATTTATGGGAACCTTTCCTCCGATCCTTATCTGGCCTGAGCTACAGAATGATCCTCCTTCTCCTTTTTTGCAAAAGCCAAGCTCCTCAACCTCAATTACTTCGGAAATTGAAAAGCAGTCATGGGTCTGGGCAACCTTTATATCCGAAGGGGAGACTTTTGCAGCCTTATAAGCCTTCTCCGCAGCTACTCTGAGATGCTTCCAATCTGCAAGATGTTCACCTGGAAAATTAGCGGTAACGCTATTCAAACATACCTGAGCAACCCCTCTTATATAGACAAGGGGTCTATCTGTCAAGTTCTTCGCGATTTCATCTGTGGTTATAATGCATGCTGCAGCACCATCTGTTATAGGACAGCAATCGTAGAGGGTCAAGGGGGGAACAACTTCAGGCGCGCTCATAGCTTCTTCAAGTGTCAGAGCTTTCTGCATCTGAGCTACAGGATTATCCACCGCATAGTTATAGTTTGTCACAGAGACAGCGGCAAGATCTTCCTTCTTTGTCCCGTAGTGTTTCATGTGCTCCTTTGCTGTTAGTGCAAAGAATGGAGGTGGTAATCCCATACCCTGGGCACCATCCCAGTCATGATCAACAGAGGCAAGTTCACTGTAAAATACTTCCCATTTTTGAGGTGTGTAAAGCTTTTCTCCTCCAGCAACCATCACTATATCGGCCATTCCCGCTTCCACAAGTCCTTTTGCGAGTATGATCCCTGTTGATCCTCCGGCGCACAAGGTGTCNCACCTCGTGCAGATAGATGTGGGCTTAAGCCCCAACCTTTCTGCTATGACTGGTGCTGTGTTTACCTGAAAGGAGCATCTACCAGCGTAAGAAGTTGCGACGATAAGACCATCCACATCCTTTGGTTTTAATGTGGGGATATCGTCAAAACATGCCTTAGCTGCCTCTTGAAAAAGGTCAACAAGGTGGGCTTCTCTTACGCCCCATTTACACTGTCCTCCCGCAAGTATCACTGCTCTTCTCGCCATACTTTCCTCCTTTTTTTATCTTCCTTTAAATTCTGGTTTCCTTTTTTCCACAAATGCTCTAAGCCCCTCTCTTCCGTCCTCGGAAGTATACGCGANCACAAATGAATTTAGCTCAAAATTGAGCGCAGAGGAAATATCCATCTCCACTCCAGTATCTATGGATCTCTTGATCAATGAGTAGGCGATCTTTGGTTTGGAAGCGAGTTTTTTTGCTAAACTAAAAGCTTCTTCGGNGAGCCTTTCCTTTTCTACAACCTTATTTAAAATGCCTATATTAAGGGCTTGTTCAGCAGTTATAGTCTCACCGGTCAAGAGAATCTCNTTCGCCCTTGAAATCCCTATCAGTCTTGNAAGTCTTACAGTACCTCCTGAGCCAGGAATAATTCCCAGATTTATCTCAGGAAAGCCCATCTGCGCATCCTTTGAGGCGATTTTCAAGTCGCAGCACAAAGCAAGCTCAAAGCCGCCTCCCAAAGTTAATCCAAAAATGGCGCACACCGTCGGTTTCCTGAAGGAGGAGATCTTATCCATGGTTCTTCTTGCCACATTCCACAGAAAGTCAAAAATTTCCTTTATGTCCTTTCCTTCAACATCTTTTACATCCAGACCCGCACAAAATGCCTTATCTCCAGAAGAGGTGAGAATCACTGCATCCACGGTGTCGTCATTCTCCAGTTGAGAAAAAGCTTCAAAAAGCTCTAAATAAACTTTCGTGGATAGAACGTTTACAGGGGGCCTATTTATCATAACTTTTGCCACATTTTCCTTTTTTTCTATGAGAAGGTTTTCAAGAGTCATTTGCCCTCCTCATTTGTAGTCATACCAACCAGCTTTCGTCTTTCTCCCATATCTTCCCGCCTGGACAAGGGATCTCAGAGAGTAAGGTATGGACCATTTCAATTCCTTATCCAGATTGTTGAAGAAATACTCGATGATTGCGTAAGTGGTGTCATTGCCAAGAAGATCCATGAGTTCGAAAGGACCCATCGGATAGTTGAGGCCTAATTTTGCAGCCTTGTCTATATCTTCTTTGCTTCCTATCCCTTTCTCATAAAGGCTGATTGCCTCAAGAAAATGGGGGATGAGAAGTCTGTTTACGAGAAAACCTGGAACATCTTTCCTTACCTCTACGGTTTCCTTCCCGAATTTCTTAGAAAGATCGGCTGTGATCGCCACAGTTTCGTCGCTCGTGTGGTAGCCCCTTATTATCTCTACAAGCTTCATAAGTGGAACGGGATTGAAAAAGTGCATTCCCACCACTTTGTCCGGTCTTTTTGTGGCTGTTGCTATATCTGTTATGGACAAAGAGGATGTGTTAGTTGCTAATATGACTTCACCCCTTGTTATTTTATCCAAAGTGCTAAAGACTTCTTTCTTCAGCGCCATGTTCTCGCTTACTGCCTCAATCACAAAGTCCACATCTTTTAAGTCTTCCATCTTAGTAGTACCTTTTATCCTACCCATCACCTCTTTCTTCTGTTCCTCCGTCATCTTCTTCTTCTCCACACTTACGGTAAGGAAGCTGTCTATTGCACTTAAGCCTGCCTCCACAAATCTGTCCTCTATATCCCGCATTATCACCTCGAATCCAGCCTGGGCCGCAACCTGTGCAATACCCCTTCCCATCAGTCCTGCTCCAAGAACACCTATCTTCTTTATTTCCATAATCCCCTCCTCGAACGTGATAATTTCAACAAATTAAAAATTTCACTTACAATTCTATAGCAGATGTATAAAGGGCGTGTCAACGGATTTTCTCGAGGATTGAATCCGTAATCGAAACCACTTCCTATACTTGACTAAGGCTTTCCGGTTATTGTAAAAATATGCAGAAAGCGAGGTGAAAAGATGGGTAAGCCCCTTCATCCGCTCTCCCTCGTTTGATTAAGAATAGGACCCAGGTTGGGTCTTAAAAGAGATTCGGGAGGGGTGAAAAAGGGGCTAAGGTCCATCTTTTCACCTGTGAGTACGTCGTAAATCTCCTTAGTTCCCTTTTTCTCTCCTTTCACAAGACTTTCAAAAAGTAAAATCCCACTATCAGGAGGAGAAGATGTCTGCAAGAAGACTAAACTTTTTTGCAACCCGAAAGGGCATCATTTTCGCAGGCGCAATAATTGGGATCTTAGCGCCAATTTTGCAAAAGCTTGGCAACCCCCCAAATATGGGTATATGCGTCGCATGCTTTGAAAGGGATATAGCTGGGGCCCTTGGCTTACACAGAGTATCCGTTGTTCAGTACATGCGTCCGGAAATTATAGGGGTCGTTCTTGGATCCTTGATTGCAGCTCATCTTTTTAAAGAGTTTCGACCTCGGGGAGGTTCGGCGCCTTTTGTCAGATTCTTACTCGGGCTTTTCGCCATGATTGGAGCCCTCGTATTCTTAGGATGCCCCTGGAGGGCTCTGCTCAGGTTGGCTGGCGGCGACTTAAACGCCATATTCGGCATTTTAGGCCTTGTGGTAGGAATTTGGATTGGAACCCTATTCTTGGAAAGGGGATATAACTTAGGCCGATCCCATGCGAGCTCTCGCGCAGCAGGATGGGCTATGCCCGGCATAATGCTCGCCTTTCTCTCCTTTCTCATTCTCTTTCCCCAGATCCCGGGACAGGAGAAGAATGGGTTTCTCTTCTACAGCGTTAAAGGGCCGGGTTCAATGCATGCTCCCCTTCTTGTAAGTCTCATCGTTGGGCTATTAATTGGCTTCATCGCGCAAAGAAGTAGGTTCTGCACCGTAGGAGGAATAAGAGATCTTATCCTTTTCAGACAGACCCACCTTCTCTCAGGAGCCATTTCGCTCCTTATATTTGCTTTTCTAACAAACCTTGTTCTTGCCCAGTTTAAAGTGGGCTTTGAGAATCAGCCGATTGCCCACACGATGAGCGTCTGGAATTTTCTGGGGATGACACTTTCTGGACTTTCATACACCCTGGCAGGAGGTTGCCCAGGAAGACAGTTGTTTTTAGCAGGAGAAGGCGATCAGGACGCGGCTATATTCGTATCAGGGATGATAGTGGGCGCAGGTATCTCGCATAATTTTGGACTTGCCAGTACTCCTCAGGGTGTTGGTCCATTCGGCCCTCACGCGGTTATAACAGGACTCATAGTTTGCGGATTCATAGGTCTCACAATGAGAGAAAAATAAATCAAATGTAAAGGAGGTAGCATGAGCTCCTTAGTCGACGCAAGAGGATTGTCCTGTCCTCAACCTGTATTATTAACAATTCGGGAGATTAAAAAAGTCCAGAAGGGAGAGATAGTCGTCCTTGTTGATACTGACACAGCAAAAGAAAACGTGTCCCGCGCAGCTACTTCCGAGGGCTGGAATGTGAAATCAATCGAGGAAGATGGTATGACTTACAGAATTGTGATAACTAAGGAATAAACGGTTCTAAAGGGGGCCTTACTAAGCCCCCTAAAGCCTAATTAGAATCCTTTCATCTTATGACAGGTCTTACAAGGTTCAGGGGGAGGTGGAAGGGTGTATTCTCCTCTCAGACTCAAGTTTATGAGGCTTTCAAAAAGTTCCCTGCCGGCGCGTTCCCTTCTTTCATGAGCCTCTCTAAAAGCCCTATAAGGCTCTTTATTCCATATTTGCTCCAAAGGCTCCTCGAATAAATTACCAAAACTGATATTTTCTATCTCATATGCTTTACCCTCAAATATCCTCCGAAAAGGGGATTTGACAGGAGGATTGAGATACACGCAGGGAGAGACCTCTCCATCGACGGAAATATAGATCGAATTTAATGGGTTTTCTGGGCACATCGCCACATCAACTTGAGTAAGCGAAGGAGTGAAAAGTTTTATACCGTAAGATGCTGCCTTCCTTTTTGCCTCAAGCATTATGTCCTCATACGGGCTTCTTCCGGAATATGTGAAAACTTTCATGTTGTCCTGTTCTTCGTTTGAGATCTGAATAATATTCAGAAAGACAACCTCCTTTATTTTGAGCGATTTTGCGAGATCCAAAATGAGGGGAGACTCTTCCACGTTTTCTTTTAACAACAAATAGACAATATGCATCTTCGGAACCTTCATCTTCATTTCTTTAGAAAGGAAAAAAAAGGCTCGAATGGAAGCCAAAAGCTGCTCGAAATTTGAGTTAATTCTTATCCTTTGGTGAGTTTCAGGGGTTGCTCCAGAAAAAGAGAATCCTAAAAAATCTATCCCCCTCCTTATAAGTTCCCTTATACGATCCTCATCTAAACCGTATCCACTCGTTACAAACCCAGCCTCCGCGCCTTCCCTTTTCACCATCCCAATAAAATCAAAAACATTGGGGTGAAGTAAAGATTCGCCCCATCCCTCAAGAACAACACTTTTTACCTCGTTCAGGTAGGGTACGAGCTTTTTAAAATCCTCCATACTCATGTCCCTTCTTCTGTAGTCCCTATACTCTGATTTCATACACATCGTGCACAATAAGGGACATCTTGTTGTAATCTCTATCTGCCACGTGGAAAATCTTCTCTTTCGTTTTTTCTTCAGTAACTTTCTCCAATTCACAGGAAGCCTTCAAATATAAGATCTACAATGCTTTTTCTTGGCTCCCACTCGTAAAAATAGTATGGCAAGAATGGCCTTCCGCCCCATTTTTTTTTAAAAAACCTCACTCCCTCGTTAATTCCGAGACCTAAATTTATGTATCTTTTGCCACCGCTTAAAGCCAGATTTACCATTTCCTCAAAGAGGGCATCCGATGTGCCAGGAATGTAATTCTTCTTTGTTCTTACGTTGAACATGTAAAAGGCATAGGTCGGTGAGAACGTATCGACGATGTCGAATGCAATAAGCTTTCCGCTAAAATTACGGGCACTTATAGCGATGACGTAAGAAGTGGAATTAACGTAGTCTTTTAATTTTCGAAAAATAAAAGATGATCTTTCGTCTATTTTTTTCTCCGCGATAAACTCCTCAATAAGATCCAGATGTTCGATAGTAAGGGCTTTTTCTTTTACTATTCTTATTTCTCTCTTCGCTCTTTTTAAAATATTTCTCGTCTTCTGATCGATCCTCAAATCCTTCAGATCCAAGAGGTAGTACGAATCAGATCCTTTCACTGGCTCACCTTCGAGCACAGTCGGTAAGATCACTGAAATCTTTGCGTTTTTTCTCTTTCTCCTGACTTCATAAATAACAGTTCTAAGGGCACTTTCTTCTAATTCGCCGATTATTGGATAACCAACGATGAACACATGATCTTCTTTTTCGTAAGAAAGAAAGGGCTCATAAAAGAAAGGTTCGGCACCTGAAATAGAGGTAACATAATGAAAAATGTGCTCAGGAACATAAGCGTTTTTCTCGATTAAAGTTTCTTGAGGTGGGCTAAGCATCCTAAAGGTCCTTGAAGAGTGAGTACCCCTTTCCCTTTAATTTCTCCGTGATCCCTTTTAAGTGTGTTATCCCAACGAAAGCTGCGCTACTTCCTCGCTCAAAATATGGCAGCATCCTTTCGAATAGCACCGGGTCACGCTTATCTATTATGGATTCACATCTCGTAGGGAATAAGCTCGTACACCCGAGAAGAGAGTCAAGATCGCCCTTGAGATAAAAATCCGCGTGTTTTTTTGCGAACTTTTCCCATTTTGAGCACATGTTTAAGAAGTTGACGATCTTTTCCAAAGGAATACCTTCTAATGCGAGGATCTGCTCCTCAATAGTCTCAAGGTAATGTATCTCCTTTTTTTGCTCTTTTGCTACTGCGTGGGCTTCCAGATCTACCGAGTATACCCATCCCCTCTTTCTAAGGTACGATGTCCAGATTTTGAAAAAGGCCATCCACGGCCTAAGCCCCTCTATCTCCATCTCCAATCTCGTCTTGCCATTTTGCCGGAGATATCCCAGATACCGGTAAATCTCTGAATCATTTTCAAAGCTTAAAGAATCGAGTTCCTGACTCAATATACGACGGGCTTCTTCACTTACCATAGAAAAAAGGGATGACTCTTGACTATTTTCGTAACCGTAACTTATTACCTTCTCCATGTCACTCTCATCAAGGGGTCCTTCAAAAAGTACAGTATCTACTCTCGAGATGAGTTCGCTTAAAGATCTTCTGAAACTATAAGGAAAAAAATGGGCTGTCCCAGATAAGTAGTTGACATTGTCGCCTTTTTTTACGATATAGAACATTTTGAATCTCTTTTCCCGAAAAAGATTCGAAAACATAGCTTAATAACTCCTAAAGAATGTTTGTTATTGTCTCCATTATATTTAAGAAACTGCGCTTTTTTGTTAGCTCCGCAAATTCATATGGGATTTTGGGTATTCCTCCCCATTTCTCCTTGAACCTCCTTATCCCCTCATTTACACCCAGGCCCAGATGGACGTACCTTTTTTTTAGCTCTGCTGCAAGCTCAATCATCCTTACAAAAATCACATCCGACACAAAAGGAGGAGCAATATCGGTCCTTCTACAACCTAAAACGTAGGTAAGGAATTCTTCTGCCTCCGTCTCTATCACATAGAAGGCCACGAGTCTTTTTTCCGAATCATATGCGTCAATGATCAATGCTGAATTGGAAAAAGATAAATAAGTTCCCATCGATTCATATAAAGCCTTAACAAAAGGATCCATCTCTTTTTCTTCTACGAACCTCTTGCTCAGGAAGCGGTGCTCGCTCGTGTAAACCTTAGAGACCCGGACTGAAACTTCTCCCATTGCCTTTTCCACCTGTCTCAAAAGTCTCTTAGGAGGGTTAAAAGAATGGAGATCAAGCGTGTAGTAGTAGTCTTTCTTGAAGGCTACTGAATCTTTCCTTAGATCCTCGGGAATATGGGGTGCGATTACCCAAATATAATCAAAATTGCGCTTCTCCTGAAAATGAGAAACCATTCTAACGATTCTATCCTCACAGAATTCACCTGATAGAGGATAACCTACGAGTATAACCCAGTGAGGTCCTTCAAAATAAAGAAACCCGTTCTGAAAAAAAGGTTCACCTCCTGAGACTATCTTCATGAGAGATACTGTGTGCTCTGGAACGTAGGCAAGTTTTTTTATCATTAATTCTTCTTCCAGGCTAAGCATCTTTGCCGAACTTTTCTTCCACAATTATAACGCAATGTGGTATTATATTAAATAAGAGGAGGTGGTCAAATGAGAAAGTCGGTTTTGATCTTCTGCGCATTATTCTTATTCATTCTTATCAACTCTGTTTATGCTTCAAATACCTTGAGGACATTTAGTGGTAAGGTCGTAGCAGTTGATCCAAGCGGAAAGGCTATCGTAGTCTCGGAGATGGTAGGAAAATCCGAAATGGTTGTGGGTGTGATAGTAACTCAAGACACAGAAGTTAAAATCGGTAACAAAAAGGCAGAGATCAAGGATCTGAAAGTAGGAGACAGAGTGACTGTTACTTACGAAAGGACGAATGACCTTTACGCAAAAAAGATCGTTAAGAAATAGGCCTTGACTTGGTAAGTATTACGAAACTTTTCTGTGGCGCAGAGGAAGACTTTGATTTCCTCCGCTACGGCACACCTGCGAAGGAAAGAAAACCCGTTGTAGTATGGAACATTACGGGGAGGTGTAACCTCTCTTGCAAGCACTGTTATGCTGGCGCAAGGACAGAAGACAGGGAAGAGGATCACATCTCCACTGAACTCGCAAAAAAGGTAATAGATGATATTTCCTTCTTTGGGGTTCCTGTCCTTCTTTTCTCTGGAGGAGAGCCCTTACTTAGAAAGGACATATTAGAACTCATAGAATACGCAAGAAAAAGGGGGATAAGAACGGTTCTCTCCACGAACGGGACTCTCATAAGTAAGGATTTGGCAAAGGCCTTACGCGAGGCAGGAGTCTCGTACGTGGGAATAAGCGTAGATGGCATTGGAATGACAAATGATCTATTCAGGGGAAAAAGGGGGGCTTTTGAAAAAGCAAAAGAGGGAATACGCAATTGTAAGGACGCAGGAATAAAGGTTGGCATGAGATTCACAATAACAAGGCAAAACTTTACCGAAATACCTTCAGTACTCGACTTTTTCGAGAAAGAGAATATAGACAGAATATGCTTCTATCATCTCGTCTATTCGGGGAGAGGAAAAGAATTAATCGATCTCGATCTTACTCACGAAGAGAGAAGAAAGGTGCTTGACTACATAATAAAGAGAACTAANGAAATGTTTGAAAGGAATAAGAACATAGAGGTCCTGACAGTGGACAACCACGCAGATGGCCCTTATCTCTATCTCAAGCTTTTGAAGGAAGATCCAGAAAGGGCAAGGGGAGTATATAAGTTCCTTTCTAAGAACGAGGGAAATCTTTCTGGAGTTGGGATCGCCTGTATAGACGAAAAAGGAGATGTCCATCCTGACCAGTTCTGGAGGGANTATACCATAGGGAATATAAATGAAAGACCATTTAGCGAAATATGGACAGACGAAAGGGATGAACTTCTTAAACGTTTAAGGAATAAGAAACTCTACCTGAAGGGGAGATGCGCAAGGTGTAGGTTCCTAAAAATATGTGGCGGGAATTTCAGAGTCAGAGCGTATGCAAAAACAGGAGATTTATGGGCGCCTGATCCACAGTGTTATCTTACAGAAGAGGAAATCTCATGAGTATGGAATATCCCATTGCAAGGCCAAGGAGACTGAGAAAGAACGGTATTATAAGAGATTTAGTTCGAGAAACAGATCTCTCTATCAACCATCTCGTTTACCCCCTTTTCGTAAAAGAGATGAACGAAAAGAAGGTCGAGATCCCCTCAATGCCGGGCATATACCAGTTTTCTACCGAGGGTTTGATGCGGGAAATAGAAGAAATAATAGATCTTTCAATACACACCGTACTCCTATTCGGGATACCTGATAGAAAAGACGAATACGGGACATCGGCGTATGATGAAAAGGGGATAATCCAGAAGACGGTGCGGAGGATAAAAAAGCTTTTTGGGAATGACTTAATCGTTATAACGGACGTCTGTCTATGCCAGTATACGAGCCACGGACACTGTGGCGTGATAAAGGGAGAAAGTGTGGATAACGACGAAACTTTAAAGATCCTGGCAAAAGTCGCTCTTTCCCATGCGGAGGCCGGTTCTGATATGGTTGCCCCATCGGACATGATGGACGGCAGGGTGAGGGTAATAAGAGATGAGCTCGATAGGAACGGATACTGCGAAATACCGATTATGAGTTATTCTGCGAAATATGCCTCCTCCCTTTATGGGCCTTTCAGGGTTGCTGCAGAATCAAAACCACAGTTTGGAGATAGAAGGTCCTATCAGATGGACTTTCCAAACAAAAGAGAGGCATTAAAAGAGATAGAACTCGATATAAATGAAGGTGCAGATATTGTAATGGTAAAACCTGCACTCTTTTATTTAGACATTATAAGTCTCGCAAAGGAGAGATTTTCCGTGCCCATTGCCGGCTTTTCTGTAAGTGGTGAATATCTCATGGTAAAGGAAGCCTCAAAAGCAGGATTTATAGACTATAAGGGAAGTGTAATTGAACTGACCACTTCAATAAAAAGGGCGGGTGCGGATATTATAATCACTTACTTTGCAAAGGATATAGCAAAATGGATAAAAGAGAGTTCCCTTTGAGGATGGTCGCATGGGAGCTCACGAGGTCTTGCAACTTATCATGCCTTCACTGTAGGGCAGCCGCAAAAAATGAAAAAGACGAGAGAGAACTGAAGACTGATGAATGTAAGAAAGTTTTAGACTCAATAGCATCATTCTCTTCCCCTGTCATAATTCTTACAGGGGGTGAACCACTAATTAGAGAAGACATTTTCGAAATAATAGAACATGGGCGTAAAAAGGGTCTCCACATGGTTCTCGCCACAAATGGAACCCTCCTCTCNAAAGAGAGAGCAAGAATACTGAAAGAACTGGGTATAAAAAGGATAAGCCTGAGCCTTGATGGAAAAGACAGTAAATCCCATGACGGATTGAGAGGGGTCGAAGGATCATTTGATTCGGTTATTCATGCGGCAAGAATACTGAAGGAAGAGGACTTCCCGTTCCAGATCAATACTACTCTCACATTCATTAACGTGGACCAGATAGAACCTATCTATGAACTCTCAAAATCCCTTGGCGCATGCGCTTGGCATGTTTTTTTGCTTGTTCCTGTAGGCCGGGCTAAAGAGATCAGGGATCAGAGTCTTAAAGCAAAGGAGTACGAAGAAACCCTCGAAAGAATATACGAACTTGAAAGAAGAAGGGAGATGGATATAAAGGTTACGTGTGCACCCCAATACTACAGGATACTAAAGGAAAAAGGGGAAGTCCTAAAAGGCTCTGGATGCCTTGCTGGTAAGAGCTTCATGTTCATATCGAATGTGGGCATAGCACAACCTTGCGGATATCTTGAGATACCCTGTGGTGATGTGAGAAAAGAGGGAGTAGAAAAAGTTTGGAAGACATCTCAAGTCTTCTTAATGCTCAGAGATTACTCAAAGTACAATGGCAAATGCGGAAAATGTAAGTATTTAAGGATCTGCGGTGGGTGCAGGGCCAGAGCTTATGAGGAATATGGCGACTTTATGGGCCAAGAACCTTTCTGCATTATCTCTTAAAAAACTGCCTTATACTTTTGACGATATACTCCTTTTCTTTATCTTTCAGTTCAGGATAGACAGGGATAGCAAGGCTCTTCATAGAGGCTTCTTCAGCGCACGGGAAATCTCCTTTTTTGTATCCTAAGTACCTAAAACAGGCCTGTAAATGGAGAGGAAGGGGGTAGTAAATTCCAGTTTGTATGCCCCTTTTTCTTAAGAATTCCTTAAGTTCGTCTCTTTCTTCAAGCCGTAATACATAGAGATGGAAAACATGGGATCCTTCGTCCTCCAGATCGGGCAGTATCAAGGGCAAACCATCGAGCATGGAACTATAATATTTTGCATTTTCTATCCTTTTTCTGTTCCATTCCTCAAGATAGGGGAATTTTGCATAGAGAGCGTATGCTTTTATCTCATCTAACCTGCTGTTTATCCCGATTATATCGTGGGTGTAAGGCTTTTCATCCATTCCATGAACCCTGAGCTTTTTCAATCTCTTTGCAAGCTCTTCGTCCTTTGTCAGTATCATCCCGCCCTCGCCTATCCCTCCAAGGTTTTTTGTAGGGTAGAAACTGAGTGCAGACACATGTCCGAAGGATCCAGCCATCTTTCCGTCCTTTCTTGCCCCTATAGACTGAGCCATATCTTCAATAACAAAGAGGCCATATTTTTCCGCAACCGAAAGTATCTTATCCATTTCGCAAAGTTTGCCAAAAAGGTGGACCACAATTATGGCCCGGGTTCTCTCTGTAATAGCAGATTCTACCTTTTCCGGGTCTATGTTCATAAATCTGGGCTCTATATCAACGAAGACAGGCCTCGCACCAAGAAGCGCAATAGAACTCGCTGTGGAGAAGAACGTGTATGGTGTGGTTATTACCTCATCTTTTTCGCCTATTCCTAATGCCATAAGGGATAAAATCAATGCATCAGTCCCATTGGCACAGGATACCGCATATGGAACTTTTATATAATCGGCGATCCTTTCCTCAAGAAGCTTACAATACTCTCCGAGAACGAGCTTCTGCTCCTTAAGGATCTTTTTTATCCCTCTAAGTATCTCTTTCTCGACAGTCCTATACTGGAACTTAAGGTTTATAAGGGGTATGTTCATTTGAGGTACGGGTCCCCAAATTTATTGAGAAAAAGGATCTCCTCCAACGGCTTTCTCGGAGTGTATTTAGGCCTTTCCTCAAAATATCCTATTGGGGTCATAGCAACTATCGTAAATCCTTCGGGCACCTCAAGTATACTCTCTGCCTCTTCGTGATTGAACGCTCCAATGTGACAGGTTCCAAGTCCAAAATTCCAGGCAGCAAGTACAACGTGCTCCATGGCTATTCCAGCATCGAACATATAGTAATCACCCTTGGAAGTCCTTGGAATCCCTTTGCTAAACCCAGCTAAACCTTTCTGGGAAACCAAACAAAGCAGGACAGGGGCTTTTATCACGGCTTCTTTCGCAGGGTTATTCTCGCTTAAGGTCTTTGACAGCTTTTCCTTCAAACCCCTATCTTTGACTATTATGAAACGCCAGGTCTGCGTATTAGCCCAGGAAGGGGATCTTCTTGCGGCCTCAATGATTTCCAGCAAAATCTCTTCTGGTATATCCTCTTCTCTGTACTTTCTTATACTTCGCCTCTCATGAATGACTTTGAGTATGTCCATAGCCTCTCCTCCTCATCTTTTTATCACATAAGGCATATTTATCTCAACGGTTCTCCAGGACCTCTTCCAATTTTCCCATCCTGAAATATAAGAGAAGATCGATAAATTTCTCGTTCATTACGGGATCTTTTTCGAATCCCACAAGATGGGTTAAGCACCCGCAATCTGAAGAACCGAAATCTGGTATAAACCAATCACCGATTTCCATTAGTCTTTTTGCTATTTCACACTCGTAGGCCTTACCGATCCTTATGGGAAAATGGTGGAGGACACGGAATCTGGAGGTCAGATAATCTATATGCCAGAAAAGCTTCTTTCTTCTTCTTATGTGTCTTTTTATTCTCTTTCTCAAGTTTTCCATTGCGGAACCAGTATAGACGTAGTACCCGCTTCTGAATAATATTTTCCCTAAAGATCCGATGGTCAAAGGGCTTTCTTCTTTTATCTCAACTACAAGTAAGTAAATACCAGAATCGTCCGTTCTTTTCTCCATCTCTTCCCAAGGAATTTCGAGTTCCCTTACGCTTTTTAAAGAAAAATCTTCCCCAAAGCCTATTGAAACTGCTCGCACATCAACTGAGTCCTTCGCATCAAAAAGGGTCTTTGCAAATGGATAGTCGTTATGGAAATCTGGCAAAAAGTACTTGGCCTTAGGGAAATTGACGATAAAAAGGATTGCCCCCATTATTTCAGATCCCGTAAGCCCAATTAGCTCTTGAATATGAGCCCTTCCACGAGTTGTCTCGCAATCCGGGAACATTGAAAGGAAATTCCGAAAAAGTGTTGAATTTTTAACCTCAAGCAAGATCTTCCCACCCTTACCTTGAAGAAGAAAATCGAACCTCCTTTTCCCAACATAAACCTCCCTTTTTACAACCCGGTAACCCTCGAAGGCACCTATCAATCTCTCTTCTACGAGTCTCTCCGCTATCTCATTAGTGCGGGCCGTATCGACTAATACTTTGAAACCCCCCTTCTCCACAAAGCATATCCTGTATGGTAAGTGATCTTTCTCCTTCCTTTTTACTGCGTAAATCTTCCTTCCCTCAATAAGGAGCTCTAAAAGCCTTCCCGGGTTAGGAAGATGGGCGAGCACTTTCGTCCCCCCTATCTCGCACTCACAGACAAAGCGATTTATCCTCGATATGAAAGTTCCTTCAACCAGAGCTTCTGACATACTATCTTGGAATTATACAATAACCCCAGGAAAAGTCCCACACTTTTCAATATAGGACATGGTTAACTCAAAGATCTTCAAGCAATATACTTGACATCTTCCATTTTCGTGAACCTATAATATGAAAAAAGGTAATTCAAGTTATTCAGCTACTACCGCTTCCACGCTCTTTCCTGTGTATTACACAAACGAGATTGTGGGAAACGAGAATAGGCTGGGGGATGCTCTGTGGGGGGAGGTTATTTCAATAAGCATGGCTCTTTCCGCCCTACTTGGTCCCTATATAGGGGGAATCGCAGACCATCTGAGAATAAGAAAAAGGATGCTCATTTTATTTACCTTTCTTTGTATTCTCTCTGTTGCATCTTTTTCGTTTCTGGAAAAGGGTATGGCGAAGGAAGGGGTCCTGCTTATAGTGCTGGCAAATTTCGGCATGGAATCAGCATTTATATTTTACAACTCTTTCCTGCCGCAACTTAAGAGAGGTTCTGGAATTGGAAAAATGTCTGCCCTTGGTTTTGGAACAGGTTACTTAGGTTCAATCGTCTCTCTATTTCTTTCCCTTCTTCTCGTTCAGAAAAAGCTGATAAAGTTGGTCTGACCTTTCTGCTCCCTTTTTTTCTCGTATTCTCTTTGCCTTTATTCTTCCTCCTCCCCCCTTAAGGACCCTATTAAGTCGAGTATACTCTTTTCTGCAAAAAAAGGTCTCTCCGAGACCCTTCGACTTATGAGAACTCTCTTTAAAGACCCTGATTTAAAACGTTTCTTTCTTGCATATCTATTCTATGAGGATGGGATAAACACTGTGATCGTATTTTCAAGCATCTATGCTGCGAATACTCTCGGTTTTGCTCCATCAGAAATAGTTTTAGTCTACCTTGCGATTCAAGCCTCCGCAATGGTCGGGGGTTTTGTCATATCGAAATATGTCGAAGGGATCGGTTATAAAAAAACCTTNAGGCTCTCGGTCGTTGCATGGGTCCTCATAACTGCGCTTGCTTCAATCATCTTCGACAAATGGCACTTCGTCTTGCTCAGTGTATCTGGGGGGACATTCTTAGGCATAGTGCAAGCCTCATCAAAAGCCCTTTTTGCCACCTTTATTCCTCCTGGAGAGGAGTCTAAATACTTTGGTCTTTATGGCCTTGTGGGAAAATCCTCAGCGATATTGGGTCCAACAGTTTTCGGTCTGATTTCTTGCTCCACACGTAGTGAGAGAATGGGGTAATATTCGTTTCTATACTTTTTCTTTTAGGTTTTTTGGTGCTTGGAGGATTAAAAGAAAAAATCGTGTTGAATTCAAGCTCCCACCTCTGTTAATAAGAAGTTATGAAAAAAAAGAACGGGGTGAAAGGTGCTTATTCCTTTTGGTTTCTTCTTTGCTGTGCAATTTTCATAACATGCCTTATAACCTCCAACATTATAGCTGTTAAGCTCATCGAAATCTTCGGCATTGTTTTACCAGCAGCGATCATCATCTTCCCTCTCAGCTACATTTTTGGCGACGTACTCACTGAGGTCTATGGATACACTGAGGCAAGAAAGGTCATATGGCTCGGTTTTTTTTGCAACCTACTCTTCGTTCTTGCCTCATACTTTGGAAAGGTCCTTCCTCCTGCTTCATTCTGGGATGGGCAGGCTTCATATGAGAAGATTCTTGGATATACGCCAAGACTACTTCTCGCATCTTTCATAGCTTACCTTTTCGGTGAGTTCTCAAACTCCTTCGTGCTCGCAAAACTAAAGATAAAGACAAAGGGGAGGTTTCTCTGGATTAGAACAATAGGTTCCACGATNGTCGGCGAAGGAATAGATTCCGCTGTCTTTATAAGTATAGCCTTTTACGGTACTCTCCCTCATTTGACGCTTGCTTACACCATCTTCAACCAGTGGGCTTTCAAAACTCTCTACGAAGTTATCTTCACTCCATTGACTTACGGGGTTGTCAATTTCCTGAAGAGGAAAGAAGGGATTGACGTTTTCGACTACGAAACGAGGTTTAACCCCTTACTTATGAGGGGATAAAAATGAATACTTCAAAGTTAAGAGCAGCTCTTTCTTCTTTTTTTGCATTCATCGTATCTTTCGTTCCCGCCTTTTTCACGTCAGGATGGAAAGGAGATGAGAGCTTCATCAAGAATCTGATTTCAATACATGTGGATTTTCACTTTTTCTTCGGGAATATCCGAATACCTTACAGATTCTTTCTCGCAGCCTCGATGATCTTGCTCTACGCAGGTTTCTCCCAGTATTTAAAACCAAAAAAGAATTAATCCCATTTCCTTCTATCTATGAGAGTCTCCTCTTCCTTAATGCTTCCCCTTTCGCAAAATTCTATGCTGTCTAACCTTACCCTCAAATTCTTAGGGAATTCTTCATCCAAACGTTTTTTTAACGCCTCCCTGTCTACCCCCTCTTTCAGTTCGGCCACGAGATGGATTTCATCCCTTTCACCCTTCCTGTCAACAATTACCTGGTATTTTACAATTTCACCTATATTTGAAAAAAATGTCTCCATCTGTTTCTTAACAACGAACATCCCTCTCACCTTCACAGCATCGGTACTTCTTCCCACAATCCCAGTTATCCTGAAGGAGGTTCTGCCGCAAGGGCAAGGCTCGGTCGTGTAGGAGGTCATATCTCCGGTCCCAAACCTGACGAGTCCCCAGCAAGGATTGTGGAGAGGGGTCGCTACAAGTTCACCCACCTCACCCTCCTTTAATCTTTTTCCCGTTTCCGGATCGACTATCTCGATGAAATAATCATCCATGAAATGCATACCCTTCTTTTCTCTACACTCGTACGCCACACATCCTCCGAGCTCTGTAACGGAGTAACACTGATAGGTGTCAATCCCATATTCCTCTTCGAATATCTTCCTCATAGAAGGTGGGAGCATCTCTCCAGTGAACCATGCTTTTTTAAGCCTAAAGTCCCTTCTGAAATTGTACCCCATCTCTTCAGCCCTTTTTATAATAGTCATTAGAAAGCTCGGCATTCCTGCGTATCCCGTAACTTTCAGNTCGAGCATAGTTTTTATCTGGGCATCCGTATTCCCCACACCNGTTGGTACTACTGTCGCTCCGCAAGCCCGTGCTCCCTCGTGAAAAAGGATGCCCGCAGGGGACATGTGGTATGTTGGTGTATTTATAACTATATCCCCTTTTTTAAATCCTGCAGCGAAAAAACTCTTTCCGAACCAGGAGATCTCTTCAACCTGATGGGGAAGGTATATGGGCCCAGGGGTTATGAAGACCCTTTGTACTTCATCTTCTGGAACTGTGAGAAGTCCACCATAGGGTGGNTACTTTTTCTGGAGCTCAATCACATCTGGTTTCCTTATTATGGGAACCTTTTCTAAGTCTTCAAAACTATTTATATCATCCGGCCTTATCCCTGCCTTATCGAATATCTCCTTAACCGCGATAGAATTTTTGTAAGCTCTCCCTATNTGCTCTTTTAGTTTCCCAAGCTGGTAGCTCTCCCTTTCTTTTCTCTCCATTCCTTCAAACTTATCGAAAAAGTCNTTATTTTCCATTCAGTCCTCCTTACAGCCATCTCTTTCTTCTCTTATATGCCTTTACCTCCTTATAACTCTTTACCATTCCTTTTGCTGTTGTGCCTAAGTAAAATTCTTTAACATCAGGGTTGTCTTTCAGATCCTTAGCCTTCCCTTCCATNACTATCTTCCCGTTCTCCATAACGTATCCATAGGTTGCAATATTGAGTGCCATATTGGCGTTCTGCTCAACGAGCATAATCGTTGTACCCTGTTCCTCATTTATCTTTTTCACGATATCGAAAATTTCCTTTACAAGGAAGGGTGCAAGGCCAAGGGATGGTTCATCGAGCAATAGGAGTTTAGGATGAGCCATAAGTGCCCTGCCGATAACGAGCATCTGAAGTTCCCCTCCGCTACAGTATCCTGCAAGTCTATTCCTTAATTCTTTGAGTCTGGGAAAATAATGATATACCAGGTCCAGATCATCCTTATAAGGCTTCCCCCACCTCGTGGCTGTCCCTACTCTCAAGTTTTCTTCAACAGTCANATATTTGAATGGTACCCTTCCTTCCAACACCTGAATTATCCCTAATCTTGTTATCACTTCAGGTGGCTGGTTATGTATTNGTTTGCCCTCAAAGATTATGGATCCTTCTGTTACTTTTCCATTTTCAGGTTTGAGAAGACCTGATATGGCCCGAAGTGTCGTTGTCTTTCCTGCACCATTGCTCCCGAGAAGGGAAACTATCTCACCCCTTTTTATCTCCAGGGAAACCCCTTTCAATACCTGTATCACGTCGTGGTAAACGACGCTTATGTTGTTCACCAAAAGGGCCACGTTGTCTTCCATATCCTCCCCCTTAATAAGAGAATGGCCATAGCCTAAAGCTACTCTTTACAATCCTCCACACTTCTGCTATCCCCCTCGGCTCGAAGATCAGGAAAAGGACTATAATGAGGCCGAAGAAGAACTCTCTGAGTGGAGCGATAGTCATCGCAACACCTGCAAGACCCTTAAGGTTCATAAGGTAAGCGGCGAGCTGGGAAAGTAGCTCATTTATCAATGTTATGAAAGTAGCCCCGAATACGCTTCCTGTGATGCTTCCTAAGCCTCCTATTATGATCATGGCTATGAATTCGATTGAAAGCCCGAAAGTGAAAGGTTCGGGTGTTATACTTCCAACATACGCTGCCCAGAGTGCACCAGCGAAACCCGCATAAAATGAGCTTATTGCAAAGGAAAGTAGTTTGTATTTAAATATGGGTATTCCCATTCCTTCTGCTGCCTGGTCGTTGTCCCTTATCGCTATGAATGCCCGACCGTACCTCGTTCTGATTATGTTTTTTGCGATCCACAGAAAAAGAACGAAGCATATGAATATTACGTAGTAAAATGCGCGGTCGGTTTTTAAGGCATAGCCTAATATGGTCGACTTTGGCAGTATTATCCCTTCTGTACCTCCTGTCAGTGATTTCCAGTGAACAAAAATGTACTCAAGTATAAACTGGCCTGCGAGGGTAGAAATTGTGAGATAAAGGTGCTTCAGTCTCGATGATGGGATTCCAAAGATGAGGCCAATAACGGCTGTCATTATCCCACCAGCGATGATTGCGGGAACAAAGGATACTCCAAGCCTTGTCATCAGAATGGCCGCAGTATAGGCCCCAACTCCAAAAAAAGCTCCGTGCCCCAAAGAGATCTGGCCTGTAAACCCAATGAGTATATTAAGCCCCACAGCGGCGATTGCGTAAATTCCTACGTGGTTCAAAACATAGAGGCCATACTGGTCAAATATAAAAGGGATGACCAGAAAAAGAAGTGCGATTCCCACGAGAGTCCACAGTCTTCCAAAGTCCGTCTCAAATATCGTTAGCTCCTCCATATACGTTTCTTTATAGTTTCCGCACGGCCTGAGTCTCAATCTCATGTTAAACCCTCTCTATTTCGACAAGTCCAAAAAGCCCATAGGGCTTAATCATCAAAATGATAACAAGGACAACGTACGCTACAACATCACGAAGGGATGTGGAAAAGTAGCCACTCACAAGTGTCTCTATCACACCTATTATCAGCCCTCCTATTATAGCTCCTCCAATGCTTTCCAGCCCTCCAAGAATTACAACAGGAAAAACCTTGAGTCCCATTTTGGAAAGGTCGTGTACATTTATCCCATTAAGTATTCCGAGTACTATCCCGCTCATGGCGCAGACAAGGGATGCGATGGCCCAAGAGAGGGCAAATACCCGTCTAACATTGACACCTAAGGAAAGGGCTGCTACCTGGCTATCTGCAACGGATCTCATGTATATCCCCTGGGAGGAATATTTGAAGAATAAACCGAATATGATCAGGAAAAGTATCGTTATAAGGAAGGTTGCAGTATAAACAGGAGAAATAGATATGTTCCCAATTTTTATATTGAAACCGGCAGGGAGAAAATTTGGGTAGACGTACGTATTTCCGGAGAAGATGAAAAGCAAGAGCCCTTTGAACATAGCAGCAAGCCCCACGGTTAGCATGATAACCTCGATCAATGCCTCTCCTATCATGGGTCTTAAGAAGAACCGCTCTATTACAAAGCCAAGCAGAAAACTTCCAATGAATGTTATTATGAACGCGAGATATATTGGGAGATTAAGCCATACTGACAGCACGAGGAATATATATGCACCTATGGCCAGAAGCTCACCATGAGCAAAATTTAGTATACTCGAAGACTTGAAGATCATGACAAATCCAAGCGCGGCGATCGCGTAAAGACATCCTACTGAAAGCCCCTGTATCAAAAGTTGCAAGAAGAAATCCATTTGTACCTCCTACTGTTCTATGGGTTCTACATCAAGGATTCTTACTTTCGTAGTTATCGTTCCCACGTGCCCGTCCCTGTACTGGACTTTACCTGTTACCTCAATCTCATCCTTCCCCGCGTACATTGCTTCTACAAGGTCTATATATCTTTGATAGACAAATTTTCTCCTCACTTTCCCGGTCCTCGTGAGCTCCTCATCATCAGGATCGAGCATCTTATAAAGGAGAAGAATCTTTTTAAGCCTCATGGGCTTTGGAAGCTCGTTGTTGATCCTTCTCACCTCAGAGAGTATNAGCTCCTCAACAGGCTTTTGCTGCGAAAGATCGGTATAGGTCGTATANGGGATCATCCTCGCTTCTGCCCAGCTACCCACATTTCCAAAGTCTATACAGATGAAGCCTGTAACGTAATCTCTCTCCTCCCCAAAAACAACGGCCTCTTTTATGTATGGACTGAACTTCAGTCTCGTCTCAATGAAATCGGGTGAAAAGGCTTCCCCTCCTTTAAGTCTCATTATCTCTTCCTTACGGCCAATTACAATTAAGTGTCCGTCCTCGTCTATGTAACCTGCATCACCTGTGTGAAGATATCCGTTCTCGAGTGCTTTTTTTGTCGCCTCCTCGTCCTTATAATAGCCCACAAAGAGAGATGGGGACTTCACAAGGATTTCATTATCCTCAGATATCTTTATTTCAGTTCTTGGCAAGGGTTTTCCTACTGTTTCGGGTTTCACTTCATCATCGGGCTGAACTTGGAAAACCCCGCAACCCTCTGTCAAACCATAAGCGTGCTTCAAATTGAGTCCTATGGATCTAAAGAATCTTATCACATCTGGGCTTATTGGATGCCCACCTGTTACAGCCGCTTTTATGTGTAGGCAGCCAACCCTGTCAAGTAGAGGTCTGTAAACGATGTATCTGAAAATGCCTTTCAAGAGCCTTAAAATAAAAGGTACATCTTTCTTCTTTGATTCCAGGTCTGTGACTCGGGTTCCTATCTTCAATCCCCACTCATAAAACTTTCTCTTTATGAACCCGCTATCGTCTATCTTAACACGTATCTTAGAGGCAAGATCCTCCCAGAATCTGGAAGAGGTTATCGTTATTGAAGGCCCTATTTCTCTGTAGTCTTCCGCAAGGGTCTCCTGCATTTCCGGGAAATTCATGACCATGCCTGAAAGTATAGCCACACCTATACCCCACATCTGGTCTACAATCCATGCGGGAGGGGTGATGGATATCCAGTTATCTCCAACCTCTATAGGAGCCGACTCTATCCATTTTAAAGCCATGTCCACGAAGTTTTCGTGCTTAAGCATGGCAAGCTTTGGGATCCCTGTGGTTCCTGATGTCATCATCATAAGGTTTATATCTTCCTTCTTTCCCTTCCACAGCTCCTTTTCAAAAAGATCTGGTTCTTTAGTCTCTAATTCTTTACCGAGATCGAGGAGTTCTTTAAAACTGAGAAGCCATGGATCTTTATAAAAGCTCATCCCTGTAGGATCAACGTAGATTACTTTTACCACATCCTTTATTTCATCCCTCACCTCTAAAAGCTTATCTACCTGCTCCTGATCCTGCGCAATGACGACCTTTGCACCGAATCTATTGATCATGACAGAAAGTTCCTTTGCGATGGAGGAGGTGAATAGATTAAGGGTCACCGCACCCATAGCCTGAGCACCGAGCTCAGAAAAAAGCCACTCTGGTTGGTTATCCATTATTATGGCTACGTGATCTCCCCTCCTTATCCCAAGAGAATAAAGGCCCAATCCAACGTGCTTGACAAAATTAAGATACTCTTTCCAACTGACGGTCTCCCATCTCCCCAAACACTTTTTCCTTAAGGCCACCCTGTCCCTTAGAAGTTCAGCCTGCTTGTACAGGATCTGGGGAATTGTATACATTTTGAGCTGTGAAAGGTATTCCGCCTTTATCTTCATATATTTTCTCCTTCTTACGCCTCTTCTCCGAGATAAGCTTTTATTACTTCCGGATGGTTTTTGATTACATCAGGTGGGCCTTCAGCGATCTTTTCTCCGAAGTTGAGAACGATGATCCTCTCAGATATACTCATCACAACTGCCATATCATGCTCAACAAGGATCGTCGTCTGATTCCATCTCGTGTTTATTTCCCTCAAAAATCGAACCATGTCTTCTTTTTCTTCTAAAGTCATCCCTGCAAAAGGCTCATCGAGTATCAAAAGCTTGGGTTCCAAAGCCAAAGCTCTCCCGAGTTCCACCCTCTTTCTCAATCCGTAAGGGAGAGAACCTACAAGTTTTTTTCTTATTGGTTGCATCTCGAGAAAGTCTATTATCTCTTCAACTATCCTTCTGTGTTTCACCTCTTCTTCTTTTACAGAACGGCTAAAAAAGGACGCTTTCGCAAAACTGTAATTGCAGTATAGGTGCCGGGCAAGGAAGATATTTGCAAGGACTGTCATTCCTGGGAAAAGCTCTATATTCTGAAACGTTCTCCCAATACCCCTTTTTGTCACCTCATGCGGGTGAAGGCCGGTTATGTCTTCCCCATTGAATAGTATCCTACCCTTTTGGGGATGATAGAACCCTGTTATACAATTTAGAAGACTCGTTTTACCCGCACCATTAGGCCCTATGATACTTAGAAACTCACCATTTTTTACCTCCAGACTCACATCGTGGAGGGCCATAAGTCCGCCGAAGCTCAGGGTAAGGTTCTCTATTTTTAGCTCAGCCTGCCTCTTGGCAGGCTGAGCATCACTGTATATGGAAGGTTCCCCTCTAAATGCCCTCATTTCGGTGCTCTCAGAACCTTTATCTGGCCTTTTCCTGGAGCAAAGAAATTTGTCATTGGAGTATAGGTCGCATCCTCGTGGATCTGTACTATCCTCGCTACGAACGATCCCTCGTGATTATCTTTCGTATAAGTAACCGGAGGGATAAGCCCACCAAAATCCTCATTCTTGAAACTTTCAAGTGCCTTATTCACATTCACTGGCTCAAAATTCCCGAACATCTTGTACGACTTTTCAAGGGCTCTTTCCATGATCATCGCGATTATAATCCCTTCCCAGTAAGAGGTATCAAAACCAGTGACAGATTTGTATCTTTTTACGAGCTCATTATAGAGTTTTATGCCAGGTGTGTCATCCTGAGGAAGTGCTCCGCAGAATTGCATAAACAGTCTATCCCTTATTATCCCCTTACCAAGTTTGAAGAAATCAGGATCTGTCGAAGTCCAGGTTCCGAAAAATGGAACCTTGTAGCCAATCTGGTCTGCTGCTTTAAGAGCAGTAATCACCCCCGCCGGAAGTATCTGCATGAATACGTATTCAGCCCCCGCCTGTTTCAGTTTTAGAAGCTGGGTAGATAAATCGACTGTTGCAGGTGGAAACTCTTCAATCCCAACTATATTTATTCCATGTTTTTTAGCGTACTCCTTGCTCGGTTCGTGTATCGTTTTTCCGTAAGCGTTATTGTACGTCAAAAGCCCAACCTTTGGCTGCTCCTTACCCTTATGTATCGCCTTAATGTATTCGAGGACCGCATAGGAGTCAAGAATGTAAGTACCAAAAGGCAGGTACATGTAATCGATGGGGGGCTTCAGTATATCCTGTCCAACAGAGTAGTTTATCGTTGGGATCTTGTATTCCTGAATTATAGGTTTTGTCTGGATACCAAGTCCTGTGTCCCATGTGGCAAGCATGCTAACCTTTTCCTCACAGAACTTCTTCACGTGTTTTAATCCTTCCGGAATCTTGTACGCATGGTCTACAACAGTCAGGTCTATCTTTTTACCCCCTACACCACCTTTTACTTCATTTACATACTTGATGTAATCTTGATGGCCTTTCGCATGGTAAATACCCCAGGATGAAGCTGGTCCAGTCATATTAATAACAGCGCCGATCTTCACCTGTGCATAGGAAACCGTGGCCAAGAAAATTGCACATATGAATGAGATAACTACTACCTTCTTCATAACCCCTCCTTTTTCTTAGTTTTTTTTTAAACTTTCATTCTACATTCCTACTTTAATTCAACTTTCACCTCCTTGTCAAGAAATTTCTGGTTCGTGTGGCCTAATTTGCACTTCGAATCCCATCTTCTTCAGCTTTTCGACGATGTCACTTACATCATCCCTGTCTATGTGGAGAACGAGTTCAGTTCTTTCTGAATCGGGAAGNTTAAGAGCCCATATCGTCTTGATTGGAAGGTTCTCTTTACAAGCGAAATCCACAATTTCGCACATGCGCTTTATCTCTCCACCTCCAAAGATGATTATCCTTGTGCCTTTCTCTCCAATACCAAAGAGTGGGTTAACTACTTTGTANAATATGTCGTTAGTCGTAACTATACCTACAACTTTGCCATTCTCGACGACAACNAGCGCACCGACCTTTTTTGCCTGGGCAAGTGCGACCGCCTGTTCTATAGGCATATCTGGAGTGACTGTCACGACATTCGTCTTCATTATCTCTTTCACAGTAAGCTTAGCAAGAAGGTAGAGGAGTTCGGATCTTGAGAGGGAAGTGGCTGCGGACGGAGAAGCTTTAAGCACGTCATTTTTTGTGATGATCCCCACGAGCTTTCCCTTATCCACTATGGGTAGCCTCTCTATTTTGTGAAATTGCATGATCCTTTCAGCATCGATGAGCGGGGTAGAGCTCGGGACCGTTATCACGTTTGTAGTCATAACATCTCTCACAAGCATATCGTTCCTCCTTTTTTTCGATTTAATATCACAGAGGAAAACATTTTTCAAAGAAAATCAAAGCACATATAGCTTACAATCTGACAGAGACGATCTTTGATACGCCTTCCTCTTCCATAGTTATACCGTATATGGTTCCGGAGACCTCCATAGTCAGCCTGTTGTGGGTTATAAAGATGATCTGTGTTTTCTTACTCAGGTCCTTTATCATTTGTAGGAGGTAAGTCAAATTTGCATCATCTAAGGGCGCATCTATTTCATCCATGAAACAGAATGGTGGAGGATTTACCTCGATGAGGGCAAAAAGAAGGGCCAAAGAGGATAGAGCTTTCTCCCCCCCAGAAAGCATCTCCATCCTTGTTATCTTTTTCCCTTGAGGCTGGGCGAACATCTCCACTCCCTCTGTTTCCGGATTATACTTAAGATACCCTTCTCCTCCAAGAAAGAGCCTGTGTACGTATCTTTTGTAATAATCGTTTACCCGATCCAGAGTCTCAAAAAAGATGTCCTTTGACACGGAATCGATCTTAGATATTGTTCTTCTTAGCGATTCCATTGCCGATTTCAGGTCTTCCTTTTGCTTCTCGAGAAACTCTGCTCTTTCTTTAAGTTCGTAATACTCTTTTTCCGCTCTGAAGTTTATCTCACCTAAGGATTCGATCTCTTCTTCGATAGCCCTCCTTTCTTCTTCAAGGACAGAGGGAGGGCTTAATTCTCCTTCTGCCATCTCCGGATCGACATTGTAAGTTGAGCTCAGGACTTTTTCTACCTGACTAATTTTCTCTGAAAGGAGTAGAACCTCTTTTTCTAAAGCTTCAGATTTTGCCCTTATTCTTTCTATCTCTTTTCTTTTCTCTTTAAGCTCACTTCCCATTCTCTCTCTCTCCTCATGAAGTAAACCTATCCCTATCTTCAGTTCTTCCACCCTTTTTGCATTGGAATTACATTCCTCCTTTATCAGCTCGCAATCCTTCTCTAAAGCCTCGAGGGAAAGGATTTCGGTTTCAATTCTCTTCTTACACTCTTCTCTCTCCGAAAAAAGGCGGAGTTCCAAGTCCTTAAGTTCNTTAAGTTCCTTCATNCTGTTTCCCTTCTCAGCTTGTATCCTCGGGATTTTACTTTTTTCTCTCTCAAGTTCTATTTCCAATTTTCTTTGCCTCTCCCATACCTCTTCTAATGACCTTCTACTCTCTTCCACAAGAAACTTAAGACTCCTTATTTCAGAGTCACTTTCATCCTTTTTTTTCGATAATAGCTCTTTTCTTTCGTATAGATCAGTCTGGGTTTCCGAATCTAATATGGTCTCCTCTTCTAAAGCTTCAAAGTCATCAAGTCTCCTTAGCCTCTCTTCCGCTTCCTTTAGTACGGCTTCGTAAGTCCAAATCTCTTTCTCCAAGTTTTCGTTCTCCTTTTTCAAAGATCCGATTTTTTGCATAAAATCCCTGTGGTCTCTCTCCAAGTTGTTCCAAGAAGATAATAGCTCAGAGTGCTCCTTCGAAACAAACTCAATCTTCTCCTCTAATTCTCCAATTTCTTTCTGAATCCTCCTTCTTTCTTTTTCTGCTTTGAGGTCAATAGTATCCCTATTAGACTCTTTCAGTATAATTCCTCTCGAATCTATAACAATACTTCCGTTCACAAATATACCCTCTTCCCCACTCAATATTCTATCGAGCGCCTCTTTTCCACTTTCGACCCATTTGAACTTTATGGCTATCCCATCTTCTCTTTTCTCAAATATTCCTTTCTCTGGAAAGAAAATGTAGTTTCCTGGAGCCGTAAGATACTCATGTAAGGTATGAGCTCCTTCTTCTATGACGTAACATTCAAGTTCCCTCCCAAAGTATCTTTCCAGTAAAGCCTCCTCTATTTGATTTACCTTGATCACATCAATCAGTTTTTTTTGACCCCCATTCTCCTTTTTCTGCCCTGTAAGTTGGCCGAGTTCCCTAAGATACTCTTCCTTCGCTTTCTTTTCCATCCGGAAAGACGTAATGAGCCTTTCCCTTTCTTCTATTTCTTCTTTTAGTGTCATAAGTTCCCTATTTCTCTTCGATAACTTTTTTTCGCACTCAGCTAATTCTGCCTTCTTCGATTCGAGTCTGACCTTTAGGTTTAGGATCTGTTCTTCAAGAGATGAGATCCTTTTCTCGAGCCCCTCTTTTTCTTCCTTTATCCTTCTTTCTCTTTCATCCCTCTCTCTCTTTTTTCTTTCAATTTCTGAGATCTTGTTGTTTACCTCTGTAAGCTCACTTACTGTGCCAAAAAACTCCATCCTTTTCTTCTCAAGCTCCATCTCTTTCCCTTTCATCTCTTCCTTCATTTCATTTACCAGATCTACGAGTGCCTTAAGCTCTGACGACCTTCTATTGATATATTCTGTGACTTTGGACTCCTCAACCGTTAGTCTTTTGAGTTCCTCTTCGCAGAAAATAATCTTTTCCGTCGTATCCTTTATTTTTTCCTCTATTTCTTTCCGCCTCAAACTTAATAGGCTAATTTCATTCCTCTTGTAGTTTATTTCCTTCAGCTTTGCTTCAAAATCCTTCTCCTTCGCGACAACTTTAAGCTCAAGTTCGGTTAATACTTTTTCGTTCAGCGAAAGCTCTCTTCCCTTTAAATTCAGCCTCTCCTCAAGAGCTCTTTCTTCATCCATCTTTTTATTTATCTCCTCCCTCAGTCTCAGGAACTTCTCATTGGCTCGATCAAAATTTCTCTTCATTCTTCTTAATCCATCGAGGAGAATTTGTATTTCCANACCTCTCTTCCTTTCCNCAAGTTCCATATACCTTTTCCACCTTTCCCATTCTAACTCTGCCTTCTTGTAAGAGCTCTGAACCTCCCTTAGTATGTCTTCTACTCTCTCGAGGTTTAATCTCACCTCCTCGAGCCTTTTTTCCGCTTCCTCCTTTTTTTCTTTGAACCTGGTTATCCCTCCTGCTTCGTCGATGAGTATTTTNCTTTCTTTGGGCTTCATCTGCACGAAAGTCTCTATCCTACCCTGTTCTATAATGGCATAACTATTCGTTCCGACTCCTGTACCGAGGAAGAAATCATGAATATCTTTGAGTCTAACAGGTCTACCGTTCAGAAAATATTCATTCGTACCATCCCTGAATATCCTTCTTCTCACGGAGTACTCCCCTTTTTCATCAGAGAGGGTTATAGTTACCTCTGCTATGTTTAGCCCCTTTCTCCCATTACTCCCGTGAAATATTACGTCATCCATGTCCTTTATTCGTAGCGACCTTGTCCCCCTTTCCCCAAGCGTCCAGATTATGGCATCCACAATGTTACTCTTTCCACAGCCATTAGGCCCAACTATGGAAGTTATCCCTTCGTTAAAATGAAACACCGTTCTCTCGCAGAAAGATTTGAAACCAAAGAGTTCGAGTCTTACAAGCCTCAACTAAATCTCCTTTATGGCCCTTTCTATTCTTTTTTTTGTACTCTCCTTTCCTAAGATCTCTATAACCTCGAAAATACCAGGGGTTGCAAGCCTTCCAGAAATCGCAAGCCTGACAACCTGCACGGCGTCAACGAGCTTCACATCGAATTTCCTCGAAAGGTTCTCAAAAATAAGTCTTAGAGTTTCTTCGCTTACTCTCTCGATCTTCTCAAACTCGATGAGGAAAAATTTGAGCATCTCTTTTCCCTTGGGAGTAAAAAATTTTTCCTTTGCCTTTTTTTCGAATTCGTAGTCGTCCCTGTAATAGAAATAGGCCATTTGAGCCATCTCTTTCAGCGTTCTCGCCCTTGGCTTAAGAGTATTAACCACTTTAACTAAATATTCCTTGTCTCCCGCTTCAATTCCAAGATGAGTAAGATAGGGGATTAGACGCTCTGAAATGACCTCAGTCGGTAAGGATCTGATATAGTAACTATTTACCCAGAGGAGCTTNTCCATATCGAATATTGAGGGGGATTTTCCAACGTCCTTCAGTTCAAACTTCTCTATAAGCTCCTCCTTTGAGAAGATTTCCTGATCCCCATATGCCCATCCAAGTCTTGCTATATAATTCATCAGTGCTTCTGGGAGAAATCCCTCTTTCCTATACTCGAGCAGCGAAACCGCACCGTGCCTTTTACTTAGCTTTGTTCGGTCTTTGCCAAGGATCATGGGGACGTGAGCAAACTCGGGAACTTTGTAGCCAAGAGCCTCATATATCAAGATCTGCCTCGGTGTGTTGTTGATGTGATCATCNCCTCTTATCACATGGGTAATACCCATCAGAGCATCATCTACCACTACTGTAAAATTGTACGTAGGCGTATTGTCACTCCTCAAAATTATGAGGTCGTCCAGCTCCTCGCAGTTGAACGTGATTCTTCCCCTAATTATGTCNTTGAATGTGACAGTACCGGAAAGGGGGGTTTTAAACCTTATTACGAATGGCCTATCAGGCAAAAAAAGATTCTTCTCCCTACATGTCCTGTCGTATGAAGGCTTTCTGCCCTCCTTCAGAGCAATTTTCCTTTTTTGTTCCAGAACTTCTGGCTCACAGTAGCACCTGTATGCAAAGCCCTTTTCCAACAGTATTTGTGCGAACTTCCTATACTCATTCATNCTCTCTCTTTGGAAATAAGGTCCTTCATCCCAATCTATTCCAAGCCAGGTCAAGCCCTCAATTATGTCCTTCGTATACTCTTCTCTTGATCTTTCTACGTCCGTATCCTCAATTCTTAGAACCATTTTTCCCTTCTCATGCCGGGTAAAAAGGTAATTGAAAAGGGCAGTTCTCGCTCCTCCTATGTGAAGATAACCTGTAGGGCTCGGCGCAAATCTCGTTTTAACCATGTCTTTTTTCACTTTTTTTCACTGATTATAATTGAAATGGGCACCTCGTGCAACGAAATTAATCGGGGTGTGAATTGCCGCTTCATAGAGCGTTGCCGAGCAAGCAGGATGTGCCCCGGATCGGAGCCTAAAATGGGCTTACCTCGAAAGAAGAACAAATATCGTTTAAGCTATGGCCCAAATTAAGCTCAGGATAAAGTAAGAACTTGGACTACATATATACGCAGCGATTTTTAGTGGAAAAATACTTTGTGAGATAAGGGGGATGGCTTTACCATCCCCCACATGAGGCTTATTCGACCTTTATCTTTATTTCTTTCTTCTTGGCTTCCTCTGTCTTCGGCAGGACGATCTTCAAAACTCCGTTCTTGTATGTCGCATTGATCTTGTCACTTTGTACCTGCCCCGGTAGTCTTATGGCCCTCGTGAAGCTCCCATAGGACCTCTCGACGAAGTGGTAGTTTTCAGTCTCCTCTTCCTTTTCCTGCTTCTTCTCTCCCCTTATGGTCAGCACATTTTCACTCAGCGAGATATCGATGTCTTTTGGGTCTATACCCGGTAGTTCCGCTTTTACAACGTAGTCATTCTTCGTTTCAGAGAGGTCTATTGAGGGAAGCCACTCCGAGAGCTCTTCCCCTCTCAATGGCCTTGTCTCGAAAAACGATTCCCAGAGTTTATCCATCTCCTTTCTGATCCTATCGAATTCTTTGAATGGTCTCCAAAGTTCTATTGCCCTTGCCATATCTCATCCCTCCTTTCTTTTTGATTTTTTTAACTNCTGATTAGAATTTAATTCCTTAACCCCATTTGTCAAGATATGGTATAGTTTATCAGTAATAAGGGAGGAAATGTGCTGTGCGGCAAGCTTTGCGGGTAGGAATAGTCGACGGCTTAGAAGAGATTTCCGTCCAACTAAAAGGGAGTTACATGATGAATGGCAAAATTCCCATATCCGGCTCATTTACGGTAAAGTGCATAGAAGGGGAAATCCGGGTCACTACGGGAGAAAAGACATTCACCTCAAATAGGGAAATTTCCTTTATCGCAAGTAAGAAAGCGAATTTTTCACTTGGGGATGTGACAGTTGGAAAGGGCTTTCACTGGGAGAGAAAAAAGAAGCAGTTTTTTTCTGGTAACCTCATATTAAAAAAGAGGCGGGATGGGCTTTTATGCGCCATAAACGAGATAGATTTGGAGGAGTACATTAAAAGTGTTATATCTTCTGAGATGAATGCTCGCTCTCCCCTCGAGTTTCTAAAGGCTCAGGCGATTGCTGCGAGAAGTTGGATCTTCTCGAGAATAAAAAAGAAAAGGAAAAGGAAGAAGGAAAACGAACATGAGAAAATGGAGGAAGGTGAAATAATGAGGATCTATGGAAATGAAGAACACGAACTTTTCGATGTTTGTGCGGATGACCACTGTCAGAGGTATTATGGGATAACTAAATTTGCGTCAGAGGGAGTAGAAATAGCAGTGGAAGAAACTCGCGGCCTTGTCCTAATGTACGGTAAAAGTCTATGCGACACGAGGTACTCTAAATGCTGTGGGGGTATTACGGAAGAATTTAGTACCGCATGGGAGGAAAAAAAAGTCCCATATCTCAAAAGTTTGGCAGATAGCAAATGGGACATTCCACCGCTTAGGACAGAGTCTGATGTGGAAAGATGGGTTAATTCCTCCCCTCATGTTTTTTGTAATGTAAAGGATAGGGGATCGATTTCGAAGATTTTAAGTGCCATGGATCTCAAAACTGAGGAATTTTTTAGGTGGAAGGTCTCTCTTTCGAGCGAGGAACTTGAAGAACTAATAAGGAGGAAAACGGGCGTAGAGATAGGAGAGATTAAGAACATACAGCCTCTTTCGAGGGGCCCTTCTGGAAGAATAAAGAGGCTCCTCCTTGAAGGTTCGAAGGGGAGGCTCGTAGTCGGTAAGGAACTCGAAATAAGAAGGGTCCTTTCCCAATCCCACTTGTTAAGCAGCGCATTTATAGTGAAAAAGGATTTAGATAAAAAAGGACACCTAAGGGCGATCGAGATCTTGGGCGCTGGCTGGGGCCACGGTGTTGGAATGTGTCAGATAGGAGCCGCCAATATGGCTTTTATGGGATACAACTTTCGCGAAATTTTGAAACACTATTTCAGGGGTACGAGAATAGTGAACCTTTATGAAAAGGAGATTTAAGACTGCCTTTGTTTTAGGCGCAGGGCTTGGAAAGCGGTTAAGACCTTACACTNACTCGTTACCGAAGCCTCTTATCCCCCTTTGGGGAAGACCCCTCCTCTGCCACATTCTTGACCGGTTATTAAGGTTCGGGTTCGAAAGGTTCATAGTAAACACACATCACGCTGAGAGTGAGTATAAGAGAGTCTTTCCAGATTCACAGTGGATGGGGNGACCTCTTTTTTTCAAGCACGAAGAACTCTTGCTCGATACAGGAGGGGGACTGAAAAATATAGAGGATCTTCTCTTCGATGAGAGTGCCATACTTTGTCACAATGGTGATATTCTGACAACAATGCCATACGACAGAGTAATAGAATACCATAACGCGCAAAGACCATACTTTACCCTGGCTTTGAGATCCGACGGATCTGAAAGGCATGTGGCGATAGATGATGAAGGAAACGTAGTAGATATCCGGGACATGTTAAAAAGTGGAAAGGAAAAAAAGTTCCAGTTCACAGGGATTTATGCGGTAGAGACCGAGTGTTTAAGGTACATAGAAGCTAATAAACCCATATCCCTTGTAGNTATACTTTTGCGGTTCATAAAGGAAAAACCAGGAAGTGTAAAAGGGATAGTAGTAGACGATGGCAAATGGTTCGAACTTGGAACTTTGGAGTCATATGAAAGAATGAAGAAGATGGATCCCAAGGAGTTTAGCGAGTGATTCGAATATTAACCATATTAGGCGATTTCTTCGGAACTGATCCAGAATCCCTAAACATGGAACCCCTTCCAAGGAGGGGTTCTGAGCGGATTTTTTTTAGGTTAAGCCTTGAAGAGGAAAGGACATTTATAGTCGTTCTTTACGATCCCTCCCGTACCGAAAATAGTCTATATGCGGAAATTGCTCACTTCCTGGGGAGGATAGGGGTCCCAGTACCAAAAGTTTTTCTCTATTTGGAGGAAGAAAACCTGCTCGTTTTAGAAGATGTGGGAAATAGAGACCTTTATTCCCTCAGAGACCTACCCTGGGAGGACAGAAAGCCCTTTTACGAGAAAGTACTTCTTGCCATCCTTAAGCTTCACCGCTACCCCTTAAGCATATTCCAGGAGGAGAACGTAAAGACCGCGCCGCCCTTTGACAGACGACTCTACGAGTGGGAGAGAGAATACTTTATCGAGAATTTTTTAAAGGGGATCGCTTCCTTAGAAGTTGAAGAATCTTCTTTCATGGAGCTTACAGAGGAATTTGAAAAACTAACAACCGATCTCTTGAGTGTCCCTCCCTGTCTCATCCACAGAGACCTGCAGTCCCAAAATATAATGGTTAGGGATGAAAAAATTTACCTCATAGACTTCCAGGGGATGAGAGCGGGAAATCCTTTTTACGACATCGCTTCTCTCATATACGATCCTTATGTAAGGTTATCAGAGGAAGAAAGGGAGCAANTGTTAGACTTTTACTTAGCAGAGAGGCCACTGGGATTTTCTTTCGAAGAGTCAAGAAGGGCTCTTTACAAAGCCTCAATTCAGAGGCTCATGCAGGCTCTCGGAGCTTTCGGGTTTCTCGCAAGAAATAAGGGGCTTAAGGAGTTCCTAATTTATGTTCCTCAAGCCTTAAGGAACCTTTACNACGTCCTCTCTCTCGATGGCCAAATGCCAAAGCTCAAAGAACTCGTTCTTACATGCATGTCAAGATGTGGCGTAAATTGAATCTCTTTTGGCATGCTTCTAAATGAGAAGATACTTTTTCTTTATCTCCTCATTTTCCTCAAGTTCATTTTTTTTACCTTGAAATTTGATGGCGCCATTGTCTATCACATAAACCCTGTCAACGAGTTTTAGCGCGGATCTTATATTCTGTTCCGCAAGTAGTATGCTTATTCCAGCGTGTTTTAGCTCCATTATCTGCTCTTCAAGTGTTTTAACTATAATAGGAGCGAGCCCCTCCGTTGGCTCATCAAGAAGTAAAAGCTCTGGACTCCCCATAAGGGCCCGAGCAATCGTTAGCATCTGCTGCTCCCCACCCGACAGATTCCCAGCTCTTCTATTTCTTAAGGTTCTAAGTGGTGGAAAAAGCTCGTAAACTCTCTCCTTATTCCATTCNTCGCTTCTTTTGTAAACGATCTCGAGATTTTCCTCTACTGTGAGATCTGCAAAGACCCTTCTGTCGTCAGGCACGTAACCAATCCCCATCCTGAAAAGAACATAGGGACTTTTACCTGTTATGGCTTCGCCTCTAAAAAGGATCTCCCCAGTTCTCGGCGGGTTTATCCCCATTATGCTTTTCATCGTCGTACTTTTTCCTGCCCCATTCCTACCCAAAAGCCCGACTATCTCTCCCTTAAAAACTTTTAGAGATACGTCGAAGAGAATGTGGCTTAATCCGTAAAAGGTATTGATGTTTCTCACTTCAAGGAGAGTTGAATCATTCATGGGTTACTCCGAGATAAGCTTCCTGGACAAGTCTGTCGCATCTTATTTCGTCGCAGGTCCCCTGAATCACGGTTTCACCGCGGACCATCACCATAATCCTATTCGCATATCCAAATACGACATCCATGTCATGCTCGCAGAAAAGGATCGTTAGATCAAGCTCCTCTCTCAGTTTACGTATCAGTTCCATGCACCGAAAAGTTTCCTCCGGAGACATGCCAGCTGTAGGCTCATCAAGGATCATTAACTCAGGTTTACCCCCTAAGGCAATAGCTATTTCAAGAATCTTCTGTTCTCCGTGGGAGAGGAATCCTGCTAAAGTGTACTTCTTCTCTTTTAGACCCACCTGCTCCAAGACATGATCAGTCTCATCCCTGAAGAAATGGGAAGCCCCTTTAAAAAAACTCCATGTTCTCTTCTCCCTTGAAAGGATCGATAACTGGACATTTTCAAAAACCGTAAGCCTCATAAAGAGATTNACAATCTGGAAGGAACGGGATATCCCCTTACGAAATATCTCATAAGGATCGAGCCCGGTTATATCTTCCCCTTTATACAGTATCTTTCCCGAATCGGGTTTTAGTAGACCNGTGATCAAATTGAAAAGAGTGGTCTTTCCAGCTCCATTTGGTCCTATGACAGCTACGATCTCCCCTTTCTTTACATCAAGTTGAGCCCTGCTCACTGCCATAAAACCATCAAAAGATTTGGAGACCCCGATAACCTCAAGCATCTGCCTTTTTACCCCTCATCAATCTTTCTTCAAGGAATCCGAGGATACCATTGGGTAGGAAGAATATAACAAGGGTCATTGTGATCCCGAGGACAAGAGCCCAATAAACTGTATACGTGCTTACTATAGTTCTTAAAGTAAGAATTACAGCAGCACCAAGCATCGGTCCGAGGAAACTAAACCATCCTCCCACAAGACACATGATAAGAACTTCCAGCGATAGCGTCCAGAATAACATTTCTGGAAAAACAGTCGTGTCCACCACAACAAAAAGCATCCCCGCCACGCCTGCAAAAAAACCTGCAATCGTTAGGGCAGCCAACTGATGGAGTTTCACATTCACCCCTATCATCTCGCTTCTTANCGCATTGTCCCTTATGCCCTGGAGGGTCTTCCCAAAGGGGGAGTTTACTATTAGATAAAGGAGAAACATTGAGATACCNGTGATGATCAAGGTGAAGTAGTAAGCTCCATTTGTTGACCCGATTATCTCTGGCACAGGGATCCCGTGTATTCCGTCATCTCCTCCTGTAAAGGAATACCATCTATAGACAATTGCCCACACAAGGGAACCAAGGGATATCTGGAGCATACCAAAGTAAAGCCTCGAAAGTCTCACACAGATAATACCCATTATNAGGCTGAGCATAGCACCGGAAAGAGGAGCAGCTAAGAACGCAAATATCGGGTGAAGTTGAGTCNTCGTCAGTATTAAGGCCGTCGCGTAGGCTCCAACTCCATAAAAAACACAGTGGTGAAACTGGAACATTCCCCCGTATCCAAGGACAAGGTTAAGGCTCGTGGCTAAAAGCCCGTAAAGGAGTACGAGNGACATGAGGTACACGTAAAATCGAGGGGCGAAGAAGGGAAAAAGAAAAAGAAGGNTCAGTATAGCGTACAAGATTCTTCTACCCTGTCCATTCTTTACCATGTGGACTTAAGTAGCCCCCTCGGCTTAAATGTCAGAACGAGCACTACCGCCGCATAGGGAAAAACTATCCCGAACTTAGGCCACATAAGTATTCCGAGAGATTGCGCAAGCCCGAATATAAGGGCCCCCAGAAGTGCACCCCATATATTGCCCAGTCCTCCGATAATAACTATCAAAAAGGATTCCATTATCAAAGTATGATCCATCCCAAGAGTAACGCTTATAGTCGGTGCCACAAGCATGCCTCCAAGACCAGCAAGAAAGCACCCAACAACAAACGTAATTCCGAAAACCCAGCTTACATTTATTCCGACGGCCCCAACCATTTCCCTGTCCACAGCAGCTGCGCGGGATATCTTCCCTATCTTTGTCTTGTTCACAAAAAGCCAGAGTAGGAAAGCCATAATAGGCCCTAAGACCAAAAGAAAGGCGTTGTAAAGAGGCAAATGGAGGTGCTTGAAAAGTAGAACGTAACCCTGTAGTACCTTCGGTACTGCTACCGTCTTATACTCCCCTCCCCATACGAGCTTAACAAGATCCCCGAAGATCAAGGAAAATCCAAATGTGAGAAGGAGCAGCATGATGTGCTCCCTCTCATATAGAAACTGAAAGACAGCTCTCTCGGCAATAAAGCTTATCAGGGCAACAAAAAGAGGCGCACCGAGAAGTGCGGCCCAAAATCCGATGTCCGTCCCTCCGAAGAATTTGGTTATAGAATATGCAGCAAAGGCGCCTATCATATAGAGGGAACCGTGAGCCACGTTGGGAATACGCAAAACACCGAGTATCAGGCTCAAGCCTGAAGAGACTATAAAAAGAATAACAGTCCTGCTCAGTCCTACGAGAACCTGAGAAAGAAACCCGTATAGATCCAAGACGTCCTACTTCCTGAGCTTTAGGACTTCCTCACAGGATGGCATGTAGTCCTTACTCGGTATGGTCTGTATGTCCGAGGCTATGAGGAACTCCCATCCACCAACCTTTTTTGTTCTTCCAAAGTACATGGGAAGAGCGAGTTGATGGTCGCATTTTCTGAGCTCCAGCTTTCCAACAGGGCTGTCAATGACCATACCTTCTATTGCATCTATGAATTTCTCCTTATCAAATGTCTTTGCCTTCTTAAACCCTTCTGTAATGAACTTCGCAGTAACGTATCCGTAAAGGGCTCCAATTTTTGGGTATCTATTGAATGCTTTCCTGAAATGTTCGACAAAAGCCCTGTTCTCTTTCGTATCAGGGTAATAGAACAAGTAGTTACATGTGCCCCATACGCCTTCCGGTGCATTAAGCCCCTGAGGTAAAAGGACTGAGTGTTCAATAGCTGTATGCTGATAAAAGGGTATTTTCTCTGCAAGACCTGTAGCCTTCGCTGCCCTTTGGAAATTCACCATTCCTGCACCGCCTGTNGCAACAATTATAAAGTCCGGTTTCGCTGCTATAATCTGCGTGATGTAAGGCGTAAAATCCGCTTCTCCAACCTTCCACCAGGTCTCCCCTACTTTCGTTACCTTAGGGTTCAGCTTTGTGAGGTGTCTCCAGACACCATCTGCTATTGCGTGGCCGTATTCATAATCATCTCCGGCGATCCAGTATTTCGTATAGGGCATCTTAGAGAGTGCAAGAGCTGCTGCCCTTCCGGCCATTTCTGTATTCTCGTTCATCCCAAAAACATATCTGTGACCTTTCTCTCCAGTTATCTTATCGCTTTTGGCGAACGTAACAAAGAATGGAATCTTTTCCTTCTTCGCAAGATCTGAGATTGCCAGAGCCGTTGCGCTGTTTATAGTACCCATGAGGATGTCAACCTTTTCTTTAAGTAAGAGCTCCTTGGCCATAGCAAGGCCTACATCGGGCTTAAATTTTTCGTCCCTTGTTGTATACTCAATCTTCCTTCCTAAGATTCCTCCTTTGCTGTTCACCTCTTTTATGGCAAGGTCAAAGGCATCTCTCACATCGAAAGTGAAGGTTGTGGGTGGGCCAGTGTAAGTGTCTACTATTCCAACCTTTATAGTCTTTTGAGCGAATACCTGATTTTCTGCAAAAAGAAATAAAAACAAGAACGANNCCAAGANTANGAATGCTACACTCCTTTTCATGGCAAACCCCCTCTATTTTTNTGAATAGATAACAGAACCATTCTTTGCTTGTCAAGGCTAAAATTTGAACAGAGTTCGGATTATCAGAAAAAGTTGTCCCGGACTATCGTACTTTTCCTCTCCGGTCCTGTAGATATTATAGCTATTCTAACCCCGAGTATAGCCTCGAGCCTCTCTATGTAATTCTGTGCTGCTCTGGGGAGATCTTTAAAGTCTGTTACTCCTCTCGTATCTGATTTCCACCCCCTTACTTCCTCATAAACGGGTATACACTTTTCAAGCATGTAAGAATCAATAGGGGGAACCTCGTAGTATTTATTTCCAATCCGGTATCTCGTGCATATGAGTATCCTGTCAAAAGCATCGAGTACATCGAGCTTCGTTAAACACAGGTCTTTTATCCCATTTATTTCTATCGCCCTTTTTGCGATAACCGCATCAAACCACCCACACCTCCTCGGCCTTCCCGTTGTGGACCCGTACTCCCCTCCCCTTTCCCTCATCAGATCTCCCACATTGTCCTTGAGCTCTGTTGGAAAGGGTCCCTCGCCAACTCTCGTTGTGTAAGCCTTGCATACCCCGATTATTTTGTGAATAGCAGAAGGGGGGACCCCGCTTCCGGAGATTATGTTACCCGCAACTGTATTTGAGGATGTAACATAAGGGTATGTACCGTGATCCACATCCAGGTGCGTCCCTTGCGCCCCTTCAAAAAGTATCGATCTACCNTGGGCAATACATTTTTGCAGGAAGGAGACTGTATCAGAAACATACCTTTTTATCACTTCCCTGTATTTCTCGTATAAACCGATTATTTCTTCAAGATCGAACCCTTTTTCTCCGTAATACTTTTCTATAATGAAGTTNTTNATCTTTAGGTTTTGCCGAACCTTATCCCTGAAAACTCTCTTGTTCAAAAGATCAACAACCCTTATACCCATCCTTCCCATCTTATCCTCGTATGCGGGTCCAATTCCCCTCCCTGTAGTACCNATCCTTTTTTTTCCCTTTGTCTCCCTCAGGGCATCAAGCTTCTTGTGGTAGGGCATTATAAGATGTGCCATTCCGCTTAGAAGAAGCTTACTTTCATCCTGAAGATATCCCCGACTCTTCAAATCTGATATTTCCTGGATAAAGACTTCCGGATCGAGCACAACCCCATTCCCTATCACGCAGTACTTACCGTCCCTCAGAATGCCCGATGGGATAAGATGGAGGATGATCTTTTCTCCGTCTACAACTATAGTATGACCCGCATTTGCGCCGCCCTGGAATCTCACAACAACGTCCGCTTTCTCTGCAAGGAGGTCTACTATCTTCCCCTTTCCTTCATCGCCCCACTGGATACCTATAAGACCCAGATTTCCCATAGGACCGAAATAAGTTAATACAACGATCGAACAAAAGCAAATGAAAAGTTCTCTTTTTACACGCTCACTTATTAGGAGATGCAAAAATGGAGTGGAATAAAGTAGAGGAAACGGAGGGGGTAGGATTCGAACCCACGAGGCGCGTTACACGCCTAACGGTTTTCAAGACCGCCGCTTTCGACCACTCAGCCACCCCTCCTTCTCATAAAATT
>JGI24721J44947_10000750_pt1 | contig 44938 bp, 49 predicted proteins | sample YelNatPaOPGAMG01_FD_44947 | JGI IMG/M metagenome (IMG submission 44947) | reverse complement strand
TATCTACTCCCTCCTCTTACCAATCTCTACTGAAGATACTTAACTACTTCTTTAGAGACCTTATCTAAGAACTGATCAATACTTTGCTTCTGAAGCATTACTCCTTCCCATTCTGTATCTATGAGTCTCCAGAAATCGGCATCTTTCTGTCCATCATCAAGTTGTGGAATATACTTTGCTGTATAAATCGCCTTATGGAAGACTGTAAGATTCCTAGCTTTACCTCCTGGCTTAAATTCTTTCAACCAGATAGGAGCTATAGATTTTCTGGTTGGTTGGTATCCTCTCTTTACAGCCCAAACTCTTTGAATCTGTTTTGATGATAAGAATTTGACAAACTCCCATGCCTCTTCTGGATGTTTGGTTAACTTAGAGATACAAGTGGCACGAGTATGTATGAATCCTGCACGTTTCTTAGTGTAAGGGCTCATAAACGTTGGAGCGACATCCCAGACAAACTTTTCTATAGGAGCAAGATAAGTATTATTCCACGAAGGAGAATCCCACATTGCTACAGTTCCATTAAAGAATCTAATCCACCAATTCTGCTCACTGTGGGCAGAAGGAGATACGGATATCTGATACTTAAATATCACATCATAAAAATATTCCAATGCNTGTTTTGCCTTAGGATCTCCTAGAGTAAATTTTTTCTTATCTGGGCTTAGTATATCTCCCCCATTACTCCATACCCAGATTATTGGACCTGTACCCCAGTCTAATGAGAATCCGTCAGGAGTAAATGCATACTGAGTAATTTTACCTTGAGCGTCCTTAATGGTAAGTTTTTTCCCATTTTCTACCAAAGTATCCCATGTCCATGTATCGTCCGGATATTTTAATCCTGCCTTGTCAAAAATATTTTTATTGTAATAGACCCCAGAGGCAGCAGTCCACGTGGGGAGCCCATAAAGTACTCCTTTATATCTCCATTCATCAAGCATACCTGGATAGAAGTCTGCTGGATCAACCTCTTTTTTATCCCTTTCTAAAAATTTTTCTATATCTAAAAATGCTCCCTTACTTGCATAGGTATGGGCCCAAGATTTAAAAGAATATAATACGTCAGGCGGATTTCCAGCAGCCATTTGAATAAGATATTTCTGGGTATAATCTGGCAAATTTTCAGCTATAACCTCAATATCCGGATGCAACTTATTAAATTCAGCTACATCAGCCTGTACTTGAGGCCAGTCTGTCTGTGCATCCCATCCTCCCATATACCTTATAGTTACCTTGGCAAACAGGGAAGAAGCTAAAAGGGTAGATACAATCGCTAAAATAACACTCACAAATACTATCTTTCTCTGTAACACTTTACTCACACTCCTTTTCTAATAGATTTTAGTAACATAATACTTCTTAGTAAAAATAATATTTATCTCGACCCTATTAATTATCACCTCCTATGTATGGAATTTATCCTTTTACTCCCGTAATTACTACCCCCTGTATAAATTGCCTTTGAGCAAAGAAGAATATAAGAATGCAAGGTAGCATAAGTAAGAAAGCAACAGCCATAATAAGATTCCATCCACTAGATCTAAATGCTGTTTCTGCTTGAAAAGCAGCAAGCCCTAGAGCTACAGTTCTTTTCTCCATAGAGTTTATGTATATTAATGGTCCCATAAAGTCATTCCATTCCCCCATAAATGAGAATATAGCTAGAGTTCCAAGGGCAGGTTTGGCTAGAGGAAGGATAATTCTTAAATAGATATTAAGGTTATTACAACCATCGATACGAGCTGCATCATCCATTTCTAGAGGAATTGTAAGGAAAAATTGACGGAGTAAAAATATGAAAAACGCTCCACCACCAAAATAAGCAGGTACTATTAGAGGTTTAAATGTATCAATCCAGCCTAGATAACGGAATAAAATATATGTTGGAATCATAGTTACCTGATAGGGAAGCATCATAGTAGAAAGCATTACAAAAAACAAGGTGTCTCTTCCCGGAAATTGGAGCCTAGAAAACCCAAAGGCGACTAGAGAAGCAGAAAATATCTGACCAATTAGAGTTAATATTATAATGGTGACTGTATTTTTCAGATATAACCAGAAAGGTAAAGTATTCCATCCAATAGCAAAGTTTTCCCAATGGAAAGGATTTGGAATCCACTGAGGAGGAATTAAAAAGGCTTCCTCTTGCCCTTTTAAGGCTGTAGAAAGCATCCAAAAGAATGGAATCATTAAGACAAAAGCTCCANCTAGAACTATCAAATATAAAATTGCCTTTGTGATCACATCCTTGACACTCTTTCTTTCCCAGAATGACGGAGATTTTATAGTTTCCGTAGCCATACTACCTCCCTCTTATCCCTTCATAATAGACCCAGCCAGTAGAGGTTTTAAAAATTATAACTGTACAGATTAATATCAATAAGAATAAAATCCAGGCAAGGGCAGATGCATATCCCATTCTTAGTTCTTGAAAAGCTCTTTGATAAAGGTAAAGAATATAAAATAGGGAAGCATTTTGAGGACCTCCCTGAGTCATTATATAAGCCTGAGTAAACGTCTGGAATGANCCTATTACCCCCATAACTAGATTAAAAAATATCACAGGCGACATCATAGGGATAGTGATAGCTCTAAATTTAGCCCATTTCCCAGCCCCATCCAGTTCTGCTGCCTCATAGAGTTCTGTCGGAATCCCTTGGAGCCCAGCAAGATATATCACCATTCCACCACCTACTCCCCACAGACTCATAATTATCAGAGCTGGTAAAACCCAATTAGGGTCTCCTAGCCACCTTGGACCCTTGATTCCTATTTTACTTAGCAGTATATTAATAATCCCTACATCAGGCATAAAGATCCATCTCCATAAGACAGAGACTGCTACCCCTGAGATTACAGCAGGCAGATAATATATGGTTCTAAAAACGGAGATCCCCTTTAATTTCTGATTCATTAGAAGAGCAATTAAAAACCCAAATATAAGTTGTAACGGGACAGAGCCTAAGGTATATATAGTAGTTACTTTCAGTGCTTGCCAAAATAAAGGGTCTTCTCTCAAAAGTACCCTATAATTTGAAAATCCTATAAATCTAGCAGGATTTATAATGTCATATTCTGTCATACTTAACCAGAAAGAAGCTATAACTGGCCCTACAGTAAATATAAACAGGCCAAGAAGCCAAGGAGAAACGAAAAGATAACCCTCAATTGTACTTCTTATTCTTTTATTTATCAGCATAAACCTTCCTCCTCTTCTTGATAGTACTCATACTATCACTAATAAAATCTATCAGCAATAGATGTCATTTACTCTCAGTCTTTACATCCTTCTTCCCATTTATAACTCTTGAGACCGTCATCAATGAACCCCTAACTCTCTTAGCTACATCATATATTGTCGGCATTCTTCTCCCCTCTAAACTTTACGTTACTGATAGAAGTATATCATAAAAAAATATAGATATCAATGCATTGCATTGCATTTTTTTGTCTCAGGACTCTTCAACCTTTTGCGTAGAAGAAACTTTAAAATATCCTCTCCATAGCTCATAGAAGTTTATCCCCGCATCTAATATCCTCTTAGCTTCCTTTTATGCGACATTGTTCGCATATAACTTTCGTTTTTTAAGTCTTACTTTTATAATGTTTAACAATGTTTCAGTGTTTATTAGTTCTAATAATCCGTCTTTACTGTAGCCTTGATTTGTGATATATTTATCTAGAGGTGAGTATGCAGATAACAACCTTTAGTGGAGAGGGAGCAACATATCGTTTTGCTCAAGGCTTTGAAGCAATTACTGGGGTAGCTGCCCATGAAGCCTTAAATATGCGTGTTTTTGAAAGACACGCTATTCAATCAGGTGAAGATATCGCTAATCCTGAGATCAAGATAAAATTCGCTATAGACCCAGTTACTAAAAGAATAGTGGTGGTAGGAGGAGAATCCAGGGTTACATTTGAGTCTAAGAGAGAGAAAAATCTGGCCATTCTGGAAGAAACCCCAGAAGAGATCAAAAATAAGGTAAAGGAATTATTAAGAGAAAAACAGAACATAGAGCTTATCTTTGACCCTAAGAATCCATTCCTGGCAGAAAGATTGAAAGATATAGAAAAGAAACTCGACCTTCTCAGATTAAAGGCGTCAATTAAAGGGGTATTTATAGATACAATAGTATAAAATGCGAAGGGCTACCAAAAGTTATTGGTAGCCCTTCGTTCCTGTCTATGCGGCTGAGAATGTAGCACCACAGTTTTTACACTCCCACTTAGAAGGATCTCCCTTTTTAGGAAGAATCTTCGTACTGCCGCACTTTGGACATCTTGCGGGTGCTTTCTTACCCATAACCTTCACCTGCCTTTTCTTAGGGATATATTATATTCCCCCTTACTATGACCTTCTATAATACTCTTCATATCTAATAAGGCATTTTTCCTATTACTACTATTAGTGATGGCAGAACCAATTACCAGCATATCCACACCACAGTCTAATAATTCCCCTATATTTCCATTATTTACTCCGCCATCTACCTCTATAATAGGATTAGCCTCTAGTGTTTTGCACAGATTTCTTAGATCCTCTAATCTCTTAAACGTGTTAGGAATAAACTCCTGTCCACCAAAACCAGGATTTACACTCATAACCAGGACTAAATCTACATCTGTAATTATATCTTCTAGGAACCTTATAGGTGTTCCAGGGTTTATTGCAACTCCAGCCTTACGCCAAAAGATTTTATATAGGATATCAGTCTATGTATGTGATAGGTTGACTCTATATGAACGGTAANAACATCTGCTCCAGCATCGATAAACACCTCAATAAATCTCTCTGGCTCTTCTACCATAAGATGTACGTCTAATAAAAAGCCACCGAATCTCTTTATAGAGCTAACCACCTGGGGNCCAAAACTTAGATTTGGGACAAAGTGCCCATCCATCACATCTATGTGTAACCAATCAATCTCCAGGTTTCTAAAATCCAAGAGGATCTCCTTAATATTAATTATATCTGCTGAAAGAAGAGATGGAACTATTTCTGCCATAATTTTATCTCTCCTTCTTCTCTAAGGGAGATATGTCTTACCTTTAGAGGTATACTCAAAAATATACNAGCCTTCTCCTTAAAATCATAGACGTCACCTGTAGTATATACATCTACAATACCCCTACCTCCTCCTAACCTATTCATATCAGCTAATTCCATCTTTAATCTTTCCACTGCAGGTACCGCCGGGTCAACTATCTCTATATTCCTTCCTAATAGCATACTACTAATCTCTTCTAAATACAAGGGATAATGACTACAACCTAATATAAGCGTATCTATTTCTGCCTCAAGCAGAGGTCTAAGATAGACAGAAAAGGCTTTTATCAATATATCCCTTCTAACTCTATTTTCTATAAAAGGAACTAATAAAGGAGCGGCTCTTTCTATCACCTGAATGTTTGGATTATACCTCTTTATAGTAAGGGTATATGCAAGNGAAGACACAGTAGCCCTTGTAGCTATTACTCCTACCCTTTCCACACCCTGCCCNTGAGATATCTTCTCAGCAGTAGGTTCTATAAGACCTATTATAGGTGTGGAGATGATATTCTCTATGTACTTTAAAGCCAGAGCTGAACTTGTATTNCAGGCTACTAATATCGCCTTTACCTGTTGTCTCTCCAAAAAAGAAACGATCTGTCTCATATAACTCACGATATCTGTAATAGACTTATTTCCATAAGGGATATGGATGGTATCTGCAACATAGATTATATCCTCGTAAGGAAGTACCTCTCTCAGTTCTTTTAATACAGTGAGCCCTCCAAGGCCAGAATCAAAGATCCCTATCTTATTACTCATTGTTTCCTCTCTAAAAAAGCTATTATCCCTGAAACTATTCCACCTGCAATCTTCCTTCTAAAAAGTGGGTCCATCAAGAACTTCTCCTCAGTAGGATTAGAAATAAATAGCGCCTCTACTAGTATTGCAGGGACATTTACATTCTTTATTATAAAGAACTCTCCCTTCTTTACTCCTCTATTATATCTCCCGGTAGCATCAGAAAGACTATTACATACTGCTTCGGCAAAAGGTTTATCCTCATCTCTCCAGTAAAATACCTCTATACCTCCAGGTATAGGAGAATTTGCAGAGTTACAGTGGACACTCACCAATACTGCCTTATTATTACTATTTACAAGTACTACCCTTGCTTCTAGTTCTTCCCTGGCACTATTCCCATTTGGTGATACCTCATTATCTGTAGTTCTAGTTAGAATTACCTGATAACCCTTTGATTCTAATAATCCCTTCATATATAAAGCCACATCAAGTGTGACATCCTTCTCTTTTAATCCACTCGGTCCTATCGCCCCTGGGTCTTTTCCTCCATGCCCTGGGTCTATAATAATAACAGGTTTTGAAGGAGATAGGGGACTTAAAGAGGAGATAGGAAAGGAGATAGATGCAACCCCAGGGGCAGAGATCTCTTCTAAGTTCCATGGCAAAGGAGTATTACTACTTATAACCACCCTCACACTTGGAGGATATATGCTAAATTGACTTATTTTTACCTCAGTTATGGGTGGAGATGCCTGAACATCGTATTTATCGCTCATAATGGTAGTATTAGGTATATCTATAACTATTCTGTCAGGATTAATTAAAGAGAATACCTCAGGTACCAATACCTTTCTACTACCAGTCACAATATTAAGAAAGCCTTTATCATTGCCGGAAACATCTATAGAAATCTTCTTTAATCTGGGTGGGAAGACAACGGTTATGCCTGAGCTATCTTTAACTATGTCCTTGTATCTTATAGGACCAGTAAGGTCAAACACAATCCTTATTTTCTTTTCATCCTGTCTTGCTATTCTTATCCTCTCTATCCCATCGATCCCTACAGGGAACTCATTCTCCATCATATTTGATTCCACTGGAGAGACATCTATAAAAAACCTATACGGAGATTGAAGATACGCATAGGAAAACTCAAAATTACCTGTTATTTCAATCTTAAATATATCTCCATCATCACCCTCAGACCAAGAGATATTAGTTAAAGAAGAGATGATACTAGAAGAAGTTTCTTCTCCATAGATAGAAGAAACCAACCAGAAGAAGATAAAGAAACTCATAATAAAAATAGATATTGGTCTTTTCATATATTATAAATGGTGGAGGCGGCGGGAATCGAACCCGCGTCCGAGAATAGGCCGCCAAAAGGCTCCTACAGGATTAGTCTCTGTTTAAATGTCCCCCTATAGTTCCCCAGAGACAGGGCTATAAGAGCAAGCCCAAATAGATGTCCCTTCCTTCCCCCTGAGCAAGGAGAGAGAAGGTAATCCTGCAATGGTCACGCCATCTCCTGTCTTGCAGGCTCGGACAGGGATGACGACAGCCTAATTAATTAGGCTGCTAAAGCCAACTGATTGTCGGCGAGTTTTTTCTGCCGCATTTTACGAGTCTACGGCGACTCGTCCTGCTCCTTTTGACCTCCATATCCCCGTCGAATCCTTACGCCCCCTTGTATCCTTTCAGTGTCCTTTCTAATTCTCTAACTCTATCCTTCTCTATAAGGAGTTTCTTCTTATCGTAAAGTTTACGCCCTTTTGCAAGGGCAATCTCCAGCTTGGCGTTTCCTCTTTTAAAATACACCTTTAAAGGGATTACAGTGTATCCCCTAAGTAAGCTCTTACTGGCTAGATACTCTATCTCATCCTTATGGAGGAGAAGCTTCCTTGTCCTATCAGGGTCAACATTATATCTCCCACCCTCTTTATAGGGAGATATATGCATATTTATAATCCAGGCTTCTCCATCCTTTAGCTGTATATAACTATCCTTTAGATTACAGCTTCCTCTTCTTAGACTTTTTACCTCTGTCCCTAATAGAACAATTCCTGCTTCCAGAGTCTCCTCTATATCAAAGTCATGGTATGCCCTTCTATTTACAGTTACGGTCTTTTCCTCTTCACTCAACTACTTCTCACCAAGGTTAAACTTCCTCTTAAACTTCTCTACCCTTCCCTCAGTATCAACTATCTTCTGCTGTCCAGTAAAAAGTGGATGACACTTCGAACAAGACTCTACCCTCAGTTCCTTCTTCGTAGAGCCCGTTACAAAGGTATTACCACAGGCACAAATCACTACTGCATCAGTATAATAGGTAGGATGTATATTTTCTTTCATAGCTCCTCCTTAATTGCATCTCTTAATATTCTTCTAATATTATACCATATAATACAATATTTGCATTTTCTATACCTTTTATGATATCTTAATAATAAATCAAACTCAAAAGGGGATGATGAAGATGGAACTTCCAGTAGTTTTTGGAAAGGAAGGGCATAGGCTCTTTGGTGTTCTCCACACATCNGATGGCGGAGAAAAAGGACCAGGAGTTGTCTTGTTTCATGGCTTTACAGGGAATAAGATAGAACCGCATCGTCTCTTTGTAAATATAGCAAGAAAACTTACAACTATGGGTATTAACGTTTTAAGATTCGATTTCTATGGCTCTGGAGATAGTGAGGGTGATTTTAAAGAGATGACATTCTCTGGAGAGGTAGAAGATGCATTTCTGGCTATAGACTTTATCAAGCAACAGAAGCAGGTGGATTCAACAAGAATAGGGATTATTGGCTTAAGTATGGGAGGAGCTATAGCTGCCTGTGTTGCTGGAAGAAGAGCGAACGAAGTAAAAACCACCATCTTACTCTCTGCAGTTTCAGATTTTACCGGGCTATCGGAAAGGCTTAGAGAAGGATTCCCGAAGGAGCTAGAAGAAAAAGCTAGGGCAGAAGGATTTTTAGATTACTATGGATGGCCCTTAAGCATAAGATTTATAGAAGAACTTCCTAACATCCATCCTGCTGATGAGATAAAAAATTTCAAGAACCCTGTTCTTATCGTTCACGGAACTAAAGATGAAGCTGTTCCAGTTGAGGCTGCATATATGTTTTATAACGTCTTAAAGGATAGGCCTGTAGAGACTAAACTCAAGATTATTGAGGGATCTGACCATACTTATAATAGTCTTATCTGGGAAAAAGAGGTATTAGATACTATTATAGATTGGCTCTCAAGGAATTTATAGGAGAAGGGAATGAAAGATATAGCCTACGTGGCTCTAGATACAGCCCTTGATGAAGGGGCTAGCTTTTGTGAGGTAAGGGTAGTAAAAGAGAGGCATCAATCTATAGGAGTAAAGAATGAATTAGTAGAATCCCTCAGTGACGATTTTAATTATGGCATCGGAATCAGAGTATTAGTTAATGGTAGTTGGGGTTTTGCTGCTACATCCTTTCTAGAAAGAGATAAGGTAATAGAGACATCTAAGAGGGCGATAGAGATAGCTAAAGCTAGTAGTTTGACAAAACATTATAATATCATCCTAGCCCCATCTCCTCGAATAGTGGCAGAATGGCATAACAATGTTAAGATAGACCCGTTCGATATCTCTCTAAACGATAAGATAAGTTTGCTATTAGATGCAACAAAGATTATGTCTAAGGTGAGAGATATAAAAATAGCTCAAGGGAATATGGATTTTTGGAAGACAGAGAANCTTTTTATAAATAGTGAGGGCTCGGAGATTCTACAGGAGATAATAGAGAGTGGTGGGGGGATAGAGGCATATGGTATAAGAGATGGNGAGGTTCAAAAGAGAAGTTATCCAAACTCTTTTGGCGGACAATATGAAACTAGAGGCTACGAATTGATAGAAGGTCTTAATCTCCTCGACTATGCAGAGAAGATTGCAGAAGAGGCATCTATACTTTTAGATGCTCCAGAATGTCCATCCTGTAATACAGATATNATCTTAGACGGTTCCCAGGTAGCATTACAGGTCCACGAATCGGTAGGACATCCTACTGAGCTAGATAGAATCTTAGGGATGGAGGCAAGTTATGCGGGGACAAGCTTCATCTCTATAAACGACAGAAACCGATTAAAATATGGTTCAAAACTTATGAATATAACCGCAGATGCCACATTAGAAGGAGGACTAGGGTCTTTCGGCTATGACGATGAAGGAACTCCCAGCCAGAGGGTTTCTATTGTAAAGGAAGGTATTCTGGTGGGTTTTTTGACAAACAGAGAGACAGCGTATATAATTAATGAACAATCTAACGGAACCTGCAGGGCTGACGGATGGAGGAATATCCCTATTATAAGAATGACGAACATAAACCTTGAACCACAGGAAGGGACATTAGAAGAGCTCATAAAAGATACCAAGGATGGTATATTTATGAGTACAAATAAGAGTTGGTCCATAGATGATAAAAGGCTTAACTTCCAGTTTGGACTTGAGATTGCCTGGGAGATAAAGAATGGAAGGTTAACAAAGGTCCTCAAGAATCCAAACTATACTGGTATTACACCAGAATTCTGGGGTTCTCTAGATGCCGTATGTGGTCCTGGTGAATGGAAGATATGGGGGGTTCCAAACTGTGGAAAGGGACAGCCAGGTCAGATAGCTCATGTTGGACATGGAACAAGCCCAGCCAGGTTCAGAAATGTAAGGATTGGGGTGAGGTAATATGTATAGGGAGATATTAGAAGATATCATAAAAAGGTCCAAGGGAACAGATACGGAATGTCTTCTTATATCAAACAATAGAATCCTTACCAGATTCTCAAACTCTACCATCCATCAAAATACTGGATTAGAAGACATAAGTCTATCTATAAGAGTAGCAATAGACAATAAGATAGGAAAGGTAACCATAAATCAGCTTGAAAGGGAGGTTATAAACGGTGCATTAGAGAGGGCATTAGAGATTGCTACAGTAACTCCTCCAGATCCAGATTACTGTGGACTTCCTAAACCAAGCCAAATCTCATACCGAGAGGTTCCAGCTATTAATGTTACCCCTAAAGAGTTGGCTGAAAAAGTGACTGAGTTTATAAAAGCAGCAAAAGGACTGAAATCCTCTGGAGCTTTAGAGGTAAACAATATAACCTTAGTTATAGTAAATTCTATGGGTATAAGCCTAGAAAGTACCCTTCCCTATGCTTCTATAGAGGTAGTAGTACAGAACGAAGATTCAAGTGGCTACGCGTATATGATGGAAAAGGATATAAGGAATATAGACTTTGAATTGCTAGGAGAAATAGCTTCTACCAAGGCCAGGCAAGGATATAACCCTATAGAGATCTCGCCTGGAGAATATACAGTTATATTAGAACCACAGGCAACCGGAACAATCATCTCTTTTCTCGGAATGATGGGATTTGGAGCAAAACAGTATCAAGAGGGGAGAAGCTTCCTTATAGGAAAGCTTGGAGAAAAGATTATATCTGAGAAGCTCTCTATATGGGATTATCCTTCTCATCCAAAATCTATCAGTTTCCCCTTTGACTTTGAGGGTTGCCCAAGAAAGGATGTAGTCCTTATTGAGAATGGAATAGCTAAGAATCTAGTATATGATACAAAAACAGCTAAGAAAGAGAATAAATACTCAACTGGTAATGGATTACCTCAGCCTAATAGTTCAGGACCCCTGCCCTTTAATATTACATTACTTCCAGGAGAAGCCACCCTGGAAGAGATGATTTCCTCTACAGAAAAAGGGATACTTGTTACCAGATTCCACTATACAAATATAGTGGATCCAATGCAGACCATAATTACAGGTATGACAAGGGATGGAACATTTCTCATAGAGGAAGGAAAGGTTACACAACCTATCAAGAATATGAGATTTACCCAGAATATACTGGATGCACTCAACTCTGTAGATATGGTAGGCAATGAGCTTTATGTAGCAGGGGAATCTTTTATTGGTTCCACTCTCGTGCCAGCATTGAAATTAAATAGATTTCACTTTACAGGAGTGACTAGATAGTGTTAAAGATTGATGGTATAGATGTATATTATGGTGTTATAAGGGCTTTAAAAGAGGTTTCATTAGAGGTAAATGATGGGGAGATCGTAACACTCATAGGGGCAAATGGAGCTGGTAAGACTACTACACTGAAGACAATCTCTGGAGTGATAAGACCTAGAAAGGGGAAGATTCTACTTGATAACAGAGAGCTCACTAAAATAGCTCCACATGAAATCGCCAACCTTGGAATACTTCAGGTGCCAGAAGGAAGAAGAATCTTTGGTAACCTCACAGTTATGGAGAATCTTCTAATGGGGGCATATCGGAGGAAAGATAACATATCAAGTGATTTGGAATGGGTATTTACACTATTCCCCAGATTGAAAGAGAGAGAAAAACAAAAGGCAGGAACATTAAGTGGAGGAGAACAGCAGATGTTAGCTATCTCTCGAGCCCTTATGGGTAAACCAAAGGTGATGTTGCTAGATGAACCATCCTTAGGTCTGGCACCTCTACTAGTTTTCAATATATTTGAAACGATAAAAGAGATAAACAGACAGGGAGTAACGATACTTCTAGTAGAGCAAAACGCCTATATGGCACTTCAGATAGCTCATAGGGCTTATGTATTAGAAACTGGTAAGGTAGTTTTGGAAGGTACAGGCGAAGAGCTACTTAACAACGAAATGGTAAGAAAAGCTTATTTAGGAGGTTGATATGAAGTTTTTTGCTGATACGGCAAATATTGAAGAGATAAAAAAGATCAAAAAGTGGGGATTACTAGATGGGGTAACTACAAACCCTACAATTGTTTCTCGTGAGAACAAGCCATTCAAAGAGGTAGTAACGGAGATACTCAAGGAAGTGGAAGGGCCAGTAAATCTGGAAGTTATAAGTACAGAAGCTGAAGGGATGGTCAGAGAGGCACTAAAACTGGCAAGTCTTGCACCTAATGTAGTAGTAAAGATTCCTATGACTCCAGAGGGGATAATGGCGGTAAAAGAACTCTCCAGTAGAGGGGTAAAGACGAATGTTACCCTTACATTCTCTCCTACCCAGGCTCTTATCGCGGCAAAGGCTGGGGCAAGTTATGTAAGTCCTTTTATCGGAAGGTGGGACGATATCTCTTCTGAAGGGATGCAGGTAGTAGAAGATATCCTAACTATCTTTGATAATTATGGTTATAAAACAGAGATAATTGTAGCAAGTGTAAGACACCCCATTCATATCCTACAGGCAGCAAAACTTGGGGCACATATCGTTACTGCACCCTTCAAGGTCATTGAACAGTTATTCTACCATCCTCTTACCGATATAGGCCTGAAAAGATTCCTAGAGGACTGGAAGAAAGTACCAAATCCAGAGTTTTAAATAATTACTATTTCTACTACCCCTTATATAGGACAGGCAAGAATGCCTGTCCTATATATTTTTAAAAATCTCACCTATTTAATTGAGAGGGACATCATCTGACCCCGAGGGGATATAAGATTTTTATAAAAATTTTATGGAGGAGGATGATTTAAAATGAAAAGGAGTTTATTCTATAACCCACATTCCGCAGGTATAGTATAATATATTAAAATTTCCTTTCGAGAGAAGAATGGAACTAATGGAAGAAGAGATAGTAAAAGTAACGAATTTAAGAGAATCACCTAAGAAGATTCTTTTGCTAATGNGGAAGAAGTGTGAAAAATATTANAATTGAGAATGACACATACAGAATATGGGTTAGAACGTTTAAATAAGAAGATTTAGATTTATCAAAAAAAGGTAACTAATAAATGGTCATTCCCCGAAGCCAAGAGTATAATAGTAAAAGAATAAAACCTTTGGAGGTGAAATATCAATGAATAAAAGGAGATTAGGTTCTACAGGAATAGAAGTTTTTCCAATAGCCTTTGGCGGTATCCCTATTCAGAGAGTAGAAGAAGAGGAAGCTGTAAAGATAATAAAGAGGGCTATAGAACTAGGCATAGACTTTATAGATACAGCGAGAGCTTATAGTGATAGTGAGGCTAAAATAGGAAAGGCTTTGAAAGGGGTAAATAAAAGAGTCTATATAGCCAGTAAATCACAGGCAAAAGATAAGGAAACCATATTAAAAGATATAGAAACGAGTCTTAATCAACTGGAGGTAAACAGAATAGATATATACCAACTTCATGGAGTAAATGATAAAACAGCGTTCGATAAGGTTATGGCTACAGGAGGAGCTTTAGAAGGTCTAAAAGAGGCAAAGGAAAGAGGTCTTATAGAGCATATTGGTGTTTCTACCCATAGTCTTGATTTTGCGGAAAAGTTGATGGAAACAGGAGAATTTGAGGTTATTCAGATTGCCTACAATTTTATAGAAACTGACTGTGAAAAGAAGATTTTAAAAATGGCTCAAGAGAGAGGTATAGGAGTAATAGGTATGAAACCCTTCGGGGGAGGGGTTATAGAGAACGCTAAGATTGCTTTAAAGTATGTCCTGAAACAGGGATATGTAATTCCAGACCCAGGAATGCAGTCAATAGAAGAGGTGGAAGAAAATGTTGCTATTGCTTTAGATTCATATGCTCTAACTGAAGAAGAATTACAGGAGATAGAGAGGATAAAAAAGGAGTTTGGTTCAGTCTTCTGTAGGAGATGTGAGTATTGTCAACCCTGCCCTCAGGGTGTCCAAATTCCTGCTATCCTTAGAACTAAAGATTTCATAAAGAGGCTGCCACCAGAAAGGTTAGTTACGGGTTGGTTCTATGAAGCTTATTTAAGCGGTAAGAACTGTATAAAGTGTGGTGTTTGCATATCTAAATGCCCGTACAATCTACCTATTCCAGATTTAGTAGAGAAGAACATTCAGATTTTTGAAGAGTTCCTAGAGGGCCTGAGACAAAAATAGAATCTTTAGAAAGCTAAAGTGGCTCAGGGATAGGCAACGTAGAACTTATAGTTATCTTTTCTTTTATGTTTAGCTCATATGGTGCCTTCTAATGGATATAATTTCTTCTATTTTGGTTTTTCTTATTAATATCCCAATCTTTTATCTACCACATTGATCATTTTAGAGACATCAGGGTAAGTCTGAAGGTTTTTGATAAATATCTCTAAAAGTCTATCTGTATAGTATGGATTAAGCCCTGCTATATGAGGAGTTATTACTACATTATCCAGGTCCCAGAGTTCACTGTCTGGTGGTAGCGGTTCTGTTTCGAAGACGTCCAATCCAGCCGAAAGGATCCGTCTTTCTCTAAGAGCCTTTATAAGTGCAGATTCATCTACTACCTTTCCTCTTGCTACATTTATTAAGATACTTGTAGGCTTCATTAAATTTAATTCGAGCTCCTATCAGATTATATGTTTCTTTTGTAAGTGGAACAATGATAACCACTATATCAGACTCTTTCAGTAGCGTATCTAATGACTCTTTACCTAGAAGTACATCGGGTTTAACCTCTACTTCTTTCCCCGGGTCTCTTTTTAAACCGATAACTCTCATACCAAATCCCTTTGCCAGTCTAGCTATGCCCTGTCCTATCTTTCCGTAGCCTATTATCCCTATCGTCTTTCCATAAAGTTCATCTATAGATACTTCGTTGTGAAACCATACCTTTAGCCTCTTTCCTTCAAAAGATTTTATAAGTCCTCTTGTAATAGCCAATATAAAGGCAAATGTATGCTCAGCTATGGATATAGGGTGGACCCCACTAGCATTAGTAAGTATGACATTACTCTCTACTAATTCTGGAAAGAGAAGCCTATCCACTCCTGCCCCAGTTGCCTGAATCCATCTTAAGTTTTTTGCTTTTCTAAATTCTTCTCTGGATATATCCCCAAGTATCACTTCAGTGGATTCTATGTCTTCTACTAGATTTATATCATCCCTTGCCAATAAAATCTTTTCTCTATGGACCTCTTTGAAATTATATCTGTACCTTATAAGCAGGTTCAAAATATTCCCTCCTTTTATTTATCTCTCTAAGTATTATATCTCTAGATATTTTATCATAAATATCGACTCTGAAGCCGGCTCTATAAACTTTTGTATGGATTGTTTTAGTCTATGGAAAAGCGAGACGCTTGTCCTACCTATATCTTTAAAGCTTATTTACCACGCAAAAAGTTGAAGAGTCCCATACCTGTTGAAGTTCTCTCTTTATTGTGATATCATATAGATGGAAAATAACCCTGCCATGTACGAGTTGCGCAAGACGTGTTCCGAGCCAACACTGACACGTGGTGTGCTTGAGCTAATGGTGGATTAGAGGCTTGAATAAAGCTTCATGAAGCCATTAGGATAGCACATTAGTAGTTTCCGGGGTTCGGGAACAAAGCGCATACGGCATGGCGGGGTCTAAAAAGGAGAATTTTATGGGTATTTTTTCTGGACTATTCCGTAGAGAACCCTTAAAGGATAGGAATTTTTATTATACTGTAAAATGCAACAGGTGTGGAGAAGAAATAAGGGTAAGGATGGATAGGATGAACGAGCCCTCTCCTGAATATGATGAAAAAGGAAGGGTGACTCATTATATATATCGTAAAGATGTGATGGGGCAGAAATGTTTTAATCTAATCTATGTAGAGTTTGTACTTAGCCCAAGTTTTGAGATTATTTCCGCTAATGTAACTGGAGGTAAATTAATAGAGCCAGATGTTAAATGAACCAGTTTCAAATGGAAAGGTTATAAGAAAAGAGGGGGAAATGGTAGATATTCTTGTGGCAAGAAGCGAGAGATGTAAAAGTTGTGGGTTATGTTTTGCTATGGGAAACGACAAGATTTTGATAAGGGCAAAGACAGATAAACCACTAGAGATAGGGGAAGAGGTAAGAATATTTACAGAGGACAGGTATGTTATTTTATCTGCCCTTATATTATATATTCTTCCAGTAATAGCTCTTATACTTGGATATTTCTTTGGAGGGATCTTCTCTAGTAAGGAGTCATGGAAGATAGTATCTGGATTCTCCTTTATGGGCTTAACCTTCATATTTAATAGGTTTATAGATAAGAGAGTAAAATTCCCTCAAAAGGTAGAACCAATAAAATAGGAGGATTTATTGTCTATAGCGGCTGTTTGGATTATTTTTTTACTTGTTGTCCTTGTTTTTTGGTTTATTGGGAGGAACAAACAGAAAAATCAAAAGAAGTGTCCTTTCTGTGGGAGGATGATTCCTAAAGATGCCGATAACTGTCCATACTGTGGAAAGGGATTGTCAGAGGTTTGCCCTTACTGTAAAATGCCTGTAGAACCAAACTGGGGTGTATGNCCCTATTGTGGCAAGAAGATAGATAGACATAAGCTTGTATAAATTCTATGGATGGCCTTTTTGATTCTGAAACAAATAGAAAAGCTCCTCTAGCAGCCAGACTGAGGCCAAGGTCCCTTTCAGATTTTTTAGGTCAGAAACATCTAGTAGGAGAAGGCAGCTTTATAAGAAAGATTATTGAGAAAAGAGAACCCCCTCCATCTATAATCTTCTGGGGACCTCCCGGGTGTGGGAAAACCACCCTGGCTTTATTGTTNGCAGAGGCAACAGATTGTAAACTTGTAAAGGTAAATGCGGTGTTAAGTGGGGTGGCAGAATTAAANAGTATATTTGCTAAAGCTCAGGACGAGAGAAAGTTTTATGGCAGAAGGACTATTCTTTTTATAGATGAAATTCACAGATTTAATCGGGCGCAACAGGATGTCCTATTGCCTTATGTAGAAGATGGTTCTATAATACTTATAGGTGCTACTACTGAGAACCCATATTTTACTCTCAATAGTACATTGATATCTAGATGTAGGGTCTTAAAGCTAGAACCCTTAGAGGAAAAGGATATATCTTTTATATTGGATAGGGCTATGAAGGATGATGAGGAGCTAAATAGTTCTCACATAACATTAGAGGAGGGTGCCAAGACTTTAATAGTAAGATATGCAAACAGGGACGCACGGCAGGCTCTAAATATACTCGAAGGTGCGGTTTTCCTAGTAAGGAGTAAGAACAAGGATGTGATAGAGCCATCAGACATAGAGGAACTCTTTACTGAAAGGATATTTAGATATGATGAGCATGGAGAAGAGCATTACAATCTCATCTCTGCATTTATAAAAAGTATGAGAGGCTCAGACCCTGATGCTGCTGTATACTGGTTGGTGAGGATGATAGATTCTGGGGAAGATCCGAGATTTATTGCAAGAAGGATGGCAATACAGGCAGCTGAGGATGTTGGAAATGCTGACCCTATGGCTTTAGTGGTAGCAGTTAATGCACTTCTAGCTTTAGAATATGTAGGATTACCTGAAGCCATAATACCCCTATCCCAAGCAGCAATATACATAGCCAGTGCACCAAAGAGCAATTCTATTTGTAATGCAATATCAAAGGTAAGGGAGGACCTAAAAGATAAAGTACTCGGTGAGACTCCAATGCATCTAAGGAATATTGAGGATTCAGGATATAAGTATCCGCATAATTTCCCCGGTCATTTTGTAATACAAGACTATCTTCCCAAAGCATTATTGGGGAGAAGATACTATGAGCCCTCAGATGAGGGTAAAGAAAAAGAGGTAAAGGAGAGATTAAACAAGTTATGGAAAGGAAAGAAAGAATTTTAGGAGGTGTAAGTTTTGCCTGAACTACAAGAGCTACAAAATAAGAGGATATTGGAGCTGTTTGAAATAGCAAAGGAGTTAAATATAACAGGTGCTAGAAGGATGCATAAGAAAGACCTGGCAGAAAAGATCTATCAGGTATTAAAGGAGAAGGAGGAAAAGGAAAGGAAAGAAGTAACTCCACCTACCCCACAGGTTACTGTTCCTGAGACTCCTCAAGAGGTACAAGGGGAGATAAGAGAGGGCGTCCTTGAGATATTACCTGATGGGTATGGGTTTCTAAGACATAACGGTTATATACCTACCTCTCAGGATATATATGTATCTCAATCACAGATAAGGCGTCTTGGTTTAAGAATGGGGGACCTGATAAGAGGTCCGATAAGATTACCGCAGACACAAGAAAAGTATCCTGCTATCGTTAGAGTGGAAACGGTAAATGGGGTTCCTATAGAAAGAGCAAGGTCTAGACCCCATTTTGATGACCTAACCCCTATGTATCCTATGGAAAGACTCGTTATGGAGACTGATTCCAGGGAAATAACTACCAGACTTATAGACCTGATAGCTCCTCTAGGAAAGGGCCAACGTGGTCTTATCGTCTCTCCGCCAAAAGCAGGAAAGACAACTGTGTTGAAAAAGATAGCTAACAGTATAACTACCAATCATCCTGAGGTATATCTAATAGTACTCCTTATAGATGAGCGCCCTGAAGAGGTAACAGATATGGAACGTTCGGTAAAGGGTGAGGTTATAAGCTCCACATTTGACGAACCACCAGAGCAGCATGTGAGGGTGGCGGAACTGGTATTAGAAAGGGCAAAGAGATTGGTAGAGATGAAAAGAGATGTGGTTATTCTTCTGGATAGTCTCACCCGTCTTGCCAGGGCTTATAATCAGGTAGTCCCCCCAACGGGAAGAACGCTCTCTGGAGGGTTAGACTCCACTGCCTTAAGGGGTCCCAAGAGATTCTTTGGGTCTGCAAGAAATATAGAAGAAGGGGGAAGTCTGACTATAATAGCTACAGCTTTAATAGATACAGGTAGTCGTATGGATGATGTAATTTATGAGGAGTTTAAGGGCACAGGAAATATGGAACTTCACCTGAACCGTAATCTTGCTGATAAGAGAATCTTCCCTGCTATAGATGTAAAGATGTCCGGAACAAGAAAAGAAGAGCTTTTATATACAGAGGAAGAATTAAAGAAGGTGTGGCTATTGAGGAAGATGCTAAGTGCAATTGATTCTGACGATGTAACAGAATTACTGATTGAGCAACTCTCTAAATATAAGAAGAATGAGGACTTCTTAAGAAATCTAAGGGCAGTAGCTTAAGACATTAGGCTTATTTTGTGGTATAATCTTTAAAAACCTTTGGAGGTGATATAGTGAAGTATAAAGTCTTGGCAGTATTTTTAGCGATGTTTTTGTTGTTGCCTATGTTTGCATGGTCTAAGACCATTATAGATGAGATAAAATCTAGAGGAGAACTTGTTGTAGGGAGTGATGCAGCATATCCACCATTTGAATTTGTAGATGCAAAGGGGAATATAGTAGGGATAGATGTAGATATTGCNCAGGAGATAGCTAATTCCCTTGGGGTAAAACTGAGGGTAGTAAATACAAGTTTCGATGGNATTATTCCAGCCCTGCTCTCGAAGAAGTTTGATATAATTATGTCAGCAATGACTATTACCTCTGAGAGAGCAAAACAGGTAGATTTTTCTATCCCTTATTATAATGCAGGACAGCTTATTACTGTNAGAGAGGATGATAACAGGATAAAAAGCGAGAAAGACCTTCAAGGTAAGATAGTGGCTGTCCAGCTTGGAACCACAGGGCAATTTTATGCTGAATCCCTGCCAGGTATAAAAGAGATAAGAAAATTTGACACTGTAGATGGTGCCTTTTTAGAGCTAAAGAATGGAAGAGTTGATGCAGTTATAGCTGATGACCTTACATCTCTAGCCTTTGTAAAAAATACAAAGGGATTAAAAACTATCAATAAACTCCTTACTAAAGAGCAATATGGGGTGGCTGTTCGTAAGGAAGACAAAGCGCTACTCCATCAGGTAAATATAGTAATTGCTCGATTAAAAAAGGAAGGGTTTATAGAAAAGCTCCGAGAAAAGTGGTCTACTTGGTAATAGATAGTTATGAATAGTGGATCCTTCTTTACCTTTTTTCAGAGTATGTTGCCCCCTTTAGGTAAGGGGGCAGTAATGACTATAGAGATCACTGCTATCTCAGTAGGTATGGGGGTATTGATAGGAATCTTCGTGGGGGTAGGTAGGGTCTCAAAGAATCCAATTCTTTTTATTCCATCCACTATATATGTAGAGGTAATAAGGGGAACCCCCCTTCTAGCACAGTTATTTATAGTGTATTTTGGACTTCCATCATTAGGTATTAATCTTCCACCTTTTACTGCTGCGGTAATAGCGATGGGGATAAATAGTGGTGCTTATGTAACAGAAATATTTAGGGGAGGGATTCAGTCTATAGAGAAGGGGCAGATGGAGGCAGCTAGGTCTTTGGGGTTATCATACTTTCAAGCAATGAGATATGTCATATTGCCTCAGGCGTTGAGAAGGGTACTTCCTCCTTTAGGAAACGAATTTATAGCTATGCTTAAAGATTCTTCCCTGGCTTCCACTATTGCTATAGCAGAACTGATGAGGGTAGGGAGAGAAATTACAAGTCGAACATTTAGAAGTTTTGAGGTCCTAGGAGTTGTAGCATTGTTATACCTTGTCATTACACTCCCTCTTTCTCTTGTTGTTAGATATATGGAGAGGAGAATGAGTACGGGTGATTAGGCTGGAGAATATATATAAAAAGTTTGGTAGGATAGAGGTATTAAAAGGGGTAAACCTCGATGTGGAAAAGGGGGAAGTAGTAGTAATAATTGGTCCAAGCGGAGCTGGAAAGAGTACCCTCCTTAGATGTATCAATCTCTTAGAAAGGCCAACATCAGGAAAGGTGATATTTGAGGGTAAGGATATAACCCGCATAGATGGAAAACATATAGATACAGTTAGAGAAAGGATAGGGATGGTTTTTCAGCATATAAATCTCTTTAATCACTTAAACGCTATGGATAACATAACCCTTGCCCTGATAAAGGTAAAGAAGATGCCTAGAAGTGCTGCAGAAGAACGGGCTAAGGTCCTTCTGGAGAGGATGGGGATAGGGGATAAACTCTATGCCTATCCGAGCCAACTTTCTGGAGGACAGAGACAGAGGGTTGCAATTGCCAGAGCATTAGCTATGCAACCGGATATGATGCTTTTCGATGAGCCGACTTCAGCCCTGGATCCAGAGATGATAAAAGAGGTCCTAGATGTAATGAAGAACCTTGTAAAGGAAGGTATGACGATGGTGATTGTAACCCATGAGATGGGCTTTGCAAAGGAGGTAGCTTCAAGAATAATATTTATGGACGATGGGAGTATAATAGAAGAGGGTGACCCTAAAGAAATATTTAATAACCCAAAAGAAGAGAGAACAGCTATGTTCTTGAGTAAAATTCTCTATTAGGAGGGGATATGCGTACGAATCTTTCACTAAAATTAGTAGGGATTATATTATTGGTGGCTTTGTGTGTGTGGGGTTTTTTTAGACAGTCCTTAAAATTGGGGTTAGACCTACAGGGAGGAGTTCATCTGGTTTTTGAGGCTCAAGATACCCCTCAAGTCCAGGTCACTGGAGATACACTAAATAGGGTTCAAGCGATTATAGATTCTAGGGTAAATCAGCTTGGTATTACGGAACCTGTCATCCAGAGGGAAGGTGAGAGGAGACTGCTGGTAGAACTTCCAGGTTATCAACAGGACCCACAGTCTGCTATAGACCTTATTGGGAAGACTGCCCTTCTGGAATTCAAAAATACCGGGACGAAATATGTAGAAGAAGGGACCAAATTGACTGATGCACCTACAATTTTAACCGGTGCAGACCTGAAGGATGCCAAGGTAGGATATGACCAGTTTGGGAAGCCCGTGGTAGATGTGGAGTTTAATAGTAAAGGTGCAAAGATTTTTGCTGAATTTACAAGAAACAACATCGGCAAATATCTTGCTATAACACTTGATGGTGTAGTAATAAGTTGTCCGGTGATACGATCTGAGATACCTGATGGAAAAGGACAGATAGAGGGAAATTTTACATTAGCCTCTGCCACACAATTGGCTGCTCTACTTAGGGCAGGCGCATTACCTGTACCTTTGAAGCTTATAGAGATGAGTAGAGTAGGTCCAAGCCTAGGAAGAGATACCATCAATGCCAGCATAAAGGCAGCGATCATAGCCAGCATCCTTGTAATGTTATTTATGGTTGTTTATTATAGACTTCCAGGACTAATAGCTGATGTAGCTCTAATATCTTATATTGCTATCCTGCTAGGATTAGTCTCGTTCTTAAAGGCTACCCTTACCCTACCAGGTATTGCAGCACTTATAATGTCGGTAGGAATGGCGGTAGATGCTAATGTTATAATATTTGAAAGGATAAAGGAAGAACTAAAGAAGGGGAAGACGGTAATGGCTGGAGTAGAGGCAGGGTTTAAGAGGGCGTATGCCCCCGTATTCGACTCTCAGATTACGACACTTCTTGCTGCTGCAGTTCTTTTCTACTTCGGTACTGGACCAGTTAGGGGTTTTGCAGTAATGCTAGCACTTGGGACTATCGTGAGTTTATTTACTGCTATTACAGTGACCTATACGATATTCCAGGTCATTAGGGAATTAAATCTTATGAAAGACCCCAAAATATTCGGGATATAGGAGGAACTATGGGTTATTTTGAAAATTCAAAGATAAATATAATAAAGTATACCCCCTTATGGATAGGCATTACTACATTTGTTATTATCTTAAGTGTTTTGCTTCTCTTCACTAGAGGATTAAACTGGGGGATAGATTTTACCGGTGGTACACTGTTAGAATATAGGTTAGGAAGACCAATAGATAATGTAGGAGAGGTAAGGGATGTTCTTAAAGAGTTTCATCTAGAAAAGACCCTTATCCAAAAAACAGAAAGTAATGGGATAATAATAAGGGAGAAGGAACTTTCTAATGCTACTAGAGACGCCATCACCAAGAGGTTGACTCAGACCTTTGGGAAGGCTGAACTGGTAAGGCAAGAATTCATTGGTCCTGTTATAGGTGCTGAGCTAAAAAGAGCTGCGATTGTAGCAACAATACTTGGACTTCTGGCTCAGGTTATATATATTACCATAAGATTCAAATTAGATATGGCAATAGCAGCTGATATAGCACTTCTACACGATATATTTATAGTAATATTAGCCTTTACCCTCACGCAAAAAGAGGTAAACACCCCGTTTATAGCTATCCTTCTTACCGTAGTTGGTTATTCCATAAACGATACAGTAGTTATATTCGATAGGATAAGGGAGAATCTGAAACTAAAGCCTAAAGATTCTCAGGAAACATTCCCACAATTGGTAAATAGGAGCCTTCTCGAAACGATGACAAGAAGTATCAATACCGTTTTAACTACCATAATAGCAATATTGGTTGTATACTTCCTGGGTGGTTCGGCTATAAGAGATTTTGCCTTTGGGCTTACAGTAGGTATAGCTACTGGAGGTTATTCCTCTATATTTATTGCCGCTCCAATCCTTGTCCTTATGAGGAAGAAGGGATGGGCACAAGAGAAAGTAAAGAGGGAGGAAGTAGTAAAGGAGACTGTCTCTACTACTGCAAGTAGAAGTACTGCAGGTAAGGGTAGCACACAGCCTAGTTCTAAAAGAAAAAGGAGGTAAAGGTGTATGTACTATGTTTATCTAGTAATTATTTTTATAATCACATTTGTAATAGCACTTTTTGTCCAACTTAATAACTATCCTGTTACTATCCACTACTTTTTTGGTACTAAGGATATGAGTCTTGCCCTGGTGTTATTTCTGAGCTTTGTAATAGGATTTTTAATCGCAGTAATAGCAAGGATACCGCAGGATGTTATCAACAAGAGGAGGTTCAGGTCTCTAGAGAAAGAACTGGCAGAAAAGGAAAACAGGCTGAAGGTATTATCCAGTGTTCAACCTATCCAGCCACAACAGGAACAGAAACCACCTGAAGGATAAGACATTCTCTTAGAATATAGAGTATGCGGTTTCTCTTTAGCTCTCCTTCTAATTGGGAGCATGTTTCTGCTGAGTTGGGACTTCTTCCACCTATAGCTAAGATACTAGTTAATAGGGGAGTTATATCCCCTATTATGGTTAAGAAGTTTATCTCTGGGAGTATTGATGATATAGCATCTCCATTTCTTTTGCCTGATATAGAAAAAGCTATATCTAGAGTAAAGAGGGCATTCATTAAAAAAGAGAAGATATGCCTCTATGGTGATTATGATGTGGATGGGCTCTCTTCTATNGCTATTCTCTTTAAGACAATGAAGGGACTTGGCTTTGACATATCCTTCTATATACCTAACAGGCTTACAGAAGGATATGGATTAAATCTAAAGGCTATAGAACGAATAAAGAGTATAGGGGTATCTCTTNTAATCACTCTTGATTGCGGGGTAAGTTCGGTGGAATGTATTGAATATGCCTCTCGATTAGGTATAGATACAATAGTCATAGACCACCACAATATCCCTGATGTACTTCCAANGGCTATCTCTGTTATAGACCCAAAGAGAGAGGACATAAGATATCCCTTTCCAAATCTTTCTGGTGCAGGAGTAGCCTGGCAATTTGCCAGGGCTTTGACAAGTAGTATGTTTCAAGAAGAGGTAAATCTGGAAGAGGTACTGGATCTGGTAGCACTGGGGACTATTGCTGATATCGTACCTCTAGTTGAAGAGAATCGAGTGATTGTAAAAAGTGGAATCTTTCGATTAAAATTTTCTCCCCGGATAGGCTTAGAGGCATTGATAAAAAAAGCAGGATTGAATGAGAGATTCATAGATTCTGAAATACTTTCTTTTACTGTCATCCCAAGGTTAAATGCAGCAGGAAGACTTGGGGAAACAAATATAGCTATAGACCTTTTACTATCCTCTGACCCAAGGGATGCATGGCTTTTAGCTGAAAAGTTAGAAGAAAGGAATCAAAGGAGAAAGGGGTTAGTTGACCAGATTCTAAACGAAATAATTGAGAGACTAGAGGTCACAGATGTCCCACCGGTAATAGTAGAGTATTCAGAAGATTGGCACTCCGGGGTTTTAGGGATAGCGTCTTCAAGACTGGTAGATATGTTTAATAGACCTGCCTTTATAGGGAGAAAGGAAGGAGGGTTTATTAGATTTTCGGCAAGAAGCCCTGAAGAGATAGATGTCTATAATATATTGAAGGATTCTAGAGGATTATTTCTGAGGTTTGGAGGACACTCTCATGCTTTGGGGTTTACCATAAAGGAAGAAAGGGTAAAAGAACTCAAAGAACTATTAAATAATGCTATAATTGAAGAAAGAGAAGAGACTGTAAAGATAGATGCTGAAATATCTCTAAACGACATAACCCCTTCCTTTATGGAACAATTGACTCTGCTAGAGCCATATGGTATGGGTAATCCCAGGCCTATATTTATAACAAGAGATGTCAGAATTGTTGGGGAAAACTTAAATAATAATTCAAGAAGTATTATAATAGAAAAGGGAGGAAAACAGTTTGATGTATTTGGGCTTAAGGATGTTAGTTCTGGTGATGTAATAGATTTAGTATACAATATAAAAGGGCATGGAAAGATGATAGCAATAGGATATATACCAAAATAATTTAGGAGGGTTTAACGTGGAGATAAGTCTACTTACAGAGTTTATAAGGAGTATACCTGATTTCCCTGTAAAGGGAGTTTTATTTAGAGATATTACCCCTCTACTTAAGGATAGAGAGGCATTTAAAGATGCTATAAAACAATTAGCAGATAACTTCAGGCATATAGATGTAGACGTTGTTTCTGCAGTAGAGGCTAGAGGGTTTATAATAGGGGCTCCTCTTGCTATCGAATTAGAGGCAGGATTCGTCCCTATAAGAAAGCCAGGTAAACTTCCCTATGAAAGTATAAGAGAAGAGTATGCACTAGAGTACGGCACCAATATATTGGAAGTCCACAAGGATGCTATATCACCTGGGGAAAAGGTCCTAATAGCTGATGACCTTATAGCTACTGGAGGTACAGCTATAGCCTGTAAGAACCTGGTAGAAAGATTAGGTGGAAGAGTAGTAGGTTTTGTATTTCTTATAGAGCTTACAGAATTTAAGGCAAGAGAACAACTGAGAGGATACGATGTCTATTCCCTTTTGAAATTCTAGAAAGGTTTGATACAGAATCGCAAAAGCTTATAAATTCTGCTTACGAATTCTCGATATCTGCTCATAATGGACAGAGACGGAGATCTGGAGAGGATTTTTTTGTCCATCCATTTGAAGTAGCTAAGATACTCTACAGTATGGATGCCGACGCAATTACTATAGCCGCTTCCTTACTTCATGATGTAGTAGAAGATACTGATGTAGACATAGAAACGATAGAAAAAAACTTTGGTCAGGAGATAGCCTTGCTGGTAGAAGGGGTTACAAAGCTAAGCAAACTTACCGGTGCAAGTACCGAGGAGAGACAGGCAGAGAACCTTCGCAAGATGTTCCTTGCAATGGCAAAGGATGTAAGAGTTATATTTATAAAACTTGCAGATAGACTCCATAATATGAGGACACTCTCTTATCTACCAGTGGATAGACAGAAGGTTATAGCTCAAGAAACCCTTGATATATTTGCCCCACTTGCCCATAGGTTGGGAATGTGGAGGATAAAGTGGGAGTTAGAGGACTTAAGTTTTAAATATTTAGAGCCAGAAAAATACAGAGAGATATCAAGACTAGTTGCAAAGACTAGAAGGGAGAGAGAGGAATATATCCAAGAGGCTATCTCTATAATAAAGAATAGTCTGACATCTTTAGGAATTATAGCGGATATCCAGGGTCGTCCTAAGCATCTCTATAGTATATATATGAAGATGAAGAGGGATAACATCACCTTTGATCAGATTTATGACCTCCTTGGGATAAGAATTATTGTAGAATCAACAAAGGATTGCTATGCTGTCTTGGGTATAATCCATTCCCTATGGAANCCTATCCCTGGAAGATTCAAGGATTATATAGCAGTCCCTAAATCTAATATGTATCAGAGTCTGCATACTACAGTAATAGGACCAAAGGGAGAACCGTTAGAGATACAGATAAGGACATATGAGATGCACCGTATAGCCGAGTATGGAATTGCTGCCCATTGGAAATATAAGGAGGGAAAGACAGATAAAGACTTTGACCTCAANCTATCATGGTTGAGGCAACTTTTAGAATGGCAAAAGGATATGCAGGACGCGAGGGAATTTGTAGAACAGGTAAAGGTAGACCTGTTCGAAGATGAAGTCTTCGTGTTTACCCCTAAAGGAGATGTGATCTCACTCCCCCGTGGAGCTACCCCCGTAGACTTTGCCTTTCGTATCCATACTGAGGTTGGAACACACTGTGTAGGAGCAAAGGTAAATGGGAGGATAGTTCCCCTAGATTACAAACTTAATAGCGGAGAGATAGTAGAGATCCTTACATCAAAGTCTGCAGCTCCAAGCCTAGATTGGCTCTCGTTTGTAACCACTAATTCTGCTAAGAATAGGATAAGACAGTACTTCAAGAAACTCAAAAGAGAGGAAAATATAGCAAGAGGTAAAGAGACCCTTGAGAAAGAGTTGAAAAGGATACAGGGTGACCTGCTCGAAAAGATGAGGGAACTTGAATGGTCTCCATTACTTGAAGCATTTAAATTATCCGAGCCAGAAGACCTGTTCTTTGCCATAGGTAATGGTGATATAACTTCACCTCAGATCCAGCAGGCATTGAATATCATTCCTCAAGAGGAAAAGATAATTACTCTACCGAAGAGAGAGAACTGGAAGGGGGTCTATATAAATGGAGTTGATAATGTCCTTGTAAGACTAGCTCAATGCTGTAATCCTCTTCCTGGAGATGAGATTATAGGTTACGTTACTCAGGGAAGAGGGGTTACCATACACAGAAAGGATTGCAATAACATAAAGAATCTGCCCAAAGAGAAACTCATAGATGTACATTGGACCCCTGACAATTCATATAGATTTAATGCCCGTATCGATGTATACGCAAGAGATAGAGTGGGATTATTGAAGGATATACTTACAGAGGTATCAAACCTTGGAAGTAATGTATATGATACTCGAGCGATTGTAAAGAATGGAAGGGTAAACATCTATATAGTTCTAGAGGTTCAGAATATCCATCATTGTGATGCAATCGTTAGGGCTATAAAAGGGGTAAAGGATGTAATTATGGTGGGGAGGCATACGTAATGAAATCGGTTATTCAAAGGGTAAAAGAGGCATCGGTAAAGGTAAATGGAAATCTAGTGTCTTCTATAAATAGGGGATTACTAATACTCCTTGGAGTAAGTATCACAGATACAGATAGAGAGGCAAGAGAAATGGCTAGAAAGGTTTCTTCTTTGAGGATATTTGAAGATGAGAATGGTAAGATGAATCTAAGTTTAAGAGATATTAATGGGGAGATTCTCTCTGTATCTCAGTTTACTCTCTATGCAGATACATCAAGAGGAAGAAGACCAGGATTTGAGAAAGCGGCATCTAAGGAGATTGCCATAGAACTGTGGAATAGATTTAATCAGTACCTTAGAGAAGAGGGCTTTATAGTTAAAGAGGGGATGTTCGGGAAACATATGGAGGTGTATCTTATAAATGATGGCCCTGTTACGATAATACTGGAGGAGGGACAATGAATTCATATGAACGTGTTTTAAAAGTTTTATCTGGAGAGATTCCAGATAGGGTACCTCTCTTTGAGCTCCTGATAGATAGAAAGGTAATAAAGAAGATTACAGGCACAGAGGATTATGCTGATTTCTGTGAGGCTTATCCAATAGATATAGTTTTGACTAATACACCCTCAAAGCTATATGAGGAGAAGGTCCTTGATGCTAAGAATAGAGTCTTTATAAATGAATGGGGAATAGTAAGGCAGTATACTGATGAGGTTGTATCTATACCATTAGAGGGCCCTATAAAGAATCCAGAAGACCTGGATACATATAAGCCACCTGACCCTTATGCAGAGAGACGATTTGAGGAATTGAAGATGCTTATAAAGAGATTTAAAGGGAAGAAGTTTGTTGGGATGCATATACATGATTCCCTAAACTATCCTACGTATCTTAGAGGGATGGAACAGCTTTTTATTGATACGATAGAAAATCCTGAGCTTGTCCATAGATTAGTTAGGATGTCTGTAGATCACAATATTGCTCTGGCAGAAAGGGCTATAGAATTAGGGGCAGATTTTATTATAATGGGCGATGACTACGGAGGTATAGATGCCCCTCTCATTTCTCCCAAGGCATTTAGAGAGTTCTTCCTTCCCGGAATAAAAGAGATAGTAAATATGGTAAAATCTAAAGGGGCTTTCTGTTTTAAACACTGCTGTGGTAATATAAATCTGATCCTCGATGATCTTGTATCTACTGGAATAGATGCCCTTCACCCCCTTGACATAAGTGCAGGGATGGATATACTGGCTGTAAAGGAAAAGTACCCTGGACTTACTGTAATGGGAGGAGTAAACTGTGGGGCTCCCCTGACTGACTATACCAAGGAGGACTTAATAGAGGAGGTAAAAAGAGTTTTATCCAGGTTGAAACCAGGTGGAAGATACATCCTTGCTTCCAGCAACTCTATACACAGCAGGGTGAAACCAGAGAATCTGTTAGCTATGTGGGAAACGGTAGAAAGGTATGGAAGGTATGACTGAGGTTTATGCGTTTTCTCTGGCAGAGAAAGAAACAGAACAGATATGAGTATTATTATAAGCAGTACCCTCTCAGGATAAGAGAGGAACTAGAAGAGAGGGAGATAAGGTTCATTGAAAGGATGCTTGCGATATGCAGGGATGCCGGGATAGGGATAAGTTCTGAAGAGGTTTGGGAGGCACTTTTAAGGTATAATAATCGAATAGATATTAATCTAAAGGGTGAAGTTATAAGTTGGATATCTCAGCTGAGGACCTTTGTAATGGAATCTAAAGATGCCTACCCCTCAGGTCTTTCCAAATTCTTCAAAAGGAAGGACGAGTACGAGGAGTAGCCCTTCCTATGAGAATATACGTATTTGAAGTCTCTTTAAGAGGCGTCCTCTAAAGCCTTCTTGATTCCTGTATAGTCTTTTAAAGCTCTTTATGGCTTCTTTGAATCCTATATCTTTACCCGCCTCTTCGCTTCTATACCACTTGTGAGTTGATATGTAAATAAACAGGTCACCAATAGTTTTGTCTGGGATAATTCTATCAATGTTCTCTCTCTTTATCATCTCGCATACCGGCAGGAATACCTCTTTGTACCACTTTTTGCTCGCTTCTTCAAATGTGATTCCATTTTCTTTAGCATACTCACTCACCTGAGATATAAGGTTTTCATATCCGCCAATCTCTGTAAGCTCTATATCTAGGCCTGTCCTCTCTCTAAACGATTCCCTATAGTTAAATATTATATCTTCTCTCTTGGGCTTAAGTGGAGTAGCCTGGATTACTTTGGCATCTATATATCTCTGGCTGAAGCTCTTTAGCAGCAGCTACCCTATGATGCCCGTCGAGCACGTAATACTCATCTCTTATCTTATACACCTCTATAGGTGGAAGGACCTTTCCATCCTCTATAGCCTTCTTTATAGCCAGGTATCTCTGGGTGGGTCTAGGCGTTTTAAATCTAAATCTATCATCTAGGTCCTGAGGTCTTCCTACAGAGCCTACTATCTTGTCTACCTCGATTGGAAAGATTCCTAACTCTCTTAATCTTAGATATCCAATTCCACCGTATTCTTCCTGGAGAGACTTTATCATCTTTATCACCTCCAAGAATATAATACAGTCAGGAGTTTAAATAGAAATTAAGGTAGAATTAAAGTAAAGTTAAAAGGTCTTTAAGATTTAATTAAGAATAAATTTTATTTGAGAATCCTACCTGTTCTTTTCCCTGTATAGACCCCTTTAATAATAACAAGTTGCCCATTTACAGTGAGGTACTCTATACCTTCTGGATATTGAAACGGGTCTTCGTAGGATGCCTTATCTATGACCCTTTTCGGGTCAAATATCACAATATCACCATACGCCCCTTCCCTTATAATGCCTCTGTCAGAAATTCCTATCTTCCTTGCTGGAAGAAAAGTCATCTTAGATATAGCTTCTTCCCAATTCAAGAGTCCTAGCTCCCTTGTATATCTACCCAGAATCCTTGGGAATGTACCGAATGAACGGGGATGAGTCCTTTCCTCCTCACTTCTTTTAACATATCCAGAGCCATCAGACCCTATAAAAGAATGCGGGTATTTTATCACCCTTCTTACATCGTCCTCACTCATCTGGAAGCTTATTATACCGATCCTATCATCCTTAGTAAGTAGTTTAAGGGCAAACTCTTCTGGAGGAAGACCTGCACTTCTTGCCAATTCTAATATATTACAACCTTCCATAGACTTATCTAGACCACATCTTGCTATATATATCAAGTCCCAGTCTATACTTGCATTTTTAAGTTCGGCAAGGACCTTCCCATAGGTATCAGGTTCAATAAGGTTTTCATTTAAAGCCCAAGGAGGTAATAAAGGGATACCAAGTCTTGTCATATAAGCGGTATAAGGATATACATCACAAGACACGTCCAAGCCTCTTGCTCTTGCCTCATCTATCATTCCAAGCGTTATCTCTGTCTTACCCCAATTCCTTCTCTTTTCTGTCTTATGATGAGATATCTGGACAGAGATACCGGTTTTTTCTCCAATCTCTATAGCCTCTTTTACCGCTTCCTCTACCTTATCCCCTTCGTTTCTCAGGTGGGTAGCATATATTCCACCCCTCTTCGCCACTATCTTTGATAACTCTATTAATTCTTCTGTCTCTGCATATACTCCGGGCGGATACTCAAGACCAGTAGAAAGTCCAATAGCTCCTTCCCCCAGAGCTTCTTCAAGAAGAGACTTCATTAGAGACAATTCCCTGTTGGTAGGAACTCTATTATCTAGATTCATCACCCTACGTCTTAGTGCTCCATGCCCAACTAAAAAGACCAGATTCGTCCCTATCTTTATCCTCTCTAATTCTTCTATAAAATTGTTCAGGCTACCCTCCTGGATACCAACATCTATTCCACAGTTTCCAACTACCTGGGTAGTTACTCCCTGTCTTAATATATTCTCCATAGATGGTACATCCCTTATGCTAAGGTCTGAGTGGGAGTGTATATCTATAAATCCTGGAGCAATGAACAGATCCTTTGCATCGATAGTTATAGCTGACTCTTCCTCTATGTTTCCTATCTTTACAATTCTATCCCCTTTAATACCTATATCCAGATTAGACCCTGACCTTCCAGTACCATCTATTACAGTTCCATTGATGATGGCTATATCAAGAATCTCTATTCACCTCTTTTTATCTCATCCCAGAGCTTATCCATCTCCTCTAATGTGAGAGCTTCTAAAGAGATATTCCTCTCCTTTGCTATGGCTTCCATCTCTTCAAATCTCTTGATAAATTTCTTCACCGTCTTTCTTAATGCATCCTCTGAGTCTATACCCAATAGTCTAGCAGTATTAACAACAGAAAACAATAGGTCTCCTATTTCTTCTTCTATATTTCCATTCTCTTTTATTGCCTTATCAAGTTCTTTTAGTTCCTCCTCAATCTTTCCCCTAGGGCCAGAATAGTCATTCCAGTCAAAACCAATCCTTTTAGCTCTATTCTGGACCTTCTGAGCCAATACTAAGGCGGGAAGATTTAATGGAACATCCATAAGTCTTTTATTCTCTTTACTCTTTGCCTTTTCCCAACTGGCAAGTGCCGCCTCAGCACTATCTACCTTTACATCACCAAAGACGTGTGGATGCCTCTTTATGAGTTTCGAAATAATACCATCAACTACATCTTCTATAGTGAATGCAGTTTCCTCTTCTGCTATGATGGATAAAAAGAATACATTAAACAATAAATCCCCTAGTTCCTCTTTCATATGTCCCAGGTCCTTCTCCTCTATCGTCTCAATGACCTCATATGCCTCCTCTCTTAAGGTATATTTAATACTATCAAGGTCCTGAGCTGAGTCCCAGGGGCACTCCTTCCTTAAGACCTTACCTATAGAAAAAAGTTCCTCTAACTTCTTACCAAGTGAATCTTTAAGCAACACTAAAGACCTCCTTTAATTTAGTAAGTTTCTCAAGCCTATCCCCCCACCATTTCAATATCCAATTCTCTCCATTCAGTCTTCTCAATTCACCAAACCTTCTTAATCTCTCTAATACCTTATGGTCTTCCTTCTCTCTAAAGGATAACAATATCCTATCATCAGTTATTGATATCTTTCTCACTGTATATCTCTGAGCTAACACCCTCAGGGTAGTCATCTTTAACAGGTTATTCACCTCTTTTGGAATCTCACCAAACCTATCAATAAGTTCATTCCTTAGGTCTTCTATTTCCTCTACAGAAGAGACTAGAGAGAGCCTCCTGTAAACCTCTAACTTATAAGGAGAAGGGATATAACTATCTGGAATAAGGGCAGGGATATTTATATCTATAACGGTAGGTTCAATCCTCCACCGAAGAGGTTCCCCTCGTAACTCTCTCACCGCATCCTCTAACATCTTCGTATACAGGTCAAAACCAACAGCAATTATATGGCCATGTTGTTCCTTACCTAGTAAGTTACCCACTCCTCTTATCTCTAGATCCTTCATAGCTATATTAAAACCTGAACCTAAGGCAGTATTTTCATAAATGGTCCTTAAGCGTTCTTCNCCACCAGGGGTAAGCCTTTTACTGTGGAAGATATATGCATATCCTCTTCTACCAGATCTCCCTATCCTTCCTCTTAGCTGATAGAGTTGGGCAAGGCCGAACTTTTCTCCCTCCTCTATAATGAGGGTATTGGCGTTTGGTATGTCTATTCCACTCTCTACTATTGCCGTAGAGATGAGGAGCCTAGTTTCACCCTTGTGGAACTTCCAGAACTTCTCCTCCACCTCATCCTCTTCCATAGTTCCATAGAGGATATCGATACTCAGGTGTGGAAAGAGTTCTTTAAGACGAAACTCTAATTCTTTCACCCCCTCGATACGAGGATGTATGTAAAAAATTTGTCCATCTCTAGAGAGTTCTCTCTCTATAGCCTCTCTTACAATCCTTTCATCATACTCTCCAACATAGGTAAATATGGGTAGTCTTCCTTCAGGTGGGGTTTCTATTATTCCTACCTCTTTGAGCCCATATAGACTCATCGAAAGGGTCCTGGGGATAGGTGTAGCTGTAAGGGTNAGGACATCTACAAGAGGAAAGAGTTCCTTCAATCTTTCCTTTTGTATTACTCCAAATCGGTGTTCCTCATCTATTATGAGAAGTCCTAAACTCTTAAATGAGATATCCTTAGAAAGGATTTTATGTGTTCCTATAATGATATTTATATCACCTCTGGCTATANCCCTCTTGATTTCCTTTATCTCTTTTGGAGGAACGAAACGAGAAAGCATAGCTACCTTAACGGGAAATGGTGATAACCTTTCTCTGAATGTCTCATAGTGTTGATGNGCAAGAATAGTGGTAGGAACAAGCATAGCTACCTGTTTTCCATTTAATACTGCTCTAAAAGCCGCCCTAAGGGCAATCTCGGTCTTACCGTACCCCGGGTCTCCACATACAAGGAAGTCCATAGGCCTAGGTCTTTCCATACTTTTCTTTACCCTCTCGATTATCTCCTTCTGATTAGGTGTTTCTTCATAAGGGAAACTCTCCTCAAGAGCCTTTTCCATCTCCTTATCCCCTTTAAAAGAGATCCCAGGGGTAATCTCTCTTTTAGCACTTATCTCTATAAGTCCTCTGGCTATATTCTTTACATCATTTTCTACCTTAGCCTTTATTCTAGACCATTCTGGACTCTTTAGTCTATGTAAGATGGGCGGTTCACTATTGAAACTTCTATACTTATCAAGTCTTCCCACCTGTTCCACTGGCACTAGGAGTCTATCCCCTTCAGCAAATTCTAATACGAGAAACTCTCTAGGCACAAGCTCAACCTTATGTGTTTCTAACCCTACAAATCTCCCTATTCCATGGTGAGGATGAACCACATAATCCCCTATATCAAATGGGATCTCTATCTGAGCTCTGGGAGAGAGATAGGATAGGTAGGCGCATATTCATAGTTGAACAGCTCTCTATCAGAGAGGATTATAACCTTTAAAGAAGGGATAGNTATACCTCTTGAGAGTTTCTTTTTAAAGAAATTTATATTCCTCCACTTTTTAATAATCTCTTTGAGTCTTTTCGCCTGTAACGTATAAAGGTATATTTCAAAACCTTGACTTATCCATAATTCAATCTTTTCTTTTAGANTATTGATGTCTCCGTAAATAAATGGAGGGTCTTCCCCTATAATATCATCACCAGATTCAACAAGTAGTGTCTTCCCCGGGGGTGTAAATTTGGCAGTGGTAGTAATAAATAAGGTATCAGGAGATATCACCCTTTTTATATCTGAAGAGACCAGGTCGGTATTTGCTGGGAATACACTGATAGGAAACTCTATATCCCCTATGGACCTTTGAGTGACTATATTAAATTTTCTTGCATATGTAAGTTCATCTCCAAAGAAGTCAAGCCTGATAGGATAGGGAAGGTTTACAGGGAATATATCTATAATTCCTCCTCTTATAGAGAATTCTCCTCTTTTTTCAACCATAAAGACCCTTTTATAACCAAATTCAGATAAAGTACTATTTATATAGTCCCATTTTGTTTCCCTGCTGATCGATAGGGAGACGCCTACTAGAGGAAAGTTCTCTATATTCTCTGGCGTTGTTACAACTATAGGGAACTCCCCCTTTATAAATCCAGCTGCTAAACCAGCTCTTCTCCAGCTATTTTCTCTATCAGTAGGGTCATAAGTAATATAGGTAGCATTTATATCAAATAGAGTCTTTATATCGTTTGCTAAGCCAGGTATATCATCCTCTCTTTCCATAACTACTATTATAGGGACCCTTAATTGAGAAAAGAAAAATCCTAATATTAGAGAAAGGATACCGCCTGAACTTATCCCCAGGCGACAGAACTTTTCTCTCTTTATCTCTTCTAAACCTTCTATAAGTTTCTTTTCTTTAGAGATAAGGCTAAGTATTTGATTCATTCCTTTACTTTTTTATTATATTTACTCATAGCTTTTTCTATATCAAATACTATCAGAGGGAGGGCTTCTAGTGCCTTCTCTAAAGATTGATTTAACAGTTGTAATTCATCCTCTTGAAATTCTGATAACACAAAATCTACACTATTTGCACCTTCAGGTAATGGACCTATTCCTATCCTCAATCTCGGGATATCCTCTGTTCCTGCTGTACTTATTATAGATTTCATCCCATTATGCCCACCACTTGAACCTTTTAATCTTATTCTAAAACTACCTAGAGGTAACCAGAGGTCATCATAAACAATAAGCATCTCTTGAGGAAGTATAGAAAATCGATGGAAGATACCGGGAATAGCCTCGCCACTTCTATTCATATATGTAAGAGGTTTTAGGACCAGGACATCTCTATCCTCTACAGTAATATTTCCTAATATACCATTTCCTATCTCCTCCACCCACCTTCCAAATCTTGTAATAGCCTCATCTACATACATAAACCCTACGTTATGTCTAGTATTAGAATAACGGATACCTGGATTCCCTAGTCCAACTATTAATCTTATCATAATTAAGATTATAAGTAATGGGTGATGGNTAAAGCCTTTCTATTCCTTTCATCACCCATTACAAATTGTTCTTCCTTCTTTTCTCTTAGAAATTACTCAGTAGTTTCTTCTTGAACCTGGGCTTCTCCTTCCGCAGGAGCCGTTATTTCTTCCTCAACTCTAGGTGCAACTACTGTTGCTATCACCTCATCCCCGGAAGACACAAGAGTAATTCCTTCAGGAAGAGATAAGTCTCTTATATGGATACTCTCACCTACATTAAGATTAGTTATATCTACCTCTATATGAGGTGGTAGGTCCTTAGGTAAACACCTTATCTCTATCTCTTCTAACACTACCTCTAATACTCCTCCTACCTTTGTTCCCACCGCCTCACCTTTTAATATAATAGGGACAGTAGTAGTAATCTCTTCCTCAAGACTTATTCCGTGCCAATCTATATGAATTATATCTAACTTATATGGATGGTACTGGATGTCCTGGAGGACTGCATACTCTTTTCTTGTTTCCCCATTCTTTATATTAAGAGTAAATAGAACCCCCCTGCCTCCATCGGTAGAGCTAAGAACCTTTACCAGAGGCTTCTTATACATCATAAGACAAAGGGGTTGTTCGAGATGTTTTCCATATAATACAGCAGGAACAAGGTCTTCTCGTCTCAGTCTCTTTACCTTCTTCCCCTTCACGTCCCTTACCATAGCTTCAAGTTCTATCTGTTCCATATTGTTTTATCTATCCTCCTATACAAATAATTCGCTAACTGATTTATTATTATAAATCCTTTCAATAGCCTCGGCAAAAAGTTTTGCNACTGAAAGCACTACTATCTTATCAAAGACTTGACACTCTTCCAATTTTATAGTATTAGTTACTATCACCTTTTTAATATTACTCTTCTTCAAAGATTCTACTGCATCCCCAGAAAACACAGGATGGGTAGCACAAGCATAAACCTCTACCGCTCCTTCCTCTAAGAGGGCTTCTGCCCCTTTTATCAAAGTCCCTCCTGTATCTATCATATCATCTATGACAATACAGACCTTTCCCTTTACNTCTCCTACTATATACATAACCTCGGACTCATTTGGGGCTGGTCTACGTTTATCAATGATAGCAATTGGAAGATGTAACCTAGAGGCAAATGCCCTTGCTCTTGCTACTCCACCTACGTCAGGTGATACAACCACTCCATCTTCTATGTTTAAACTCTTTATATATTCAGCCAGTATAGGACTAGCCTGGAGAGGGTCTACCGGGATATCAAAGAAACCTTGAATTTGACCTGCATGGAGGTCCATAGTAAGTACCCTGTTAGCACCGGCTACAGTTATGAGATTTGCCAGAAGCTTAGCAGATATAGGTTCTCTTGGTCGGGTTTTTCTATCCTGTCTCGCATATGCAAAGTAAGGGATAACAGCAGTAATCCTTCCTGCAGATGCCCTTTTCAGGGCATCTATCATAATGAGAAGCTCCATTATATGGTGGTCAACAGGATTACTTAATGACTGAACTAAATATACATCACATCCTCTAACACTTTCCTCTATATTTACTCTTATCTCTCCATTACTAAATGTAGTTGCATAACCTTGGCCCAGATTTATCCCTAAGTATTCAGCTATCTCCTTAGCCAAGGGGATGTTAGCATTTCCAGAGAATATCTTTATGTTGCTATCCACTTCCTCCTCCTTCCTCTCTCTTTTTAAGGAATCGAGCTGGGACTCCCACTACCACNGTATTNGGTTCTACGTCCTTTGTAACAACAGCCCCTGCACCTGTAACTGAGCCTTTTCCAATCCTTACTGGGGCAATAAGATCAGAGTTAGACCCTATAAATGCATCATCTTCAATAATAGTCTTATACTTCTTCTTGCCATCATAGTTGCAGGTAATTACTCCTGCCCCAATATTTACCCTCTCACCTATCTCTGCATCTCCGAGATAGGAATGGTGCATCGCCTTTGTGTGACTCCCTATAGTACTATTTTTTACCTCTACAAAATCACCTATTGCTGCTTCTTTCTTTATGATGGCACCATTTCTGANCTGGGCATATGGTCCAACCTTTACACACTCCTCTAATGTAGAATCCTTTATTATAGAATAGAAGACCTCACAGTTATCTCCTATATTAGCATTATCAAGATATGTAGAGGGACCTATACGACAGTTACTTCCTATTACAGTATTCCCTTTTAAGACACAGTATGGTTCTATTATGGTATCATTTTTTATCTTTACATCAGGCTCTATGTATGTAGCCTCTGGTAAGATAATAGTTACCCCCTCATCCATTAATTGGGCTATCTTTTTATTTAAAAGGCTTCTTGTGGCTTCTGCCAAATCCTTTCTGGAATTTATCCCTAAGGCAAGAGACCCCAGATCGGTAGGATAAGCCATAACTGTTTTCCCCATCTCATTTAAAATCTCCACCACCTGGGTAAGATAGTATTCCTTCTGGGCATTTTTATCTGAAAGTCTGGGTAAAGCTAATAAGAGGTCTTTTACAGAAAAGCAGTATGCCCCAGTATTAACCTCTCTAATATCTCTTTCCTCGGGGGTTATATCCTTCGCCTCTACGATTCTTAACACTCTACCAGAATTATCCCTTACAACCCTTCCATAAGCCATTGGGTCAGCTAGAACTGTTGTAAGAAGNGTAGCCGATGGTCTATTCTCAAGATGAAAGTTAATTATCCCCNCCAATATTTCACTTGATATTAAAGGAGCGTCTCCATTTACAATCAGGACATCACTAGAATCTTTAATCTCTAAGGAGGCTATTCTAACAGCATCACCTGTCCCTTTTGGACTTNCCTGAGTTATATAAAAGAAGTCATTTCCTCCTATCTTTCTAAAATATTCTTCTAAGTTTGGAGGAATTACTACCACTATTTTTCCCAGATTCAACCTGGAGACATTATCTAGCACATATTTTATAATAGGCTTACCGAGTAGTTTATGAGAAAGTTTAGGAAAATCAGACTTCATCCTTACCCCTATACCACCAGCAAGGACTATTCCAGTAAACATCTTCCCCTCCTTATACAATATTGGCTGGGGCGGTAGGATTCGAACCTACGAATATGGGATCCAAAGTCCCATGCCTTACCACTTGGCGACGCCCCAGTTAAACCTACTATTGAGCCTTATTAAATGCCTCTAAAACAGCACTCTGTATATTTTCCCTCATCTGATTGTTGATAGGATGGGCTATATCTTTAAACTCCCCATTACCAACATCTCTTCTTGGCATAGCTACAAAATATCCATTCTTACCATCTATCACCTTAAGACCATGCACTACAAAGGCATCATCAAAGGTCACTGACGCAAAAGCCCTTACCTTCCCTTCCTGGGAGGCAACTTTTCTTATCCTTACATCTGTAATCTTCATTAGTCTACCACCTCTTTATTCAATCTGTTCCTATTATAACAAAAAAAGATTTTTATGTAAATAATTCAATTCTGTCTGCCCCTAAAATTATACACACGATACCTTACGCAAAGTTTATAGAGTCGATTATTACCTCTCGAATTTTATATAATAAATAAATCTCACACTGCTATTCTTGGCATCTTGAGGTTTTCCAATAAAGGTATCATACTTTTTAGCCAGATCACTCATCACCTTCATCCTCTCTTTTGTAACATCTATCTCGGTCTTTCCTCCCTTTATCCCTTCTCTAAGCATATTTAAACCAGGAATCATTACAAACCCCACCACTCCCCCTTCTGCTATTGCATTAAGACTCATCTCTATCCTCTCTAAGCTATTCATAAGTCCTTTTATACCATCTACATCTATACCTTGTAAGGTAGTTAAGAGATTATCAAGGTCTTTCTTTATCTCCGTAAGCTTTGTAATCATAGTTTTTANTCTCTTCTGGTCATTCTCCAGAAGACCTATCATATCCAGGGATTTAGTATCATTTATTCCTTTCAAAATGCTTATTATATCCTCATTCCTATTGTAGGCATCAGAGAGATATCTTGAAATTTCATCAATATTTACCTCATCTTTTTTCACACCCTCTATANCAGACCCGATATTGTCTAGAACTTCTCCTGTATTCTTTAATCCCTTGCTCTCTCTTTGCTGTTTTATCTCTCCCGCCATCTGTTTAAGCAGTTTTTGTTGAAAATCAAGTATCTGGTCCATCTGAGTGATACTACNTGTAAACTTATTTATCGTCTCTGTAAGGCTTGGAATCGTAGGTAAAGAGGGAATTACCACTATCTGTATAGAAGAAAAAGATATCTTGTCCATACTGACCTCTAACCAACCTGAAGCCTTTGGTTGAGGCATAAGGGTAAGACTAAAATTCATATTACTCCCTATAACCGTTTTTGTCCCACCTTCAGATAACTTCAATTCCTTCACCCTAGAAGTAGGAAGACTTCCATTTATTATAGCAATAAATGGCGTATATATCTCCTCTAGGGAGTTATTAATCCTCACATAATGGGGAAGTTTATTCTCTAGAAGAAACTCAATCCTTAATGTTCCACTCTTGCCAATAACATCTTTATATCCAATCCTTTTACCATCTAGAAAGTATCTCAGGCTCAAAGTTACTGGTGGATTTTTAGACGTCTCTCCTCTATAATAGATATCGGCAAAACCATCTACCTTTCCAGAAACCTTTATTCTATTATTCTCAACAACCACACTTCCATCTCCTAGAATCTTTTTTACGTCTTCTAACCCGCTTCCAACATCATAAACTGTATAATCGCCATTTCCATCTACCCTTATCCAATCTATAACAATAGTCTTTTCTACCCCCTTGTCAGGATTCACTATAAGATATACAGTTTCGTCATCGGAGACATAAAAGCCATTAGCACTTGCCAATGATGATACNAATAAGAACAGGACCAATAATATAGCACTAATTCTTCTCATTTTCTTCAACCTCCTTGCTCCATCTATAAGTAGTGTATCTAAAAATTTTATCAAAACCTACTAAAACTCCTGGTAGAAGAAACGTCACGACTAACAAGCTTAAAAAAGCCCCCCTTGCCAGGCTGGCCATAGTAAGACTCAAAAGCTTGATATCACTTAATATTGCCACTGGNAAGTTCATTAATAGCATCGTCCCAGCACTCGTAATTATAGAATGTGAACTCCAATGCACAGCCTCATTAATAGCATCGATCGGGAGAAGACCATTTCTCCTCTCCTCCTCGTATCTAGATGTCAAGAGGACGCTATAATCTATGGTAGAACCAAGTTGTATAGTACTAAGAAGAGTAGGGATAAAAAATGGCATCGAGATATGAAATAGAAAATAGTATCCAATATTCAACCAGATAGCTGTCTGAATAATAGCCACAAGAACAGGTGGGACAGAAAACGACAAGAAACCCAGGGCGACGATCAATAGTATTAAGTAAAAGGAGATCCTAGATGCCTTTGTCTGGTCTTCTTCTGATACCTCCTTTACATCCCTTAAGAGGACCGATTCACCTGTTATATAGACTTCCCCTTCTATGTTCTCTTTAAGTAACCTGGAAATTTTAGCCCTTAAAGCTATCCATTCCTTTTCCCCCAATCTATCTATCAATATAGATGCAAATGTATAACCTCCACCATTAAATCTTTTAAATATTCTCTCTGGTAAGAATTCTATAGGAAGGGCTGGATCTAGAATATTAAAATATGAAGATATACCCTTTACTTCAGGGACCTTTTTGAGCTCATTCAGTGCTGATTCTAAACCCTTAGCACCTTCCTTAGTAACTATAATAATACTTTCTACTCCACCAAAAATTCTATTTACATCATTAAGAGTAGCTATAGATGGTATACTAGAAGGTAAGAATAAATTCTGATCAAAGATAGGCTCCGCCCTGGAAGAGGAATAATATGACATACCAAGTAGGAAGATAAAAACTACTATAAAGATATATAAATGCTTACCGATAAATCTACCAAGATTCCCTACGCCTATGGGTATTATCCTGTGCTTCCTTCCACTAACAAGTCTATCAAATATTACAAGAAGAGAGGCTAAAAGAACGACAGTAGTAATAGTTGATATCAAAACCCCTCTAATAAGAATCTCCCCAGCCTGGGTGTAAAAACCAAGCCTGGCAAAGGTCAAAGCAAAAAATCCTGCCAATGTAGTTAAAGAGCTTAGGAGTATAGGTTTAAGGCTACCCAAGATTGCCTCCTCCATAGCCTTTTCCTTATCTAGAGAGGCTCTCTCCTCTTCATATCTATGAAAGAGAAAGAGGGAATAGTCAAGGGTTACTGCAACTTGAAGTATAGCGGCAAGTGTATCAACTATATAATATACCTTCGTTCCAATCAATGTAGAGATGCCAAGATTTATGATTACACCCACTATCATAGAAAAGACTATAAATATCGGACCCCATATATTTGGGAAGGCTAATAAGAGAAAGACGCTAACAAGCAAGATCCCAAGGAGAAAATATTTTAATGTTGAACCTTTAAAGTATACCTCCATATCATGTGCTATCACCTCAGTACCTGTAAGGCTAGCCCAGCTCGGTAATATCCTTCTTAGCTCATCGATCTGAGACTTATATGTCTTACTTGGGTTTATGCTCACCTGAAGTTTATAGTTACCATCCTTATAGTATGTACTGTAAGATTCATTCCACATCTCTTTAGGTAATGATATATCCTGCCTCTCACCGAGCCAGCTTACAGAGGATACAAATGGTAACTCATTCAACCTCTCTACAAGTCTCTCTACCTCGAACTGATCGTCGTTTTTACAGAGAATAGTCCAATCAGGGCCATGAAGGACCTTATTATTTAATATCTCAATACCTTGAAGTGATTCCATATCTCTGGGAAGGAGTTTAAATATATCAAAGGTAAGCCCTCGCTTTGGCAAAAGGATTCCAAAGAAAACTGCCATAATAAGGAATAGAATAAAGAGAAATACCCTTCCCTTTACTATTAATCTTGCGATAANCTTCATAAATTCTTACCTCCTATTCCAAACCAGACCTTCTTACTCAATTCTTCGATTGGAGGGACATCTTTATTAAATATGAGGTCCATCCAGAAGACTATTACCGTACCCAACAGTATAGTTATATCGGTATTATTACAGTCACCCTTTATAAGGGTAATAAATTTCCTCAGTTCTTCTTCTACTGCCTTACTGAAAGACTCGGTAACCCTAGTCCTTACCTTTATAGGGGCAAAACTTACCTCTCTAATAAGGGTNAGGATACTCGAGGAATAGTTTTTAGCCAGATCCAGGTTTAGCTCAAAGAACGATTTAAGAGAGGCTATGGGATCGATATATTCTTCTTTTGAAAGTTTGGTAAAACCTTTCCTGGTAGCCTCTATAGCAGTTTTGATTACCTCAGAGAGGAGGTCTTCTTTTGATTGAAAATAGGTATAGAAACTTCCCTTTGAGACCCCCGCTAGTTTAGTGATCTCCTCTATAGAGGTCTCATTAAATCCTTTTTCAAAAAAAAGTTTAAGGGCAGAATCCAATATCTCTTCTTTCTTCTTCATAGTTCTCTCTGACTGACCAACCAGTCAATTATATAATAGAATATACCTATCCCTATTGTCAAGATTCCTGGATTTTGAGTGGGTAAACATGAAAATTACCTGTACCACAAAGGGGGGAGGCTTTTAGCCCCCCCTTTGAAACTTATCCCTATGGGAGAGTAGGTGCACTAGATTGGATTACATTCTTATCTGTAATAGTCCCATCTGCGTTTATATCAAAGACATACCAGTAA
>JGI24721J44947_10000736_pt1 | contig 45288 bp, 24 predicted proteins | sample YelNatPaOPGAMG01_FD_44947 | JGI IMG/M metagenome (IMG submission 44947) | reverse complement strand
GCTGGCGCAGAAGATTTTAAGTCCGAAGAGGAAGGCTACGAAATTATCACAGACCCTTCGAACTTTGAGGCTGTTCATAAACATCTGGAATCACATGGGATCAAAAGTCTAAGCGCTGAAGTTACTGAAATCCCTGTGATTACAGTTCCAATTACGGATCCTGAAACAGCCGCTTCTATTAACAAACTTATTGAGGCACTTGAAGACCATGATGATGTAAAAGCCGTGCACACAAATGCAGAACTCCCTGATTGATAGGGATTTGTAAAAAAAAGTGCGCAGATTCATTAACAAAGCTCATGTATTAATCTTTAACCGAATATTTTAAAAAAAGGAATCATTGTCTCTTAACATGAGTAAAAAATTTATTATGTGTTTTCCACATTTTGATTAAAATTTGCAAATCATCTGTCTAATTATTTTACATATTGATGTTAGAAGTTTTTGAGAGATTTATCGAACGTTTATTGTTGAAAGTTGCGGATATAATTTTCAAATATCCGAGGATTATTATTTTTGTTCATTTTATTCTATTTGTTCTGAGCGCCATAATTGCTGTTTTATTCCTTAAAGTTGATTTCGATAGGGACAATCTCGTAGGTCCTAATAAAAAATATCACCAGCTTTATCTTCAATATAAAAAAGAATTCCCTGTAAACGATGATGTTGTTGTTTTAATTGAAAGTGACGATCGTGAGAAGAACCGCCAGTTTGTTGAACGGCTCGCACGTGAAATTCTGGCTGAACAAACTCTGTTTACAAATATTTTTTATAAAGGTGACCCTGTGATGATGGGAAAAAAGGCTCTTTTGATGTTTCCCGAAGAAGATTTAAAAGGACTCTATGAACAGCTCCGGGATTACAAACCTTTTCTGCAGGAATTTTCAAATGCAACAAATTTTGTTAGCCTCTTTTCAATTATCAACCATAAAATAAGGACAGCAAAGAGAGAAAAAAATGGCGAGAATGAATCCCTTATAAATTCACTGCCCGCACTTGAACGCATTCTATTAATGGGCAAAGATGCGGTATTAAGAACAGGTATGCCTGTTTCGCCTGGGATTTATGCCTTATTCGGCGCTTCTGAAGAAGCAGAAAGTCAAATGTACATAAATTTTGCAAACGGGCGGATTTATTTAGTCACCACACAAATTGTACATCCGGACTTAAATGAAAGAGCGATAACTCGTCTCAGAGAATTGGTGGAAAAAATTCAACTGGAAGTCCCGGGGGTTAATGTTGGTATTACTGGCTCTCCGGTTCTGGAATATGATGAAATGACCCAAGCCACTAAAGACAGTACATTGGCTTCTATTATTGCTCTCTTACTATGCGCTATTATTTTTATTTATGGTTATCAAGAGACTGGCAGACCGATAAAAGCTACTGTTTGCCTTATTATAGGCTTGGTTTATACACTTGCATTTACTGCGCTGACAATTGGACATTTAAATCTTCTGACAGTAACATTTGTTCCAATTTTAATTGGACTCGCTATAGACTTTGGAGTCCATTTGATAACAAGGTATGAAGAAGAACTACGGCTCGGAAAACCCGAAGATGCAGCCCTCAAAAAAGCGATGGTATTTACAGGCAAGGGGATTGTTACAGGTTGCATGACTACTGCTGCTGCATTTTTTGCAATGGGAATTACCAATTTTAAAGGGATTCAGGAAATGGGGCTTATTTGCGGGGCAGGCATGATTCTTTGTCTTACTGTGATGCTTACATTGTTACCAGTTTTGCTGTTGAAAGGAAAACAAAATATCCTCGATCATCAAATTCAGGATAAAGAGTCGATTCGTGAATACCTGGAAAACTTTTGGTTAAAGAAACCTTCGTACGTGATATTTGTTATTTCTGGGTTAACAATTTTAAGCATATATTTTTCCAAAAAAGTGGGGTTTGATTATAACCTTTTAAATTTACAGAGTCATGGTTTACCATCTGTTGAATGGGAGAAAAAATTAATCAAATCCACTCCAAAATCTGTGCTATTTGCCGCTATTGTTGTGGACGATTTAAACCAAGCCGTAGAATTGGAAAAAAAACTCACTAATCTTCCTTCCGTAGCATCTGTGGAATCAATGGCGCCATTTTTAACGGGGAATCAGGAAGCAAAACTTGAACTCATTAGCAAAATTAAAGACGAGATATCTTCTATAAATTTTATGCCTATCGATGATTCGCCGGTAGATATATGGGAATTGAGCCGTATTTTATGGTCATTAAGAGGTTATCTGGGATTGGCGCTGGAAGAAATAGACCCAAACGAGAAAGAGATAATCGCCAAAATCGAGAGTTTAAGACAAACTATACAGGAATTTAGAAAAACAATACTTTCAGGAGACAATTCATACGTTAGTCTGAAACTTGCTCAATATCAAAAATCCTTTTTCGTCGATTTGCAACAAACTTTTGAAATCATAAAAAATCAGGACAATTCAGGGCCGTTAAAGCCTGACGATTTCCCACTCCCTTTGAAGAGCAGGTTTATTGGTAGAACCGGAAAACTATTATTACAGGTCTACCCAAAAGAAAATGTGTGGGAACGTGATAAGCAGGAAATTTTTGTAAAAGAATTACGAAGTGTATTCCCAAATGTCACAGGCACACCGGTTCAGTTGTATGAATACACAAGTTTATTAAAGAGGAGCTATGAAGAGGCTGCAATTTATGCCGCACTTGCAATTATAATTTTGCTTTTTATCCACTTCAGGAAAATTGAATGTATCCTGCTTGCATTATTACCGGTAGGGATTGGTTTTTTGTGGATGACAGGATTTATGGGAATTGGCAATGTGCAGTTTAACCCGGCAAATATAATGACATTGCCATTGGTTATTGGGATTGGGGTTACGAATGGAGTTCAGATTTTGAATCGTTTCAGTGAGGAACAAACCCCGACAATTTTAACAAAAAGCACTGGAAAAGCTATTATAGTATCTGGACTTACTACAATTGTTGGTTTCGGCAGCCTGATGTTTGGGAAACATCAGGGAATTATTAGTCTGGGTTATGTAATGTCAATCGGGGTAGCCGCATGTATGATCATTGCTTTAGCTCTGCTACCTTCGATTCTGACGATTCTCGTCCAAAAAGGTTGGAAAATTAAGCATTAAATAATATGACCCGGCGGTCAAAAAATCTCCAACTCACCGGGTCAGGAGGAACCGTAATCTAAAGCAATTTAAAAATAATTCTTTTTTCAAATATTGTCAATTCGCAATTTTTATAAATTACCTTTTATTCCTTGGTTAAATGATGAATTTTTGTGGAAAACCATTCGGTTTTTAAAACGTCAATTTTACTTTATTAGGGGAAAATCTTTATTTTTAAAGTACTTAATTATTCACTGCGTGGATGAAAACGTCTATGGATTTCCTTTAGACGATTTCCTGCTACATGCGTGTATATTTCGGTAGTTTGAATACTGGAATGACCAAGTAGTTCCTGAATTATTCTTAAATCTGCGCCATGTTCAAGCAGATGTGTAGCAAAACTGTGACGGAGCATGTGTGGCGTTATGTTTCGCGTAATACCAGCTTTACGGGCACGTAGCTTAATCCGACGCCATAAAGTCGCATGGGCAAATTTTGTACCACGGTTTGTTAAAAATACCGTTGCCGGTGATCTTTTGTTTACAAGTTTCGGTCTTCCAAATTTTAAATATTTNTCGAGGGCAATAACTGCTTTTGAACCAACTGGAACTACACGTTCTTTATTTCCTTTTCCAATAACTACAACAAAGCCNGCGTCGAGGTTGAGTTGTTCAAGCCGTAAATTCCTCAACTCTGATAATCTCAGACCAGAAGCATAAGCCAATTCAAGAATCGCTTGGTCACAGAGCGATGAAGGTGTCTCTTNCTTTTCCGGTTTTAGAAGTGCCTCAATTTCATCATCTGTGAGGGATTTCGGTAACCTCTTCCAGCGCCTTGGAAACGATAGGTTCTCAGCAGGATTTTCATCAACAAATTTTCTATCAATCGCAAATTTAAAAAATGATTTCAGAGCCGCAATTTCAAGATATAAACTGGAAGGACTTAACGATAGGTCAGTGTTATCCTTAGAGTTTTCCAGCTCCCGTTCTCTCTCNTGNTGAAGAAATGAAATTAGATCCTCGAGTTTAACATTTTTCCATGAATTAATCCCTTTCCTCTTTGCCCATGCTAAAAATTTATCGAGGAGAAATTTATATGTCTTTTGGGTATTTTCAGACAAACCGCGTTCGTGACGCAGGTAAACTAAAAAATCTTCAAGGAGTTCTTCCATTTCTAACTAATCGATATGAATTAATTTTATAGCTAAATCGTGTTCAATTTCGGGCAAANGAATTTTNATATCCTTGCCGGGTTGTACCTGAATCGTATCANTNTTCACATCGCCTTTATCCCATGTGTTCCAGATTTCGACTTTATACTTTCCCGGCTTTAACTGTTCAGATGTAAGGAAGGTAGGCTTTACAGGCTCTAATTTTAATTTTTTAACACATATATTATGCCATGTTGCAAGTTCATTCCTTAACCATACAATCGCAGTTTTATTTCCGATGATACCACGGGAGAGCAGGGGAGGGGTATTTTTTTCAATGGCATTTTTGAATTTGAAATCGACCATAATCCAATCCTTTCCTGTATTTTTAACAACAATTTTGTTCTTACCAGCTGGAATTGTAACTTTATAGGTTCCTGCGTATTTTGTTAATGTCTCTGTTGAGTTATCATCGTCAATAAATTGTTTTTCAAGAACCAGTTTATTGTTTAAAAACACCTCAAGAGATGCACCACCGTATCCTGAAACACCACCAACATTTATTTCAAGTACTGTTTCCCATGGTAGTGTTGTTTCAAAAGTAACAGGGTTATGCAAAGTCGGGTGATTGACTGTTCCGTGCAAAATACCAGCAATCGGTGCACCTGAAACAACCCCGTTTCTATTTATAACAACAACACGGGGTTTATTATACTCGGATTCTCCCCACGAAACTGGACCACCTTCAAATACAAGGTCGTATCTCTGGGGAGGCACAGGTGGCACTTGCCAGTGAATCTGAAAGTTAAACTGTTTAAAATCCTCTCCCGGAAAATCTATGTTTTTCACAAATTCAGAAACCGGCTTATAAAGGTGGTATAAATTATTGGGATAAATTAAATTGTCCCACCACCAGGACTGCGCCACTCCGGCACATCCAAGCGCAATTGAAATCCACATAGGATCATGAACCTGATATCCAAGAGGGTCATCTTTTCCCCTTGGTCCGCCTGCATCTGCTCCAATCTCGCCAATGTAATGAGGTTTACCGTAAGAAGTCTTCAATTTATGATATTTCTCAATTGTCGTTACAAGGTCTGGACTACCATAGTGATGAGTTTGAACATAATCGAGTTCAGGTAAAAGGTCTATAATTGGTTCTCCACCGGAACCTGCAAAACTTGTAGTTATAAGATGATTGTAAGGATCGATTTCCTGCAAATACTTTGCCATTTTCTGATGCCAGTCCCGTACGACTTCACGGTTATAACCTGTGGTGATATCAACTTCATTCCAGAATTCCCACGCAAACAGATTTGCATAAGCGCCGTAACGCGCTACCAAATAGCGAAGTTTATTTTTGTAAAGTTTTTCCATNNTTGAGTCCGTCCAGAACTCTGTTGGTTCATTTAAAATACCGCCGTTTTTTACATTATGCGGTGTGCGTTCCCACTCTGGATATGCGTCTTTTTTGCGAAGGATATTATACGAATCAATGCATAGTTTTNGAAAGATTCCATGCTTTTCCGCAAGCTGGAGAACGTAATCAATCCGCCATGCATTTGCGAGATCGAATAATCCCAACCCTTTTCCTTCTTCAGGTTTTCCGGGACGTTCAAGGGCAAATGTAGTCCAATGTGGCGATAACCAAAGTCTTCCGTAATTACACCCGTTTTCAGAAAATCTTTTAAACCATTCATCATAATCGAAAGTCCCACGCGAACCTGCCCAACAAGTATTTGCACCAATTAGATAAAATGCACGTCCACTTTCAAATTCGAAAAATCTTTTATTTCTTTTGCTTATATGGACAAAACCATCTCTGGAATTATCTAAAACTTTGAAAGGAATCGGGTCAGATTTGACCTTTCCATTTCTATCCTGAACATACGCAATTAGTTTGTAATCACCTGACTTTTTGGGGGTAAAACGAAACCGCCAGTCTCCTTTTGAAGCCGGTGAAAGGATTTCGTGGTTGTTAACAAGGTTTCTTGAAAAATCCTGATAATAAAATCCTGGTAGTTTAATTGTCTTATTATCTGGAGTGATAATGTCGGCTTCGACGTTTATGTCATCCGGGTCAAAAGGATTATTAAATGTTGCGTTTATATCCAAAATAAATTCAGCGATTTCATATTTAGATAAATTTGTCTTTAATGGTTTTAATGAATTAATACGTATTATTCCTTCTGTTTTATAGGGAGTTTGAATATTCGGAGATAAAGAGGCAGCTTTTGAGAAAAATGCCAATCCTCCGTAAATTAAAAATACTATTAAAAAGTGACCGAGCTTTTTAAATATTTGCATGTAAGAATTTTAAACAAGTTTTTTCAATTTATCAAACAAATTAGAATAGGGAATTTGTCGGTTTTGAATTTTATATTCGGTATCTATTATGTTTTGATCAGACTAACTGTGACTATGATTCAATCGAAAAAAATTTATCGTTTAGGGTTGTTTTTTGTTTAAACGGTGAAAAGGTGTATTCTTTGTTTTCTTGATTCAACATGGAAAATATCGAAAAATATGGCGTCGGATTCCCCGACGCCATTCTTTTAGCCTGCTATTTGTTCTTAATCAGACAAAATATTCCAGATTATGCATGAACCCAAGGATTCCATTCGAGTCCTGCTACATTTTGTAAATCATCTGTGCCTTCCCGCAAGATTTTTATCTTCATAAAATTGCAGAACCTCATTACATCGCGGGTATGGTCACCATAAAATATAACCCTGTGTAAACCGCTCGACCANTTTGACAGGAANTTTTCNATATTATCNACTTTGACCACAAGTTTACTTCTGCATCCTCTCTCGACAAACGGGCTATCTATTGCGTCGCCAGTGCTATAGAGGAGAATATCGGTGCCGATAAGGCGCGCCATGGTTACCTTCTTTTTCACCGGCATACGCACTTGCAATGAGACCCCGCGGTTATCCTCAAGGTGTGTTCTTATTCTATATGGCGACCTTTTTGTATTTGGTCCTTCCATCTTTGTTGCAGCAACACAGTGGGCATGAATTATTGTGTTGTTCGAAAAGTCGAACATAGGGTCTGTTACGAATCCGGTTTTACCAACAAGCCATGTGAAAATAAGTTGTGTCATTGTTGATTTGAGATCTGCTTCACAAACACCTGCAAGCAGTGCATTATTGAAGCGGACAAAACCGAGGCATGGATAGCCCATACCACGGTCAATCAAACCCATTCCGAGGCAGTTCATTGTAATGGCTTGTGCGCGGTATTCCTTCAACAAATTCTTCATTGCTATAAACATTCGTGCTCCCTTTTCAATGTCTGATTTTGAAGGTTCAACGATTTTCTCCGCCTCTTTTATCCATTTGTGTGTATCTGCAGCTACCTCTTCTTCGTCAGCAGATTTCCATGCCTTTTCCAGATCCGGTAATCTTATAGAAACAATTTCCGTTCCGAATTTTTCTTTTATTGCTGAACAATACTTGGGGTCAGCATCGTTAAAGTTTACGTGCAAAATACGGGCTTCCCGCAATCTTTGAATTGCTCTGAAAGGACGAATAGCTTCGACGACATCAGCAAACTTTGAGCTTGGGACTATGTCAACAAGTTTGCCTTGTTTCTGCCAAGCGGGAACAATATGCCATTCATGACCGCAATACGGCATCGTAAAAATCATGACCGGGATATTAAGGTCAAATAGACCCGAAATTAAATTACCTGTTCCCAATGTCAGATGAAATACAAGGATGCCCGTTGCATCTTTTAATTTTTCTTTTGCATTAGCGAGTTCTTTATCGTTCGTTACAAGACCAGCTTCAATAAATTGAACATCTGCCAAAGAAGGCGCTAATTTCTGTAATTCAATCTCATACCGCTCAACCTCGGTTTTTAAATTTACGGAGGACATTGGCCAGCCTGGGTTCGGACGCCCAACATAAACTTTCCCAACCCGGATTTTCGATTTTGGCTGCAGTTCGGATAGCATCTCATCTACTTCCTTTGTCCGTGGCGCGGCCTTTAAAACACCAGATGCCGCGACGAGTGTTCCGGCAGTGGCAAGAATAAACTGCCTCCTTGAACATTCAAAGTTGTCATTCAAATAAATACCGACTTTGTTGTTATTCGTATTCATAGTGGTTCAAAAACCGAAATTATCAAAATTTTTAATATTAACAAGCGTTTATTTATGAAAAACTCATAGATTTTTTAAATATTTTGAACATGAAAAATGTAATAATAATCATTGTCCTGCAAGCAGAACCACGTTTTAAAACATATAACTGACTTGAATTGCTTTTAGGTTTTATTCCACCTTTATAAGTTTGAATGGTTCGAATAAACCGTATGCGACTGTTGAATAATTTGAACCAGGTGGAGGACCCGGTTCAGGCCCAACATGAAACATAGCAGGCCAAGCACTTCCTAATCCCGGATTGCCATGGTGCGGTCCAAGAGTATTTTTTAACGTTCCTATCACCACTACCTCAACCTCATTCTCGCCATATTTAATATACTTAGTTATATCGCATTTCCATGGCTGCGACCATATAGTCCCTGCATGTTTCTTGTTTACATATACTTTTGCTACACTCCCATACCAATCAGTTAGTTCTATCTCGTAATTTGCGGAAGTATTTGTTATAAAGTAGCTTTGAGTGTATCCAAAACCATTAGCATAGAACGGATGACCAAGAGAATTCCATCCGAGTCTCAAAGGCTCGAGCCCGCTTTTGTCAATGACGTATCTTGCAAGCCGTCTGTGAGAGGTTAACTCCGATGAATAAGAATAAATACTCACGTTCTTTATTGGACGACCGTTATTGTCAAGGAAAACCACTTCAGCTAAGCCAACAAACCCATTATCTGGCGGAATGCCTACTGGGGGGTATACTACACCAGCATGGTTTTCGAGAATTTCAAATTTAATATAACGAATATTCTGACAATCAATTTTAATTGTTTGTGGTAGAGATTTTTCCCCATTGGCTTTCTCAAGCGTAAACTCCCCGAGATTATATTCCAAACCCGATTTGATAGTTGTGCCAGCGAGAACTCGCATTCTCTTTACTCCCCGTGAGGTCAGGTCTTTGACGTGATTTTCATTATAATTCCAGATTTTTATCCCCGAGAGATTGTATATGTTGCCAAGGTCAAAAACGATAAATGGAGATTTGTCATCGCCAGAAGATTGAGTTCCAACCCCAATCCCAGCAGTTAACCACATCGTTCCGTCAGGATTAATCCCGTGGCGAAGTTCATTTACATTAGCCTCATTTGCTTTTCCTTCTGAGCCGCTTCTATCATTAAAACTGACAAGAGGATTAATCATGCTAAATTTGATTGGTTTATCTTCTACAATTACAAATCCCTTCTCTGCTGGTTTTAACCAGAAATTGCCGAGAACGTAAATAGGTTCTATTTCGTGATAAATGGTCATTGGTGATGCTTCCAATGTTACCGTGTTTAAGCCAGTTTTAGCGAACCTTTGTATTGGTATTCTTCCAAAAGATTTATCAAGCCACCACTTTTTAGGATTTGCTTTGACTTCATGTCCGTTGACGAGGATTTTTTTGTAAATCTTTGGGTTTTCAATAACAACTTCGAGCTCATCAGGAATCTTGCCATCGATTGTAAATTTATAGGTTACAGTAAAACCGCTATTTTCCGGGAATTGAATTTTTATTAACTCATCTTTGAATTGTACAGCGCTGTCCCACGGATTTCTTTCCTTGCCATTTTTCTTAAACGCAAGCTGATTCGCTTTATAAAAATACACATCGTTGAAAGACTCCCCTTTAATATTTATGTCAATATAATCAACGGTAAGGACATTTGGCTGAAGTCTTCTGACAATCGTTTCGCCTTTTGAATGAACTTCAGTGGACTTTACAGAATGTGATTTGGAAACAAACGACTCAGATAACTTACCAACCGATTTCTCAGTTGGGAAATATAAGAGTAAACTACCGCCGGGAGATAGTGTAAAATAGCATCTGTCCTGTCCATCCTTCCCCCATGTAAAATTACATGAAATAGGATTCCATTTTTGATATCCATAGGCATTCTTCAGATAAACCATCCCCTTTGATTCATAATCAAGGCTTGTGTTTACAAGAAACACGAATTGACCGTGTGGGAGAATACGTCTGTTATGGAATAAAATCCCTCTGTCATTTTCGTCCCTTACAATACAGAAACCATCTTCCTCTTGTAATTTCTTCAGTGCAGCTACAATGTCAGATTCCGTCATTTTATGAATTCTTTTAATCAATTGTGATTCAGCGAGTTGCGGAACTTTTTTGCCATCAATCCGTTCGGGTAATGAATCGCATGTAATAAGTCTTCCACCATTAACTGCAAATCTTTCAAGCAATATATATGTCTGGCGGTTCAGATTTAATTCGGGGGATTTTATGTTGATGTCTTTTGATGCCAAAGGTGGGATAATTACTGTATGGTAGAACCTTCGACCAACTTTAAACTCATTATCTTTAACATCTCCATTTCTGGCTATTACGTCTTCGCAACCGAGATCATACTCGATCTGATTTGCTTCCAGTAATTTAAGGAAATTAAAGAAATTGCCCCCGATTTGCTCAAGCATTTGAGGATTTCCCTGATACATCCATGCAGTGGTTGTTGGCTCAATAACAAGAACTTTATTAACCTGTTCACCCTGTGACATTATTGCTGAGAGTCGTTTGAAATATGTAGCAACGACATGGTAAGAATCCCACCATGGCTCATGATATGAAAACGACTGTGGATGGTCTCGTTTTCTTGCCCCACGTATTGAAATATAGGAAAGATGTTCATCAAGCGTGTTGACACCATGCGCAAGTAGCCAATCCCCAATCCGTTTCATGTCTTCAAAACGCAAATCCCATCCACCAGCACCGTAAACCTCCACAAGTGTTCTTTTTTTACCTAATTGGTTTGCTATGCTGGATATTTCTTTGCACGATCGGATATTTCCAAATTGGGCATGCGTATGTTCTTCATACCTGTTCATTAAAATGTCAATGCCGGGACGGTGTTGCCATGCTGCCATAGCCATATTATCAGGCACTGCTTTACAATTAGGCCATTCATGCTCCCAGTAATGCCCAGTGAATTCAAGACGGTTGGATGAACAATATTCAAAATATGGCTTTGCCCAACGTTCAATAAATAAATCGAGCAGAGTGGCATAATAATTATGACGCACCCTCTGCCAGTCACCGACTTCTTTATAAAGAGAGGGTAAATTTTCGACAAGACTATATCCCCATCGTTTCTTGAATTGGTAATTCAAATCATCAGTCCATGGCAATCCTCCGGCTGGAGTTATTTCTGGCTCGTCAGTAAAACTCCCGGGTATTCTTTTCCCAAATTCATATCCAAAGTGTTTTTTATATGACTCATGTGTAACCTCAAGGAATTTTTCTGTCACACCCGGATATAATAGATCCACATAACATCGGTTTGCTGTCCATGGGGAGTTTCCTGTCCTGCGAACAGCGGCTTCAATATAAGAGCCTTCCGGGAATTGTTTACCACGAATTATATCAGTTGTTATATCAATGAAATTATCTTTCTCAATTTTAAAGATTGCGATTGTATTTGTTGACCATTTTGGTGGAGTAGGGGATTCTTTCAGAACAAGTCCTCTACCGCGTGATTCAGGCATTAGTTCCGGAACCCACCCGCCGGCAAAACCTGATGGATATGAATTCTCATCATAAATCCAGACATTCATATCCAATCGTTTTGCTTCCTGTAGCGCGGTGTTCCACAAATCGAACCATTCTTTCGAAAGATATGGCGTCATTAAGCCGGGACGCGGATGGACAAACACCTGTTTAACATTCTGAGAGGCAAGATCGCGCATCGTTTTTATGATCTGCTCTTTAGTTAACATATCATTCCAAACCCATAGAGGCGCATTGGCGTATTCCCGCGGTGGATTTTTGAAGAGTTTTTTGGTTTTTTCGTAATCTGAAAGATATTTATCACCGCAAAAAACAACTGTATCACTGCAGAATAAAATGCCGGCAGAAACCAACACAAAAATAAGCAATCTCTTTGCAGAAATAATTTTTTTCATAACGCAAAAATAATAACAGGACATTTATTGCAATTTCTACAACAAATTTAGAAAAGATTTATAAACCCTTCGATGTGTATTTGGCTTAAATTCCTTAGTTTGTTCGTTTGTTGAATTGCTTCATTTATTTCCTAAACGCCTGCTCTTGATTGTATTAGATATTAGGGGATTTAAATTTTATTTCGTTTGATATATTATGTCCCAAACTATGATTTTCTTTGGAAATCATTTTAAAGTTTATTAATTTTTTAAACCGTGACTGTACTTGAAATAATTCAGAAAAGTTCGGAATTCCTTGCAAAGAAAGGAATAGATTCGCCGCGTCTTCAAAGTGAATTAATCGTCTCGCACGTCCTTAATTTGCCGAGACTTCAATTGTATCTGAATTTCGATAAACAAGTTTCAGAAAAAGATGCTGCTTTAATCAGAGATCTGGTAATTCAAAGAGGCAAACGAATCCCCCTTCAGTATATACTTGGATATACAGAATTTTTTGGTATTAACATAAAAATTGATCGTCGCGCCTTAATTCCGCGCCCTGAGACTGAAATACTTGTAGAAACCAGTCTTGACATCATTAAAGACATTCATTCGCCAGTTGTCCTCGATTTCGGAACCGGGAGCGGTTGTATTTCAATTGCAATAGCAACAAAAAGAGATGATGCAAGAATCGTGGCTATTGATANAAGCAAAGAGGCGATCGAACTTGCAACTGAGAATGCCGCNGNGAGCAATANCTCCGGGCGCATTCAATTCCTTTTATCTGATGNATTTGCAGAAATCCCGAAAGATTTAAAATTTGATCTTATTGTATCTAATCCCCCATATATTCCATCAGAAGAAATCCCTTCTCTTCAGCCGGAAATTACTGGACACGAGCCTGTTATTGCTCTGGATGGAGGCAAAGATGGACTGAAATTTTATCGTTATCTTGCAGAGAATGCCGGTAATTTTTTAAAAGAAGACAGGTTTATGGCTCTTGAACTTGGATGTGGACAAGCAGGTTTAGTTTCAGAGATTCTGACTAAAAATAAATGGGAGGTTTTGAAAATAATTCGGGATTACAACAAGATTGAACGTGTGATTGTTGCAAAACATTTGAAAGATTAATAATTTTAAAAATTGCAATATATTGAAAACAGCGGTATTGATGGTCGTCAATTTTTAAAAACCATTAAATTTTTTCACACATACAATATATTGTATATAAGTCATTATCATATACTATATGTAGTATTTTTCAATTAGTTTTTTTATATTTATTAATTGCCAATTTCCACAAATTGTAGTATATTTATTAAAATAATTATTATTAACTTTAATGTTTCAAATATGGGTAATCAAGAAACTGTAATAGAAGAAAAACAAATTGAACAGGTAACGCAGGATTACGATGCGAAGTCAATAGAAAAGCTTGAAGGTCTGGAAGCAGTCCGGAAACGCCCTGGTATGTATATTGGCGATCCGGATGAGCGAGGGTTACATCATTGCGTTTACGAAGTAATAGACAATTCTATTGACGAACATCTTGCGGGTTTCTGCAAGAATATTGACGTTACAATTCATGTTGATGGCTCGATCTCAATAAAAGACGACGGGCGTGGAATACCTGTAGATATCCATCCAAAATTTGGAATACCTGCTATTGAACTTGTATTAACCAATCTGCATGCCGGGGGAAAATTCAATCAGAATGTCTACAAATATTCCGGCGGTCTTCACGGTGTCGGCGCAAAGTGTGTTAACGCGCTTTCCGAATGGTTTAAAGTTGAGGTTTACCGCGATGGCAAGGTCTATTATATGGAATTTGCCCGTGGAAAAACTGTGAGGAAACTTGAGGTTATAGGTAAATCCAAACACACCGGTACGCTTATTACTTTTAAGCCTGACCCTGAAATTTTTACGCAGACAACAGAATTTAAGTTTGATATACTTGCCACAAGGCTTCGTGAACTGGCATTCCTGAATCCAGGGCTTAAAATTACCCTGACTGATGAACGCGAGGAAAACAAAAAAGAGATCTTCTTTTATAAAAATGGGATTGAAGAATTTGTTCGCCAGCTGGGAGCAAATAAACAACTTCTGCATCCTAAACCTATAGCCATTTCCGGTAAAAGGGAGATTGAAATAGAATCCGGCGAACAAGGGAAGAAAAATGATATAGTTTATGTAGATTGTGTTATCCAGTATAACGATAGTTATACCGAGCAGATTCTTTGTTATGCAAACTCAATAGCTAATACGGACGGCGGTACTCACCTGACAGGTTTCAGAACCGCATTAACACGTGCAATTAATCAATATGCCCGGCAGAACGATTTGATAAAAGAAAAAGACCCTGCAATTTCCGGCGAGGATGTCCGGGAAGGACTTGTTGCGGTTGTTAGTGTTAAATTGCCTAATCCTCGTTTTGAATCTCAAACGAAAGTAAAACTCGTTAATACTGAAATAGAAGGTGTTGTTTCGTCTGTTGTTTATGAAGGTTTATTGGATTACTTTGAGAAGAATCCTTCTGTTGCCAAGAAGATAATCGAAAAATGCCTTTTAGCGGCAAAGGCTCGCGAAGCGGCAAGAAAGGCGCGTGAAATTGTCCGGAAAGGCGCTTTAACTGGTGGAGGTTTGCCCGGAAAGCTTGCTGATTGCTCCGACCGTGATCCAACCCGTGCCGAACTTTTCATAGTCGAGGGTGATTCAGCGGGTGGTTCAGCCAAACAGGGACGTGATCGTCAATTCCAGGCAATTCTTCCTATTCGCGGTAAATTACTTAACGTTGAAAAAGCCCGACTGGACAAAGTTCTTCAAAATAATGAAATAAGGACGATGATTACAGCCATTGGTACTGGTATTGGCGATGGTGAAGGTGAGGGGGCGTTTAATATAGAAAAACTGAGATATAACAAAATTATAATCATGACTGATGCAGACGTTGATGGCGCTCACATAAGAACACTTCTTTTGACCTTCTTCTACAGACACATGCCTGAACTTATTAAACGAGGACATATTTATATAGCGCAGCCGCCTCTATATCAGGTNGTGAGGAAAAAACGTATTGAATATGTAGAAGACGATGCGCGCTTAAATAAAATCCTNATCAAGCTTGGCGTAGAAGATGTAAAACTTAAAGATCTGACAGTTGACAGAGAAATACCGCCTGACCAATTAATTGAAATTNTGGAGTTGCTTGAGACNCTTGATAAATATGCGCAGGCAATTCGCAGACATGGCGGCGATTTTGCAACTTATATTGAACATCGTAATAAAATAACGAACGAACTGCCCCGGCACATGGTTGTAGTCCGGGAAGGCAATGAAGAATCTGTCCATTATTTTCTTACAGAAGAAGAATTAAGCAAATTTGACGAGGAGAACTCTGACCTTGGGTTGTTTGGAGATGATGAAGAAAATGAAACTGAAAGTAATGGAAAGCAAAAATCCAGAAGGAGAGCCCGGCATGTTGAATTATATGAAAGCAAAGCAATTTCCGAACTTTTTCTGAAACTTGAAAAGAAAGGGTTAAAAATTGAACATTATTCAGTCCAGAACAATCCGATTTACGAGTTAATCGAAGGCGAAGGAGAAAGGGCTACTGTCCGAACGATATATAGTCTTCCCGAAATTTTAACGGCGATAAAAGATGTGGGGCGTCGAGGAATTCAAATAAAACGATACAAGGGCTTGGGCGAAATGAATCCGGAAGAGCTGTATGAAACAACAATGGATCCGGAAAAACGTAAACTTTTAAGAGTTGAAATAAAAGACGCCATAGAAGCGGAAAAAATGTTTACAACATTAATGGGCGAAGAAGTCGAACCAAGGCGCCAGTTTATTGAGGACAACGCTTTGAATGTCAGAAACCTTGATATATAAAATTCAACTGTAATTCATTTTTCTATTATGCCAGAAAGTAATCAAACCATAAAACCAGAACCTTCTTATAGCGGACGTATTGTCAATGTTAATGTTGCGGAGGAGATTAAAAACTCCTTTCTCGACTATTCAATGTCTGTGATTATATCCCGCGCTTTGCCAGATGTCCGCGATGGGCTTAAACCGTCTCAGCGCAGGATCTTATATGCAATGCATGAACTCGGCGTTTTGCCAAACCGCAAGCATGTAAAATGCGCCAAGATTGTTGGGGAAACCATGGGTAATTATCATCCCCATGGTGACCAGGCTATTTATCCCACCCTTGTGCACATGGCACAGCCGTGGTCAATGCGGGAACCTTTGGTCGACGGACAAGGGAATTTTGGCTCAATAGATGGCGACCCGCCTGCATCCATGCGATATACGGAAGCGCGGCTGAAACCTCTTGGCGCGCTGTTAATGAAGGACATGGATAAGGACACGGTAGATTTTGTGCCAAACTACGATGAAACAAGACTGGAACCAACTGTTTTCCCTGCCGCATTTCCTAATCTTCTTGTAAATGGCGGAACAGGAATTGCCGTAGGAATGGCGACGAATATACCCCCTCACAATCTCGGGGAGGTTATTGATGCAATTTGCGCTCAGATTGATAATCCGGATATTACCATTCCGGAATTAATGAAGTATATAAAAGGTCCTGATTTCCCTACAGGTTGTATTGTCTGCGGTATTGAAGGAATTATAAGATATTTTTCCGAAGGACGTGGTACCCTGAAAATAAGAGGCAGAGTTGTCACGGAACAATTGAGTAGTGGCTATGAGCAAATAGTGATTACAGAAATACCATTTGGTGTAAACAGGGCACAATTGGTAGAAAAGATTGCCGAGTTGGTAAACCAGAAAGAACCTGGATTCACAGAAATAACCGATATTCGGGATGAATCCGATGTAAACACACGAATCGTAATTGAAATAAAAAAGGACGCAAATCCAAAAGTAATAATCAATAATCTTTATAAACACACGCCTTTAGAAACCACTTTCGCGGTCAATATGCTTGCCATTGACCATGGCAGACCTAAAACTCTTAACTTAAAGGAACTGATTAATTGTTATATTGAGCATAGGCGTGAAGTTGTAATCAGAAGGACGCGATTTGAATTAAATAAAGCCGAGGCAAGAGCTGAGATCCTGGAAGGCTTTCTTGTTGCGATTGCGAACCTTGACGAGTTCATTCATATAATTCGAAGTTCTAAAACCCGTGAAGAGGCACGTGTCCGGTTGCTGGCATTCGATTTCACAAGGGCTCAGGTAGAACATTTTGGAATAAAAATCAGAAACGAGCAAAGGCTCGAGAATGGCAGATATTCTCTGAGTGAAAAACAGGTTGACGCTATACTTGAATTAAGACTTTATCAATTAACGGGTCTGGAAATTGACAAGGTTACCGCGGAATACAAGGGGCTAATTAAACTAATCGATGAACTTCGCTCTATTCTTGCAAGTGAACAGAAGGTGCTCGAAATTATTAAAACCGAATTACGTGAGGTAAAGGAGCAATATGCGACACCCCGTCTGACTGAGATCGTTGCGGATGAGGGCGAGATTTCTATCGAAGACATGATAGCAAACGAGCAGGTAATAATTACAATAACTCACTCCGGATTTATTAAAAGGACTGATCTTAAATCTTACAGAACACAAAGACGCGGTGGCACTGGAGGCAGAGGGGCAGTTACACAGGAGTCCTCGGAAGAAAACGATGAAAAAGATTTTGTCGAGCATTTATACACCGCTAACACCCATGATTACATGCTTTTCTTTACCAATACAGGCCGCGTGTATTCAGTTCGTGTTTATGACATACCATCAATGGGTAAAGCGGCAAGAGGACGAAGTATTGCCAACTTTTTAGAGTTAAAAGAGGGCGAAAAAATTGCTGCCCTAATGTGTATTCCCTCAAAATCCGGTCAAAATCATGAAGATAATGTATGGAAACAGCCATACTATATATTCTTTGCTACCAAGAATGGTATCGTTAAGAAAACAGCCCTCGAGGAATTTGCAAATATCCGCAAAGGCGGAATAAATGCTATAAACATCGAACCAAATGATGTCCTGATTGATGTTATCCTTACAAGCGGAAAAGATGAGGTTGTATTGATTACGCGCGAAGGTATGAGCATTCGCTTCTCAGAAGAAGATGTTCGTCCGATGGGACGAAACGCAACTGGGGTTAAAGGAATAACTCTGGAAGAAGGAGATGCAGTTGTTGCAATTTCAATAGTTAAACAGGATGCGACTTTACTTGTTGCAGGGGAAAACGGTATTGGGAAACGGACATCATTTGAAGAATATCGCCTGCAAACCCGTGGTGGAAAAGGGATTATTACAATGAAGACCACGGAAAAGACCGGAAAAGTAATTGGAGCGCTGTCTGTTCGCGATGAAGATCAGGTTATGTTAATTACGGAAAAGGGCAAACTTGTAAGATTAAAAGTCACAGATATTCGTGAAACTGGCAGGAACACTCAAGGAGTAAAGCTTATCGATGTAGCCGAAGGCGATAAACTGCAGGCGATAGCGCCGGTTATACCAGAAGATGAAGATGAGGAAGGGACTGATTCCGGGAAACAGCCTCAGATACCCCCTGTGATTAATAATTGAAAAATTTAATGCGAGAATTTGTAGAGAAGTAAATAGCGGAAAATAGTTTATGATTTATTTTTCAAATAATTTGTATACTGGTAATTCGAAACCCGGAAGAGAAATGTCGGTAAGAATCTCCCTGTCAATATACATCCGCTGAAGCGAAAATCCGTATGTAGTCTGGTGGTAGATCTCAACATTCTGATACCGTATATCAACCATCCAGAGTCTCGGAAGTTTCCTTTCTTCATATAATGACTTTTTAATCACGGTATCGGTATGGTGATCGTCGACATCAATAATTTCAACGATAAGCCAAATTTTTGAACCTGCTTTTGTGATAAGAGTGATATCCGGACGTAGAATCGTTTTAGAATCATATTTTACCTGAGCACGAATAGGGAGTAGTTTCACAGGGGTTTCCGGTTTAATTGCGAGATTTATGTGTTCGTATAAGCGGACGCATACCATTTCATGAGTCTCAGAAGGACCAAATCTGAAAACTAATTCACCTTCGATCAATTCTTCATAAGGTTCTTTCATTAAAGTTTTAGTATAACCAAATTTTATAATTTTAACAATTTTTTTAGATAATGCCCGGTTAACGAATTTTTAAGTTTTGCAATTGTTTCTGGAGTACCGGCTCCGACAATTTTGCCGCCTTTATCTCCACCTTCAGGACCGAGGTCAATTACCCAATCAGCTTCAGCAATTAATTCAAGATTGTGTTCTATGACAATAACAGTATGACCATAATCTACGAGTCTTTGCAAAACATCAACCAGCTTTCCCACATCTGCGCTGTGCAATCCGATTGTTGGCTCTTCAAGGATAAACAACTTGGTTTTCCGCTTATATTTCTGTCCGACATTAGAATCAGCGATTTTATCCTCTTCAGCGTTTTTCAAACCACTGAGAAGATGATAAACAAGTTTTATTCTTTGGGCTTCACCACCACTTAATGTTGGGCTTTGTTGTCCAAGTTTTAAATAACCAAGTCCTGTATCTTGAAGTATTTTCAATGGTTGATGGATTGTCGGGATGGCTTTAAAGAATTCCAGAGCCTCAGATACGGTCATGTCAAGGACTTCTGCGATATTTTTCCCGTTATATTCGATATCTAGTGTTTCAGAATTAAACCGAGATCCCTTGCACGTTGGGCATTGAGTATAAGCAGTGGGAAGGAAACTCATTTCAACTTTAATCATGCCGACTCCATTACAATCAGGACATTTCCCTTGTTCACTGTTAAAAGAGAACCTGCCGGGTAAATATCCACGTAGTCTGGCTTCAGGTACTTTTGAAAATAATTTTCTGATTTCATCGAAAAAGCCAATATAAGTAGCAGGTATTGAACGAGGAGTTTTGCCAATAGGACTTTGGTCAACCTCATAAACCGCTTTAATAGTTTCATAACCGTGAAGTCTTAATCCGTGAGGTGGAGATTGATTTTCTAATACGGATTTTAAGGCGGCGTAAAGACATTCACGGATTAACGTGCTTTTGCCCGAACCACTTACGCCCGTAACAACAATAAACCTACCAAGCGGAAATTTTACCGTCAGATTCTTTAGATTGTGCAGGTTAGCATTTTCGAGGACGAGCCAGTTATGAGGTTCTGTTTTTCTATTGGTTTTAACTGGTCTTCTGCTGCCACGGGATGGATATCTACGACTTGCTTTTAAACATTGCGCTGTAATTGAATTTTCATTTAAAAGAATCTCGTCTAAAGTTCCAGAAGCAATTATTTCTCCACCTTCACCCCCGGCTCCAGGTCCAAGATCGATTATAAAATCCGCATTTCGTATAGTAGCCAAATCGTGCTCAACAACAACTACTGAATTTCCTCTATCGCGCATTTTTTTTAGGCATTCAAGCAATCTGTCGTTATCACGAGGGTGTAAGCCGATTGTTGGCTCGTCAAGTACATAAAGAACGCCCCAGAGGTTTGAACCGAGTTGAGCGGCAAGACGTATACGTTGAGCCTCACCTCCCGAGAGTGTTGGTACACCACGTCCAAGTTCAAGATATCCAAGACCAACTTCATTTAAAAATCTGAGACGTTCGCGGATCTCTGGAATTATGTCTTTTGCAATCTCTCCAGCACGACCAGTAGGGGTGTACCATGAGAAAAATTTAAGCACCGTTTCAACAGTAGATTTCGAAAAATCAACAATACTCGGATACTCATCTTTGTCATTATTGTGAAGCCGAATGCGGTTTTTCCGTTCTACTTCCAAACGCACAAATCTTGCAACTCTGTTAATACGGGCTCCATCACATTCAGGACAAATTTCACGTTCCCCTTCCATCCATTCGAACCATGATTCTTCAATTTGTTCTGCACGTGGTCCACGGTCAACATCAGGAAGATAGAAAATCTCGCCGAACCCTCTACATCTTGGGCACCAACCTGTAGGGGAATTGTAACTGAACATTTTAGGGTCGGGTTGTTCAAAGGATTTACCGCAAGAAGGACAGGTATTCGCTATTGAGAAAGTAAAAATCTTCCCCCTTCTATCCATCGCATAGAAGACACCATTACCGATATCCAGATTCATCCGTATAAAATCCAACCGGGAACCAACTGGGATCGAACCGAATTTGTGATATCCGTCCTTATCTAAGGTTCCCGTAACAATTTCTATGGAATGTTCTTGATGACGGGAGATTATAATTTCCTGGTTAATGTCTTTGATTTTACCGTCGAGTCTGATTTTGGGAAAATCATTTTCTGACGCCCACTTTATTATACCCCAATGGTATCCTTTTCTTCCTTTAACTTTTGGCGCTAACAAAGTTAATTGTCCACGATTGTTAATGAGTTTCATCAAATTTGAATCGATGTTTTCTATGGTCTGAGAACCTACGCGCAGATTGCAATCCGGGCAATATTGGACACCCACTTTAGAAAATAATAGCCGAAGAAAATGATAAATTTCGGTTACAGTTGCTACCGTGCTTTTTCCACCACCACGGGACGTTCGTTGCTCTATGCTAACAGTAGGTGGAAGACCATCTATGTAGTCAACGTCAGGTTTTGGTAACTGCTCAACAAACTGCCTTGCATAAGCATTAATTGAATCGAGAAATCTTCGTTGCCCCTCAGAAAAAAGTATATCAAATGCTAGTGTACTTTTACCCGAGCCACTTATTCCAGTGATAACCACTAATTTTCCTCGCGGGATGGATACGCTAATATTTTTTAAATTATGTTCCCGCGCTCCGATAATATTTATCACATCATTTAATGGTTCTTTAAAAAATTTAAACACAATAAATTTATATCACAAAATTAGTTTATTTCCGCTAACAAGATTCCCTCTTGTAAAAATTAAGAAAAAATAATTAGAATCAATTGTACAAGCCGTGTTCGCTTTAACAAATCAAACATAGAGCAGGGTATAACTATAGTTTAGTAAAACTATTTCCACTCTGGGATTTGTTCTAACTCCCAGATTTTTTCAACAGGTTGTCTCTGACGAATTATTGCATATTTCGTGTTGTCAACAAGTATTTCAGGAGGAAACGGACGCGAATTGTAATTTGATCCCATAACTGATCCATATGCACCAGCGCTCATTATTGCCAGAAACTCGCCGGGTTTGATACGTGGAATTTCCCTGTCCTTGCAAAAATAATCTCCAGATTCACATATTGGACCGACCACATCGGCTTTAATGAAAGATTTAGATGATTTTATCAATGGCACAATTTCATGGTATGCATCGTAAAATGCAGGACGAATAAGGTCGTTCATCGCTGCATCAACAATAACAAAATTCTTTTTTCCTGTAGATTTGATATATTCAACCCTGGTTATCAAAATACCGGCGTTTCCCACTATAAAGCGTCCTGGTTCAATAAGAATTTTCAGACCTGTTTTTCTTCAAGATGGGGACAAGTCTTTCAGCGTAAGATTGTGGGGTTAAAATGCCTTTACTTTCTGGCGATTTCCACCAATCTGGAGTTCCGCTTGCAAGCGCCGGTTTATAAACAATGCCTATGCCACCTCCAATGCTAAAGAATTCAATATTGTATTTCTCCTTCAGATCTATCGCCAATGGGCTAACTTTTTTAACCGCCTGTTCGAAGGGCTCTACTGATGTCAGTTGGGAACCAATATGCATTTGAATACCACGTAACCAGATATTTTTTAATCGACTCGCCTTTTTATATATCGCTGGGATTTTTTCAAATCCGATGCCGAATTTGTTTTCATAAGTTCCTGTTGTAATTTTTGCATGAGTGTGAGCATCAACATTGGGATTGACGCGAATTGCGACAGGTGCGCGTGTTCCCAACCTTTTTGCAACCGCATTAATTCTTTCGAGTTCAGGCTCGCTTTCTACGTTGAACGAGTAAATCTGGTTTTTAATGGCAAATTCAATTTCTGATTCAGTTTTACCTACGCCAGCGAACACACATTTTTGAGGATCACCACTTGCGGCAATAATGCGGCGCAATTCTCCCTCACTTACAATGTCAAATCCACTGCCAAGTCCGGCAAGAGTATTTATTATGCCAATATTGGAATTTGCTTTAACCGCATAACAAATTAGGTGGTCAAGTTCCGAGAGGGCATTTTTCAAAGTATTGAAATGGTTTATAATTGTATTTCGACTATAAACATAAAGGGGTGTTCCGAATTTATTTACCAATTCGGACAATCTTACTCCCTCACAGTATAATTCTTTATTTTTATAATAAAATTGATGCATAGGGTTAATATTATAATTAAATTTTGCTTATATGCAAAATTCAGAATTTAATCACCTTCGAACAATCAGAGTTTAATAATTTATTAAGAATTATGGTTCAGATAAGATTTTAGCCCTTTCCCGATGATACTGGCTTGGAGTTATTTTATCTTCTTTATAAAGCTTGAGGAGTTCAGCCAGTCTTTCCTCTTTTGATTTAGGTTTTACCTGAGTTGTTGCCTCAGTAGGGGCTTTTTGTTCTGCTGGTGTAGTTTTGACAGTTTTACTTCCTTGTGTTTTCAATGCAGCTTTTTCCTGGGCTTCTAATTCTTTACGAGCCTTTTCTTCGGCTTTGGATTTTAAAAGAAGTTCTCTTTTAGCCTGAGCTTCTGCGGCTTCTTTGGCTTTCTGTTCGTCTCTTAACCTTTTTTGTTCTTGTATATAAAGCTCCCTCTGAGCCTTTAACTCAGCTTCTGCTTTTTTCCGGGCTTCGATTTCAGCCTTTGTCTGAGTTGGCTTTTTTTCAGGCTTTGTCTGAGTTGCAGGTGTTGGCTGCGAAACAGATTTTGTTTCCGGTTGTTTTGGAGCAGATTTAGTTTCTGGTTTTGGAGACTCTTGTTTTTGAGGCGCAGGTTTTACTTCTGTCGTTCTTGGTTGGGTTGTTTGAACTGCTTTAGTTTTCTTTTCTTCCGCCTCACGTTGTTTAGCCATTTCCTTAGCTTTGCGTTCTAATTCTGCTTTTGCCTTCTTCTCTGCTTCGAGTCTGTCACGTTCTAATTTTTCTGCCTGTTTTCTTGCCTTTTCCTCTGCTATTGCTTTTTCCTTAGCTGCCTTCTCCGCTAATTCCTTTGCTTTGGCTTCTTCCTTTAACTTCTTTGCATATTCTTCCTTGGCTTTTTTCTCGGCTTCCGCACGCGCTTTTGCCTCTTCGTCTTCCTTAACAATAGCGGGTTTAACTTCTACCGGTTTAGGAGCAGGTTTAGTTTCGGCTGGCTTTGATTCTGGCTTAGGCTCTGATGGTTTTGCAACTGGCTTGGTTTCTGCCGGTTTTGTCGGAGGTTGGGTTGTTGGAGGGGGTTGAACAGCAGGTTTTGCTGGCTCAGGTTTTGGCTGCGTCACAGGTTTGGGGGTAACAACAGGTTGGGCTGGTTTGGGCTGTTCAACTGGTTTAACTGCAATTGGCTGTTGCTGAGGTTTCTGTTCAGGAGCCTGTACTGCTTTTTCTATTTCCATTCCCCGAACTCTTGCCAGTATTTCAGCCTTTGCAGCAGCCTCTTGTTTAATAATATTCGGGTCATTTATTTTAGTTAATTCCCGCAGTTTTGCCGATGCTTCCTCCATAGCAAGCAGGTTTTTTCTGGCTGCTGCTGTTTCTCCAGCACGCGCTGCAGCAATTGCAGCAAGCCTTCGACTGTCAAATTCTCTTCTCAATCTCAATTCCTCATTTGCCTGCTGCGGGGTCATTACATTAGCTTTTGCCTGAGCGCTCTTTTCAGGAACAGTCTTAACAACTGTAGGTTGATGGACGGTTTTAACCTCTGTTACGGAAGGTTTGGTTTTTAAAGTAGTTTGTTGGGCTTTTTTAGCAGCTGCCAATTCGGCCTTTGCTTGCTCTTCAGCCTTTTTTCGCTCTTGTTCCTCTTTTTTCGCTTTGGCTTCGGCTTCTTTTTTAGCCTTTTCCTCAGCCTTTTTTCTTTGTTTTTCGAGTTCAGCTCTGGCTTTTTGTTCTGCCTTGATTCTGTCAGTTTCAACGGTATTCGCTGACTGAATTGCTACAGTCGTCGTAACAAAAATACCAGCCGCCAGAATTATTGAAATTAACGACAGTTGTTTCATATTTTTAAAAAATACCAAAATTCTCAATTTTTGACAATAATTTAATTTGTCAAATTCGAGTTTTAAAGCAAGCCACTCCTTTTAATTATTGAAATGAGGATTATTTGGGTTATAATTTTTTGTCATGTTAGTTCATGTTTTGAAATCCAAAATACACCGGGCAAGTGTTACCGGGGCAAGCCTGAATTACGAAGGCAGCCTGACAATTGCCAAAGATTTAATGGACAAAGTGGGCTTATTGCCCTATGAACGGGTTTTGTGTGGCAATATGGCTAACGGCGAGCGTTTCGAAACATACGTGATACCCGGCAAGCCCGGCTCTGGGGAAATCATTTTAAACGGAGCAACGGCAAGGCTTGGACAGGTTGGAGATCTTTTAACAATAATGAGTTACGCATATGTAGACGAGAATCAGGCAAAAACATGGAAACCGCAGGTTATTGTCCTTGGTGCCGGCAACAGAATTATCGAAGAAAGGGGAATTTGATAGGGAGGAAAAATGCCATTTAAAGCTTCTGAAATTGCGACATTCTTAGGCGGAGAAGTAATCGGAGACAAAGAAGTTGTGTTAACCGGATTTTCCTCTGCTGAATCAGCGAAACCAGGGGATTTAACTTTTGCAGAAAAAGAAAAATNTTTTGAGCAGGCGGAGAAAAGCGGGGCATCAGCAGTACTTGTAGATAAAGATTTTAAAACCGATAAAAAAACNCTGATAAAAGTAAAAAACGTCCGTGTTGCCTTTGCAAAAGCCCTCACACTTTTCTATCCTGAAAAGCGTCCGTCTCCAGGAATTCATCCTAGCGCTGTAATTTCCAAAACCGCTCAAATTGCCACCAGCGCTTATATTGGTCCAAATTGTGTAATTGGCGAAAATGTGAAGATTGGGGCTAATGCGATTTTACAAGGATTGGTTTATATAGGTGACGATACGATTCTCGGTGATGATGTATGGATATTTCCAAATGTGACAATATATCACAATTGCAAAATTGGTAATCGTGTGAGGATTCATTCCGGCACCGTAATTGGCTCTGACGGTTTCGGTTATGTACAGGAAGATGGGAGACATATTAAAGTGTTGCAGATTGGGGATGTAGTAATTGAGGACGATGTCGAACTTGGAGCAAACGTTACTGTAGATCGCGGCGCGCTTGGTTCAACGATAATCAGAAGAGGTACTAAAATTGATAATCTTGTCCAGATTGCTCATAATGTTGAAGTTGGCGAACATTGTATCCTTGTAGCCCAAGTAGGAATTGCGGGCAGCACACGGCTTGGGAATTATGTAACACTTGCTGGACAGGTGGGGGTTGCCGGGCATTTAACAATCGGGGATGGAGCTATTCTGGCTGCGAAATCTGGTTTGATGCATAATGTGCCTCCGGGAGAAAAATGGATGGGAATACCCGCTGCCCCTGACCATCAGATGAAACGAATATTTATCGCTATGCAGCGGCTTCCAGAACTTCTTAAACGTGTTGACGAGCTTGAGAAAAAGGTTAATGAACTTCAGAACACATCAAAACATGAATAAACTCTCCAGATTTCTATTGCCATTGATAATTTTATTTCTGCCTGCGATTGTAAAAGCGCAGGTAAAAGTTGAATTATCGTTTCCGCAGGAACAATATCTTGCGTATGAACCAATAATCGCGGTTCTTAAAATCAGTAATCAGTCCGGACAATTGATTAAATTCAAGAAGGATGATGATTGGTTAGATTTTTCTCTGCAAACAAAGTCTGGCAGAATAATACCTAAAGTTTCAGAATTCCGTGAACTTGAGGATTTTGACCTTCAAAGTGGCGAGATGGCTACTGTGAGAGTTAATATCCAACCTCTTTTTAAGCCGACTGATCCTGGGAAATACTCAGCCATTGCTACTGTTAGCATCAGGACATGGAATAAAAATTTTGCAAGCGAAGAAACAACATTCGATCTCGTAACTGGTATTAAAATATGGGAAAAGGAATTTGGTGTTCCGGTAAGTGATGGTGAAAATAAAACGCCCGAGGTCAGGAAGTATGCGCTTTTAGTTGCCAATTTTAAACAGAATTTACGACTCTATTTCCGTTTAAGTTCACCAGACGAGGGAACTGTTTATAAAATGGCTTTCATTGGCAATTTGACTTCTATAAGCCGGCCGGAATGTAATCTGGATAAATTCAACAATCTACATGTCTTGCATCAATTCGGTGCAAAATTATTTAAATATACGGTTATAAGTCCGGATGGAAAAATATTTGTGCGGGAAACTCATGAATACACTAATTCAAGACCTCGCTTATGGATGGATAAGGATGGCAGGATTTTTGTTCGTGGAGGCGCAAGAAAATTATCTAACGATGATTTGCCCGGAGCGACAAAATCTCAATAGTCTTAAGGGTCAAGTATTTCTCAAAAAATCTCAAATATTCGGTATTTCATTTCCATCTTTACAGGGGCAATTTTTTTTCATTTTTTAAATCAGAAAAAATGATGTAAAGAATGTCGTGATATTTAATTATTTAAATGGAAAATAATTACTTTGACTTAGATTCATTCAATCAATCAATTGACTTCAATGATGAAGCCTTCTGGCAAAAATTTAAAAATTAAATTATTTCTATTTTTTTGTTGAAATTATTTGGAGATTATATATAAATTCACTAAACCCAAATGCAAAAGAAACTCCATGGAAACGGAGAACATTGCCTTTTTGAGTTTCAGGCGAAACTCAAGGGAAAAGGAGGATGCATTTTAATTTGCATTTTGGGAAGTAAAATCGGAGGTATTATGAAAACCGCTAAATTGTTTCTAACATTGATCCTTGTAATCCTGACATCATTCGTCGGGTACGCCCAGACCAATCTGGTTATAACTGAGTTTATGGCGAGCAATCAGCGAACCCTATTTGATGAAAAGGGAAATTCATCAGATTGGGTGGAAATTTATAATCCCAATCCTTTTCCGGTGGATATAGGGGGATGGTATCTGACCGATAATGCTAATAACCCCACAAAATGGCAATTCCCTTCCACGAATATCCAGCCATACGGATTTTTGATTGTTTTTTGTTCCGGGGATGACAAACGTGTGCCCGGATTACCACTACATACAAGTTTTAATTTAAATGCAGATGGAGAATATCTGGGCTTGATTGCTCCAAATGGAGAGCCAGTTTCTCAAATTTCACCTGTTTATCCAAAACAGTACACTGACATTTCTTATGGGAAAGGCAAGACAATATTTCACGTTGCAGAAAACGCAGTCTCAAAAATTGCAATACCAATGAATGACTCTCTTGATTTTGATTGGATGAAAACGGATTTCGATGATTCAGGATGGATGCAGGCAACGAATGGGGTCGGGTTTCAAATAATTACAAATGGTTTTTATGTGAGGACTATTAAAGCCAATATAACAGTTGATTCACTGGATAGGGCGTTTGCGGTAATCACAAATTTAAGTTACCAAAGTTACTCTTATGACGGCTATTATCCTTACGTAAACTTTTTCAATACAGGTTCAGAAGGACATTATGCAAATAACCTTTCATTCCCTGGATTAACAATGGGAATTGATGTTGATGATTATGTAGTGGAAGTGCGGGGAATTGTTAACATACCTACTGCCGGTAGTTATTCTTTCGGGGTTAACAGTGATGATGGATTTGGTATGCAGATTGGGCCGTTCCAAATGTCGTATCCCGCACCAAGAGCCCCAAGTGATACAATTTCAACCTTTTTCTTCCCTGAACCGGGACAATATCAATTATATCTTGTATTTTATGAAAGGGGCGGTGGCTCCGGACTCGAAATATTTGCTGCTCCCGGGACTTATTCAACATGGAACAACAACTTTAAGTTAATTGGAGACACTGCAAACGGTGGTCTTCAGGTGGTGGCAGTTCCACCGCAGAATGACAATAACGATTCGTACCTGATTTATATAAAATCCAATATCCAGAATCAAATGTACAACAAAGCCTCCTCTGTCTATATGAGAATTCCCTTTATGATTACAAATAAAAATGAAATTGAATCATTATTTCTCAAAGTCAGATACGACGACGGATTTGTTGCTTATTTGAACGGGCAAGAAATTGCAAGACGAAATGCACCGGAGTTTCCGGCATGGAATTCCACTGCTACAGCAATTAATAATGGTTCTGTAGAGGAATTAATACCAATTCCCAATGCAATACCCTTGTTAAGAGAAGGTAATAATATTCTTGCAGTGCATGGAATGAATATAAATGCTACCAATAACGATTTCATAATACAGGCAGCCCTTGAAGAATTTAGAATTGGTGGAACAACTTATGGTTATATTTCTCCACCGACACCGAATAAAATAAATGTTTACAGCTATCCCGAAGTTGCTCCTAAAGTTCAATTTTCTGTTCCGGGCGGTGTTTACATGGATCCTGTTGTATATCTTGATTTGTCATGTCCTGTGCCGGGCGCAATAATAAGGTTTACTCTTAATGGGACAAACCCGACCGATTCATCGCCCATTTATACAAACGGTGTTTCTATAAAGTTAACAAATTCTGCATTGGTTGTAACAAAGGCAGAGATCCCAGGTTATTTCCCAAGCCCGTATAAGTCCGAAGGTTATACACTGGTTGATCCCTCAATGACAAATTTCACATCCAATCTTCCACTCCTTATATTAAGCACTTATGGATATACTATTACCCAGGACATGGCTGAGCGTGCTCCGGCAATGATAACAACGTTTGATGTCTCGAGGGTAACAGGCAGATCAAGTGTTTTATTGCGACCGCAATTCCACGGCAGAGCAGGGGTTGAGGGACGTGGACAAACCTCCTGGGGATTCCCTAAAAAGCCTTATAACGTTGAAACCAGAGACGACGATGGAAACGACAAGAAGGTTTCGCTTTTAGGACTTCCGGAAGAATCTGATTGGGTATTATTAAATGTTTATAATGACAAAAGCTTCATGAATGATTTCCTTGCTCACGATTTGTTCGAATGGATGGGACATTATGCAGTCAGGCATAAATATGTCGAGGTCTTTATTAATGGCACAGACCGTGGCGACGGATACGATTCGGACTGGAGAGTTGGAACAAACGATTATGTAGGGATTTACGTATTACTCGAAAAAATAAAGATCAGTCCCAATCGAGTAAATATACAGAAACCGGAAACCGGCTTACCCGGCGATCCAATAACAGGCGGTTACATATTTAAGAAGGATAAGGCAAGTCCGGGTGATGTCCTTTTCTATACTATGAGCGGACAAGATATCAGGTTCCATGATCCCAAACCAGATCAGCTCTCGGATATACAGAAAAAATGGTTACAGGACTATTTAAATGAATTCGAAAGCGTGTTATATGGAAGTAACTGGAGGGATCCAGTTAACGGCTATGTAAAATATATAGATGTTGACTCGTTTGTGGACTACCACTGGATTGTTGAATTCACCAAACAGATTGATGGTTATAGGTTAAGTAATTTCATGCAGAAGGATCGGGGTGGAAAAATCAAAATGGAACCAATCTGGGATTGGAATCTGAGTTTCGGCAACGCAAATTATCTTGAAGGTGAATATACTAACGGATGGTATTGGCCATTAATAAGCGCTAACGAGCATATTTGGTTAAGACGTTTAATTGCTGAACCCGGCGACCCCGATTTCAAACAAAGATTAATTGACCGGTGGGATGAATTAAGGAGGGGTCCTTTTGCTACCGAGAAAGTTCACGCAAGAATTAATGAACTTGCACAATACCTAACTGAAGCTGTAACGAGGGACACTAATCGCTGGCCAAGAATGCACACATACATTTGGCCTAATCCGAATCCAATTACAAATATCACATTTGTCGGGATGGTTGATTGGATGAAAAAATGGATTGCCGGAAGAGGCGATTGGATTGATAAACAATTTTTACCAGCGCCTATACTCAGCCGTTATTCTGGACCTTACAATGCACCTCTTGCCATGAAATCTGCTGTGGGGACGATTTATTACACACTTGACGGTAGCGATCCCCGATTACCGGGTGGGGTAATATCACCAAACGCTATTCCTTATACAGGTGAATTTGTACCACCTCCAAATTCAAAGATTGTGGCACGGGTGTTCCATACGAACCAATGGAGTGCTCCAAGAACAGCAGTCTTCGGTTACACTCCACCAAAACTTGCAGTTACGGAAATAATGTATCATCCTTCGCCATTCAATTATGCAAACTTCGATAAGGAAGAATATGAATATATAGAAATTACAAATACCGGGACGAATGCCGTTGATTTGTCTCTGATGAGAATTGCTGGTGGAATCGACTTTATATTCCCAAGCGGACCACCCCAGCAAATTGGTCAGCCAACAACCAACAATTTTGATGATATCGGGACAACTTATACTGCAAGGAATCTTGGTTCGGGACCAGGCGCACAAATTCTCTCAGGCGGACCATCAGGCAATTTTATACGTCTTGTTCATGAAAACACTGGGACAAACAGAAATAGGATAGCATTTGACCAGACTGCAGAAGGATTTTATGACAAGTTTACATTGGAATTCGACTTCCGCGGGCATAATATATCGCCACCACCTGTGGCCGGTACACCTACTTTGCAGGATTTTGACACGACCCCAATTAATTATTATCTTACTACCGGGGCAACACCACCGCAGGTTACAGGACCAGATAGCGGTTCTCAGGGAAAGTTTTTACGTCTAACCCCGCAAGTAGGAAGTTTAAACAATGGTATATACTTTGATAGAACTGCAATAGGAGTCTATTCAACGGTTACTATTACATTCGACTTCAGAATGACGGCAAGTGGCACTCCTGCTGATGGATTAGGCGTTGTATTTATGCCAACATCAATTTACGGTGTAAGTGGAGAATCCGGTGGCGCATTTTCTGAAGAGCCTAATCTGGCTAATGCTATCGGCATTGGTTTCGATAATTATAACAATGGTTCGCCCACAGATCCGAATGCTAATCACGTCTCCATTCACTGGAATGGCGCTTTGCTTTCAACAGCTACACCATCGTTCCAAATGGTAGCCGGCAAATTCCATAGAGCCCAGATCGTAATCAACTTTGAATCAACCCGCGCATTAATAACCGTGAGGATGTCACCAGATGTTTATGGTGCCGGCGGAGCAACGGAAACTCTGTTTACTAATTATGTAATTAATGGTGTAACGGCTTATGAAGGTAGAGTTGCTTTTAGAGCTCGCACAGGCGGCGCTATGGCAGCTCAGGATATTGATAATGTTAATGTTCAGTATGGAACAGGATCGTTTCCGCCTTCTGGTGGACTTTCCGTAGCTTTGTTGCCGGTTTCAAAATATGGTTCTACTGGTGCGGGCAGCACACTTTCAGATTATTTAGATACCCCGGATGGGACAAATATCTTTGGAATTAACTTCAACATGCACAGTGCTGATTATGTAAACGATGTTACAGTACACTGGAATGGAAATACAGTGGGTTCAAAGTTTATCCCTGTCTCCACATTAGATCTTGATAACGGCGAGTTCCACAGGGCAAAAATAACAGTTGAACCAGCACTCGATGGGGCAAAAGTTAATGTCGTTATTATCCCCAACTATTATAATAATCCGGGTGAACCTGTCGTCGCATTTACAAACTTAATTGTCAGCGGATTTGCGCCAAGTAATTCAAGGATTGAATTTGCTGGGCGTTCAGGTGGAATGAATATTTCGGTTGACCTTGATAATATTAAAGGTGTATTCGAAAAATTTTCACCCGTATGGTTAAACCCTGGACAAAGCGTATTAGTTGTTAAGAATCTTGAAGCGTTTACTTTACGCTATGGAACAAATTATTTCATTGCAGGTGAATATGTAGGCAATCTTGATAACAATGGCGAACGAATTGCTCTATATGGACGATTTGGTGAACCAATACTTGATTTCAGATACAATGACAAATGGTATGATATTACTGATGGACTTGGTTTTTCGCTTGTAGCAAAAGACCCGACAATACCAGCAAATCTTTGGAGTGAACCCGAAAGTTGGCGTCCAAGTGCAAAGGAGGGTGGTTCGCCAGGAACAGCGGATGAATTACCGTCTCAAATTCGTCCTGTATATATCAGTGAAGTGTTAAGCAATCCGGGCTCAAATAGCTCTCCTGCTATGGATGCTGTGGAAATTTATAATCCTAATAATGTGGATGTGGATATTGGTAATTGGTTCTTAAGCGATGATTTCAGGACGCCTAAGAAATATAGATTCCCTAAGCCAACAATCATCCCGGCTGGCGGTTATCTTGTCTTATATGAAACTAATTTTAACGCTAATCCGGGCTCACCAAACTCATTTGCATTTGGTAATGACGGTGATGATGTCTATATATTTTCTGCTGATGAGAACGGAAACCTGACCGGGTATTTCCATGGATTCGACTTTGGTGCAGCAGAAGACGGAGTCACATTTGGCAGATATGTTAAGAGTGATGGTGACGACGTGTTTGTTGCTCAGGCGTCTAATACCCTCGGATATCCGAATTCAGGACCTAAAATTGGTCCTATAGTCATAAATGAAATCATGTATCATCCACAGGATTGGCCGGATGGAACCGACAATGTTGAAATGGAGTATATCGAATTACACAATATTTCTGATGAGCCAGTCCCGCTTTACGATGTTAACGCTCCTACTAACACATGGAAAATAACTGGCGGTGTTGATTACCAGTTCCCGATGGGTGTAGTAATACCACCGCGCGGCTATCTTCTGGTTGTGCCATTCGATCCTATTTTGGATATAGAAATATTCAGTTTATTTAAGGCCTATTACAAATTATCGGGAAACGTCCTGATATACGGCCCATGGGATGGTAAGCTTAATAATGCTGAAGAAGTGGTAGAGCTCAAAAAGCCTGGCAAACCGAGTTTCGAACCCGGAGCATTGAATTATATTCTTGTTGAAAGAATTAGCTACACAGATAATGCACCATGGCCACAGTCTGCCGACGGGATGGGACACTCATTGCAACGCAACAATGCCGCTGCTTTTGGAAATGATAGCATCAATTGGAGTGGTTTACCACCGACACCAGGCAAACCAAATAGCAGTGCAAATCCGCCCGTCATTATAACGCATCCAACTAACCTTACACTCTATGCTGGAATGAGTGCAACTTTAAGCGTGGAGGCAACCGGAAATCAGCCAATTTATTATCAATGGAGATTCAATGGTAATAATTTAGCTGGGGCTACAAATTCTTCACTAATTATACCATATACAAAGGCTGAACACGCAGGTGTTTATCAGGCTGTTGTGTATAACGATTATGGTTCAGCAAGTAGTTTGAAGGCAACCGTAACCGTACATCAGGCTGCAACAATTTTAAGTCATCCACAGACTGTTGCTGTTTATATAAGAACGAATGCAGTAACAAACGCCACATTTACAGTTTCTGCATTCGGTAATGGACCTATTTCATACCAATGGACCAAAAATGGGATACCAATTCCTGGAGCAACAAATTCAAGTTTGACTATCACAAATGTGCAGATTAACGATGAAGGAGATTATGCTGCTCTTGTAACAGATAGTGTTGCCACAGTGCCAACGCTGCCTGCTAAACTTATTCCTTTAGTCTCTTTGAGTATAGTACAACCAATGAAATCAGTAACTAATTATGCAGGTACCGACGCTTCATTCTCTATCGGTATTTCCGGTTATCCACCGCCATTTGCCTATCAATTCAGAAAAGGATCGGTTCCTTTAACACCTTGGATACTTTCATATTCAAGCAATTATACATTTACAATCACTAATGTTCAGGCTACCGATGCCGGAAATTACAGAATTGTTGTTACTAATATGGCCACCCCGGGTGGAGTTGCGGGTTCAGCAACATTAACCGTACTTTCGCCACCTGTCATAACATCGCAGCCTGTCAGTAGAACAGTTGACCCTGGCAGCACCGTGAACTTTGCTGTAACTGCAGTTGGGACTTCACCTTTATACTACCAATGGTATAGAAATGGAGAACAAATCAGTGGCGCAACATCATCAACACTAACTGTGTCAAACGCCCGGGTCGGGGTGAATGATGGCGCGTATTATGTGGTGGTTACAAACATTTATGGCGCCACTACAAGTCAGATTGCAATGCTTATCGTTCGTCAACCGGTATTTATTGTTGAACATCCAACTAATCTTACAGTGGAGTTGGGCAGGTTGCGGTGTTTAATGTAGTGCCCGGCGGTGGCGAACCGTATGTATTTAGATGGTACTTTAACTACACAAATCTGATTGCAGGTGCGACAAATCAGAGCCTTGTTATAACAAATGTCCAGACAACCAACGCGGGTTTCTATCATGTGGTTGTATCAAATCCGATGGGGTCAGCGACAAGTCAGGTTGCGGAACTTGTTGTCGGACTGCCGCCGATAATCATTACTCAGCCATCCGGTCAAAACGTTTCTCCAGGTGCTGATGTTGAATTTACTGTGGTTGCTACAAGCGATGTTCCTATGCAATATCAATGGTATTTTGCGGGAATAATGCTGCCTGATATGACGAATAACACATTGCGACTCCAACATGTAACTGCCGAACAAGCCGGGGATTATTATGTTGTTGTAAGAAATGTTTATGGTGCTGTAACGAGTGCAGTGGCAAGACTGACTATTTCAACTGCTGACTCTGATAATGATGGCATGCCTGATGATTGGGAACAGTTGTATGGTCTTAACCCCAATGATCCGTCTGATGCAAATGAAGACNCNGATCGGGANGGNATGTCTAATCTGAAAGAGTATATTGCAGGAACAAATCCAAAAGATCCCGCAAGTGTACTTAAACTAAACACAGAATACAGACCCGACGGAACGTTGATTCTGATTTTCCAGNCTCAACAAAATAAGAGCTATTCTGTTGTTTATACCTCAAACATCATAAACGGTGAATGGAACATACTCACCAATATTAATTCACAATTGCAGCAGGACATACAGATTAGAATAAATAATATCCGAACAGGAATGCGGTACTATCGCGTTGTAACACCTCAAATAACGCCACGATAATAAAATAAAAACCCATCGAATTTAAAAATAGCACCTAAGTTTGGTTTCCTGCCAAACGAGTAAAGGGGTTAGTTTTGTGTCATTTGAATTTGGTAAATTTACCTTCAAATATAAAATTATTTTTATTCAAAATTTACCAAAAGAAGGCTATTATAAAAAGAATGGTGAAATTAAAAGAAAAAGTTTTAAAGGCAGAGCAACTCATCCTGTGTCTAATCACAGGAACATTAATGGTTGGAATCAATGAGTCCTATGCTGCTAAAGGGATACAATTTGTAAATTATAACGGATGGCAAAATTCAATTATTATCGAGGCTAACGAAGCAGAGGTTGAAGTTGTAATAGTACCAGCAATCGGAGGCAGAATCATGCGTTATGAGTTGTATGGAGATAGTATCCTCTATGAAAATAAAAATGCATACGGTATAACCCTTGAAGACGGGGGGAATCCGTTTTTTGCAGGTGGTTATCAATTTGATATTGGACCGGAGAATCGGGAATATCCGGCAAGCGTCCCAATTTGGCTTGGAAAATGGGAAATAGTTAAAACTGGCGATTATTCAGTTCACCTAAAAAGTGTTCCTGATCCAAAAGCCTCGGCTCAGCTTGAAAAAGAGATAGTTGTGGATCCCGAAAACGGAGAAATCGGGATTGTGCAGAGGATTAGGAACATCAGTGATAGGGAGCTCGATTTTTCGCATTGGGATAAAACTGTATGTCGTGGTGGTGGTTTTATAATTATGCCATTATCAAAATCATCAAAATTCCCGGCGGGCTGGACATTAAGGCGTAAAGTGGAAAACATTTTTGTCTATGACGGCATTAAGCCATCTTCGCCGAACGTGCGGGTTTTAGGAAAATTTGTAGTTGGAAAGGGTGATGAAAACGCGATAAAAATTGGGTCGGATTCTGATGCCGGGTGGATCGCATACGTTCTTGGGACAACCATGTTCGTTAAATATTTTCCCGTAGAAAAAAATGGCAATTACGAAAGCGGTAATGTTTGTTTTGCTTTTTTATCAGACCGTATCGTAGAATTTGGTCCGGTTTCTCCAAAAAAAAGTGTTAAACCGGGCGAACCTTATGACTTCCCTGAAAAATGGACTTTGATTCAATTAAAGGAGCCCGTTACAGATTTTAAGCAAGCTAAATCAGCCGCAGAGAAAATCCCACCCTCTCCATTCAATATAAAGTAAGCCGAATTATTTTTGTTTTTATCAAAAATAATTTGCATTATATTTTAATTGTAAAGTAGATGGCAAAAATAGATTTACAATTACAACAGTTAATGCAAAATGACCCCATTGTCATAACGGGAATGGGTTGCATCTCATCTGCAGGCTCATCGGTAGAGGAACTGTGGAAAAGTGTGTATAAATTAGAGACGAATGTTGAGTTTTTTAGGATTGAGAATAAAGGGGTACATTTCGAAATACCGATATGCAGGATAAAGGAAATACCAATTGTCAGTGAAATTGAGAGGAAGATAAATAAATTCGACAGGTCTATAAGATTGGGTATATATGCTGCATATCAAACGATTAGTAGTACCGGGATATCTGATAATCAGGTATACCAAAATATTGGGATTATAGCCGGAACATCACGCGGTGCAATTAACCAGTTAGCAGAATTTTTATCTTATAATGAATACAAAAGAATTCTGCCATCATATTCTTCAAATACCAGCATTGGTGCGTTAAGCGGAGCAATTGCGAAATCGCTTGGTTTAAGGGGACCGAGTATGACAATTTCTGCTAACTGCGCCTCGTCAGCGATAGCGATAGCTATTGGTGCCCAGCAAATTTTACTTAATATGTCAGACTCGGTAATCTCCGGAGGTGCAGAGGCGCCATTAAATCCTCATGTACTGACAAGTATGTTAAATGCAAAAATTTTAGAAATGCCTAACGGAACTCCAGCTCGCATTTGTAAGCCATTTGATACTAATCGTAATGGAACAATTTTGGGGGAGGGTGCCGGATTTTTACATCTTGAACGAATGTCCAGCGCTATACAAAGGAAGGCGAAAATCCATGCGGTTCTAAAAGGCTTTGCGTATTCGATAGCACCATGTTCTCCCATGGGCATTGAGCCAAACGGCGAATCGCTCGCTAAAATAATTGAAAAAGCGTTGAAGGTTTCTGGTGTAACACTTGCTGATATTTCCTTTATCAGTCTTCATGGAACGGGCACAAAAATTAATGATGTAGCAGAAACCCGGGCGGTAAAGCATATATTTGGAAAATCAAATCCCAATGTCCCTGTGTATTCTATAAAACCAGTAACTGGTCATTGTCTTGGAGCAAGTGCGGCGCTGGAAGCAATTATATGCATCAAGGCATTAAATGAATCAATTGTGCCAGCTACAGCAAATTGTGAGGAGATTGACCCCGAATGCAACGTTAATGTAATCATTAACAAGCCACTTAAAATAAATAAATCTGAAAATGCACTCCTTATTACATCGGGTTTCTGGGGATATAAAGCCGCACTTGTATTTGGCAAAATTTAAACAAAAAGATTATGACAATTAATATAAACTATCTAATTTTTAACGTCTTTTTAGTTTGGAATAAGTGGTTGCCAATCAGCCAGAACAATGTAGCGCCGGATACATTAGCGATTATATCACCAACCTCAAAACTTCGCCCCAACCATGCAAAAACCAATTGTAAAACCTCCATAAGCACCCCATAACATACAGGCACAATCAATATGAGGAAATTTTTGGGACGTGAAATCTCCCTTAAATTCATAGCCCATTGGAGAATTATCACAAAGAATCCATACATGAAGAAATGGACTATCTTATCGCGATAAGGGATATTGAACATGTTGGTTCTGAAAGTGTCAGATGGTGCGAGTGATAAATAAGTGACAAGGATAAGATATATACCGACCACTATCCATTTGTGAATGGGCTTCAAATTTACATTGTTATTAGCTAATTCCTTCATCAATTTTCCCCCAATAACCATTGTTTTAACTCATTTCTTCCACATTCCGAGATAAACACGATAGAACTGAACATAACACTAAAAACAGAGCGAGAACTGAGTGTATCTGAAATGGGAAATCAAACCTTGAATGGATTATACATCCAGCAAGCGCAAACCATATTAATATTACAAAATTTTTTTCTCCGTAAATTCCGCCGGCGAAAAACCACCGTAGAATAACAATTGCCAAAGCCAGTAAAATTAATGAAGTTCCGATCCAGCCAAATGTAATCAATGTTTCAAGCCAATCATTATGTAGTTGGGCAGGCCAGTATTCATTAAAACTTCGTCTGTAAAACTGAAATACCGTAGCGAAAGTCCCCGGTCCAGTACCAAATATAGGATTATCTGCCGCTATTTGTCTACCGGCATTGAACATAAATTCTCGCTGTTCATAACTCTGTTCAATCATTTCGAGACGTGGCGCCAATTCTTCCCATCCTATCATAATGCCACTCCAAATCGCCCCGGCGACAACTAAAACTGCTGAGAGTTTTGCCCACCAGTAAATACGCCAACGGGCAAGGAGCAGAATAATAATTGATAAGATACTCAATGACACCATAATAACCGCTCCGCCGCGACTCAAAGATATTAACGGGCAAATAGCCATCAAAAGGACACACGGTAACAGAATATTATGTGTCTTGGATGGAGGCAGACCTATTAATCTTTTATGATGCCTGGTTGCCCGGGTGCAAGCCCACCAAAAACCGAGTATAGATGGCCAAAGAAGGTTGAAATATTGAGCAGCATTTGATCTATAAGCATACGGTCCGAATTGTGAATCTGCGGTCTTATTGATTACCGGTTCAACAAGCCATAGTAGTTTTCCGCCGCCTTCAAGTCTCTGAATTATTCCCTGAACCGCAAGAAGAGCACCGTTTACTGCAAGCACATAAAATAACCTTCTGAGTCTCTGAGGCGGCATAGCGTGTTTTGCTATTTCATTTGAACCAAGTTCATAAACAAGGCTCTCTTCACCAGGGGGTACTGTTATAAGCCAGTCTCTGAGTCCCCAAAATAAACCAGCAAGCCCAAGATACATCCAGAAATAGAACCAACTCGTAGTGGCATCATAACTGTGAGGTAGCCACATGATTGCATCCCTGTAATCAAAACTCCATGACTCCGGACGATATACTGCCCGCGCATTGAAAGCAGCGATAAAGCAATAGCCAAGGATTAAGACCGTTAAAATTGCAAGGGAATAGTCAAGGATTTTCCCTATGGATAACGAACTTCTTTTCCTTGAATATTCTGCAACACAGGACCACCTCAGAGGAACATAAGCGCCAATTTTTCTTATAAAAATCTTTAAAAATAGAATTATGCCAAGGGTATAACCGACCCAGTTCATCACGAGAATTGACCACTTCTGTGTAGTTCCAAAAGCCCAAGGTCCAAACACTATTGCAAAATAGATTAAAAATTCCGTGACAGTATCAAGAAAATGATAAATCCTTGACGCGTCTGCGACTGATTTCCGAGTCGGCATTGTACCGGACCTTGGCTTAATTTGTTCCATACAATATGTCTCCTTTCCTGGAGATTTCTTCGAATAAAACATTAGAATTTTGTTTGTTTTTCATAATAATATCAAGTATATAAATTAACAATAATGATTTTTTTATTAGAATCTAAATGTATAGTGTGAAAAAGTTGAAAGAGGCTGAATTATGACGGTGTGGATAATTGCCATTTTTTTACTCATATTACTCGTGATTTTTGGATACACCCACGGTGTTATTAAGATGCTTGTTACCGGAATTGGCCTGATATTTGGCTGTTTAGTTGCTATGCCGTTATCAGGCTTATTTAAGCCGTTTTTTGTCGCAGCAAAAATTTATAATCCGTTGATGGTTTGGACAATACCCCCTCTAATAATAGTTCTTTTAGCCTCTATTGTTTCGGCAACAATCGGAACGATCATTAGTAATAAAGTGGAGGCGTATTTCCGTTATCACGCTCCGGAATTCAGAAAAACACTGTGGGACAGAGTTAATGAGCGGCTTGGTGTTTGCGCTTCAATGATAAATGCGTTGATTTATTTAATTATTATATGTGTGGTTGGTTTTGTTCTTGGATATCCAGCACATCAACTCTCATCCGGAGATAGCGACAGCGGCATGTTTAAAATGCTGGTAACCTTCTACAAAGATCTTGATAAAACTAAAATGAACCGTGTCGCGGCAGCATTTGATCCTGCGCCACCTAAATTCTATGCATGGTCCGATATGATTGCTATTTTATATCACAATCCTCATGTGTGGGAACGGGCAGGTAAATATCCACCGATAATGGCGCTCCTTGAGCGACCTGAATTCGAAGATATTTTAAAAGACGAAAATCTTGTAAAAAAATTTAAAGACCGTGAACCAGTTCAATCATTGTTTGCCGAACCTAAAATTCAATCAATTGTTACGAACTCAACCCTAATGGCTGAAATTTTCAAAATCGACCTTAAAGACTTCACTAATTATTTGCATACAGGACAAACTGACAAGTATCCGGAAATGATCCTTGGGAACTGGGTGTTTGACCTTAAAGCAACCATGTTGCAACTTCGTCGGGCTAAACCTAAAATGTCACGGATCGAGGCAATCCTATTAGAACGTTCATATTCAACAAATATACAAAGCGCACGGTTGACTGCTCTTGTGGATAACCGAATCATATTAAGGATTAAAGATACTAAAAATAATCTACAAACTTTCAGGGGAAAATGGGAAAAACGAGGAGCAGGCTCATACCGGGCAACATGGGAAGGGGGTAACATTAGTAGTGATATAGAAGTTGATTTAGACCGGTTGATTATCCGGAAGGATAACAAATTAATGGTATTTGAAGCCGAATATTAATTCTCGGTATTAATTTTATGATAAATAATTGTGACAGGAGTGCGTGGATTCACGGCGGCGAATGCAATTGTCCAAATAGATTAGAACCGCGTAAGAAGGCATTCAGGTTCGTACTTCTTGGAGCGCCGGGGGTAGGGAAGGGGACACTGGCTGCTCTTCTATCTGAGAAACTAAAAATTTGTCAACTTGCTACAGGAGATATTTTCAGGAACCTTAAGCAACTGCCGGAAGAAGAACTTACGCCTGCATTAAAAACATCACTCGAACATATGTTAAGGGGGGAACTTGTTCCGGATGATATCGTAATAGAAGTGGTTCGCGATCGCATGAAATGTTTGAATTGTCCTGCTGGGTTTATTCTCGATGGTTTTCCGAGAACATTAAAACAGGCAGAAGCGCTCGATGAGATGTTAGCCGAGTTAAATATTGAACTTGACGCTGTGATTAATCTCGAAATGCCGATTGACAAAATTATTGAAAGGTTGGGGGCAAGAAGGATATGCAAAATATGCGGTGCTGTATATAATTTGGTAAACAGGAGACCTAAAATAGATGGAAAATGTGACCATTGCGGAGGGGAACTCTATCAACGTGAGGATGATAAACCAGAATCAATCCGTGTTCGCATGGACATTTACAACAAGCTTACGACTCCATTAATTGAGTATTATTCAAAAAAAGGTAAATTGCTGACTATTGATGCTACAATAGAGGTTTATGGTGTATATAATGAAATTAAACGAATATTGGATTCAGATGGCTATATGCCGCCCCTCTAAAAAATGAGGCTCCGTAAATATGATAAATCCGATATCCGGAAGAACCATATTCAATAATTGGCAGATGTTTATTTACTCTATTCAAGCATAGCCCCAACTTCAAGCTTATGACCCGATAGGTATTCTTTAGCTGTCATAATTCTACTATTTTCAGGCTGAACGGAAGTAACAAGAATTGCACCTTTTCCACAAGCCACTTTGAAGCCTTCTTTTGTGACTTCAATTATGGAACCCGGTGCTGATGTTGTGGGAAGAGGGATTTCAATAGCCGACCAAATTTTCAACATTGTCTTTTTGCCGCCCGTTCCAATAAACGTGTAAGCTACTGGCCAGGGATTAAATGCACGTATCCTATTAATAATATCTCTTGACGGTAATGACCAGTCTATCTTTGCATGTTCTTTTTGGATTTTTGGCGCATATGTAGCCTGTGAATCGTCCTGAGGCTGTGGAGTAATTTTCCCATTTATATATGGTGGTATTGTTTCTATTAACAGTTCGCTTCCGGCTTGAGCGAGCTTATCATGAAGTGTCTGTGCTGTGTCATCCGGTTGAATTTCAACCACCCTTTTTGTGAGAATTGGTCCTGAATCCAATCCGGCATCAATTTTCATTATAGTAACGCCGGTTTCTGTTTCCCCATTAATAATAGCCCACTGAATAGGTGCAGCACCTCTATATTTTGGTAGTAGAGACGCATGCACATTTAAACATCCAAACGGCGGAATATCCAGTATTGATTGCGGAAGTATTTGCCCGTAAGCAGCAACAACAATTAAATGAGGTGAAAATTCCTTTAGTTGTTCTATAAATTCAGGATCTCTGGCTTTCTCAGGTTGTAAAACTGGAATATCGAAATTAATTGCAATTTGTTTGGTTGGTGGTGGCTGCAATCTTAAATTTCTGCCCGCCGGCTTATCGGGTTGTGTAATAACCGCCAAAAGTTCTACAAAATTGCAATTGACTAAAGCTTCAAGAATCGGCACTGCAAATGCCGATGTCCCCATAAATATTGTTCTAATTGCCATTGAACGGAACGTCTTTATGTTTAATATGCACTTCCTTTATCTCAACGAATGGTATCATTACTTCTTCGGAAGCATCCCCCTTTTTAACGAGCAAATAAATTTCATTCTGGGTAACTTTTGTTAACTTTTGCCCTATAAATGTTCCACGGAGAGTGACAAAGACAAGTTCACGATCTTTATCTTCCTCGGGCGGAACTGGTTTGAAAAATCCGGCAAACTTGGTTTCAAAGAATCGACGGTTAAATGTATATTGCCCGCGGAGGTAGCTGATAGTCTGTGGAACTGATGGCTGTTGCTGTTCGGGTTGCTGCGTTGCTGGTTGCGCTTGGGGCAAGGGCACGGTCTCGGCTTGTTCAGCAGCACTCTCAGATTGTTGTTCTTCTGCATAAAGTTCTTCAACTGGCTTTACAGGCGCTGGCGGTAATGACATAAACAGCGCCAGACCAATAATAGGTAATACTGCAGCAACAGCACAAACGAGAATGGCTTGCCTGTTTTTAAATATTGCAACTTCATATCCCGCATAAATATTTGCCAGATAAATAATAATGAGCATTGTCAATGTCACGGGCGATTGGAAAAGGGAACCAATTGCTGAAGTTGGTTTCGGTCGTTCTATCCGTGGAGGCATTTTAATTTCGAGTTTTTGGGGAACAGGTCGTTCTTTGGGTTTTTCTTCTGCAATCCATTCGATTAAAGGTTCAACATACTTTTGAGCATCTGGATATTCCGCCAGTTTTTTTAAACTCTCTTGAGATAATTTATTCCATGGAATTCTTTTGCCATAGGCTCCGTTTTGCATTAGTACGACACCTTCCTGATTAAACGAAGACTTTCCAACCTCACCGCTAATTTGTGTGCCGTCGGTGAGGCTTAATTTAATTTGCCCTGCAGCAATGCATATTGTTGTCGTTGCAATTATGCAAATAGTTGTTAACAAAATCCTAAACATATTCATTTATTAACAAAATATCATAATTTTAAAAAGATTTTTTATGTGAAATTTATAATATTTAAAAGTCTCATCTAATGACTTTCAGAATTTAATATAGCTTCGTTTTTAAGAATTTAATTATCATTATAATTTTACTTTTATGCCAAATGTATGGACAAGGAAAGCCAATTTGTCTGTAGATTCTTCTATGAGCAGCGAAGTTGGTTTTCCGGCGCCATGACCAGCACGGGTTTCAATCCTTATAAGAATCGG